>Ga0209414_1001249_pt1 | contig 12056 bp, 10 predicted proteins | sample LakVidmifraction_4_FD_181154 | JGI IMG/M metagenome (GOLD analysis project Ga0209414, IMG submission 181154) | Hypersaline microbial communities from Lake Vida, Antarctica - Brine Hole Two &gt;0.2 micron (SPAdes) (version 2) | ecosystem: Environmental > Aquatic > Non-marine Saline and Alkaline >... | reverse complement strand
TGAATGTGAGCCTAGCGACAACCAGTGCCAACACGCCTTTCAGAAGCAGGTATAGCTCTGGCATCTGGTAGCGCCGTGCTAGCCAAGTAAGGCTGACAAACTGAACAGATAGGGCCAAGGTGAGCGAGGCTTCACGAAACGCCATAACCGTAGCCAGCGAGTAGCTAACGTGCGCCGCCAGCACGGCCCAAACCACCCCGTTCTCGTAACGCGGATGCCCTTCCATTCGCCAGGCCAGCACGCCGTAAACAGCGCCAACCAGCAAAGCAGCGACTGCCCACACGGCAGACGTCTCGCCGTAGCCGTGCAGCAAAAGCCAACCGAGCACCAGCCACACCATCGGTGAAAGCAGCGTTAACGAGGCCCAGCGACGTTGGTCGGTATAGTGCCCCCAAAGCCATAAACCAAGGCAGGTGGTGATTATGGCGGCGGCAATAAGGTAGCTGATAAAGCCCGCCTGCTGATTCAGAGGTATCTGCAGCAGATAGATCAAATCGCCATCCATTTTGCCCATATAAAGCAGCCAACCAGCTGCGCTTGCCAAGACCGCGCCCCAAGGTAAAAACCACAACGCCCCCCTGCTCTGGGGAATTAGGGTTGCAGCCGGCAGGATGAATAGCCAACTCCACAATGATGCATTGTCACCAGACTGTTGAGCAATCGACAGCCCCCAAATAGCCAATAGCGGCAGAAACGCCTCGCGCAAACGCGAAGGCGCCGCTTGTTCACTGCCCGGCAAGAACGCAAAAACCACAAACAGCGCGGCCAGATAACAGGCCGTTGCCATAGCAGCCGGCGCTGCAGCCACGGTGACAGCCCACCACAGCAATGCACCAGCCAGAGTCGCGTACCACAGCCAGCCACGGAACACGTAACGCATTAACAGAAGTGAGCTAAGGGTAATCACAAAACTATAGGAAAGCACAAAGGCAACACTGCCGCCCTCACCACCGATCAGCAGCGGCACCAGATACGCACCGCTCAGGCCCATGATCGCAAGCAAGGGGCCATGTACCAGAGCCAATGCCATGGTCGCCAAAGACACCGCAGCCAGGACTATTAACCCGGCCACAGGGCTGATCAGTTCGTAGTGGTGAACCCCCGCAAGTAATGCCGCATACAAAGTGATGCTGCCTCCACCAGCCAGCGCAGCAAATACCTGATCAGTACTCATATGACGGCGGCGCAGGAACTCGGCGCCTGCATGCAGAGCAAAACCTGTTACAAGAGCGAGCAATAGTTGCTGCACAGGGCCAATCAACCCCGCGCTAACGGAGTGGCTGACCATAAAGATACCTGCCAGCGCCACACTCAAGCCACCGAGCCAGACCATCCAGTTTTCTTTCAGGGCCTGGCTGATGCGGGAGTAATCGCGAGCAGTTGTGCCAGCCTCCAGCCAGTCGTTCGCCTCGACCGGTGGCCCGTCAACGGGCTCTTTCTCTGCTGGGGTGAAAGCTGGCTCCGGCTTAGGCGGCTGAGCAGGCGTTAAATGTTCAGGCTCGACAAGATGCTCAATCGACGCCTGCTCACCGGGCAAAACCGGACGCCTGAGATTCTCAAGCTCCCGACGCAACTTTGAAACCTCATTGCCCAGTGTTTCAATGCGAGAGGAGTGCGTATTCCGTTGCCGAAAGGCCAGAAAGCCAAGAACGGAGCCTACCGGTATGAACAGAGCGAGGCCCACGCCAAGAAGAATGAGTAATGCTTCCAAATCTTTTTTCCGTCTTGCCGCGTTTTATGGCCTTTTAGAGACCTATATCGTACCCGCCCAGCAACCAGCTGATCTGCTCACCGGTCAGCGACATTTTATAGTTGTACTGGGACAAGTCAATTTGGGGGCACCGCTTGGCGCGGCTTGGGTGGACGCATAGTACGCCTGTGATACTGGTGGCAACTCACGCAGGTGTCGAAATCTAGCCCCAGATGGTAATCGTCTTCCTTCACGAGATCGGCGTGGCAGAGCATGCAGTAATCTGTAGGCATGGCGCTGGCGAAGTTGTCGCCGACACGAACGTGGCCATTGTGACAGTCCACGCATCCATCCGGTCGAATGTGCCACGGAAAATCACGGCGACCTACGATCTCCAAGTACGCAGGCGAGTGGGCACGGCGCTCACCGAGCACCTTGTCATGGCAGCCCCGGCAGCTGGTGTTCAACGTCGCCTGGGTGCTATTGACACCAAGATGGCATTCACCACATTCAAGAGTGGCATGGCCTCGAGAAAGCGACGCTGGGTTGGCGGTGGGCTGCCATTTACCGATCAGCATCAGAACCGCTCCGAAAAGCAAGGCCAGCAGCAGGGTATAAAGCAGGATGCGCCTGGTGGAAATCATCGTCGGCAGCCGGTTGGTGGATATGTCAGATGTTTAGTATTGATAGATAAACACAATATGAATCAGCGTAGCGGCCAGCAACACTAGCGTGACGGCAAGATGGCCACGGCGCAGTCCCGTCAGCCGTCGGCGGACTTTTAGCAGGGCACCGCTCAGCGCGGTAAGCAGCATCAGCCCGACCAGGCTGGCGTTCAAGCCCGCACCGCTTGCCAGGCCGCCCAAGGAATGCAGCGGCAGTAACAGCAGTGCGGTGCTGCCCAGCAAGATGTGCCACCAGTAGCGTCGACGGCCGCTGCGAATTGCCAGAGTCATCAGAATCACGGCGGTCAGTAGATAGCCACTGATTTTCCGGATGTCGCTGTCGGTCATCAGGCGATAGGCCGTGAAGTCGGTGTGGACAGCGCTATCGGGGACCGACCAGACTGGCAGTAACCCGAGTAGCGTGACGATAGGCAGAATTGTCGCCACCGTTGCCCAGCGCGCAGCGCGGCTACGCCAGGGGTTGCTGCCGCAAAGGGCCACGATGTCATCAAGGCAACCGCCGCAATAGTATCCCGCCTGGGTTGCCTGGCAGACAATTGCCGGGTTGTTGCCGTGCTCGACGATCGCAGCACGAATCGCCGAGAGGCGCACGCTGGCACACTGGCAGATCAGCGGATCTGGCTGTCGGCGCGGTGGCAGCCAGCTTAGCCGACGCAGGCTGACCAACTCCCACCGGGATAGTTCAGAACGATCTTGCCAGAGCTCCGTGAGCCGCCTGGCCTGGACATGAGGCAGCAGCGCTTGGAAGGCGACCACACGTCGCTGTTGCAGCGTCACCGACAGTACGCGATTAGCGCACCGGTAATGATGGCTGTGCACAGTCGTGGGCTCTATCGGCTGGCGCAAGACTGCTATCACCAGCCGGTAGTCGTCACCGAGCCGACATTCCTGGTACTGCCCCGTGGGGGATGCAGGTGGCGGCTCATTGCGGGCCGAAGCCAACGCCAGATCGGCCAGATGCAGCACCTGAACAATATTGCCCCGCATTATCGGCCAGGGCGGTTGAGCACAGTCACCCACGGCAAAGATGCACGCGTCGCTTAAGCTGCGCATGCGGGAATCCACCAGGATTCCCTCGTCGACGTCGAGTTCTGCATCTCGCGCCAAAGTCGTGTTGGGCATGATGCCACAGGCCAGAACCACCTGCCGCGCCGCAAGTTGGCTACCATCTGTCAGTTCCACGCCGGTAACATCACCACTGCCAAGCAGGTGTTGCGGCGTCGCTTGTTCCAGTACCCGGACACCTAGTTTTTTGAGTCGCTGAGCGACGCATGCACTCATCTCCGGATCCAGATAGCGACCCAACAATCGGCTGCGGACGATCAAAGTGACGGTGACGCGCTTCGCTACCAAAGCAGCGAGCTCGACGGCGAGCAGGCCGCCGCCTACTATCAGCAACTGGCCTTTGTGTGCCAAGCCCTTGAATAGCGTATCGAGCTGGAGCCGAGTATAAAGAGTCTGCACTCCACCGAGCCGGTTTCCGGGTAACTTGGGACACAAAGGCGAGGCGCCTAGTGCAAGAAACAGCTGCGAGTAGACGTGGGCGTGGCCGCTATCGTCGATGATTCGCCGACTATTTCGATCGATGTGAACCACCGTACGTCCCGGTAGCAGGCGGATGCGGGGCGCTAGCGGCAAGGATGCTGATAGAGCGTCTTTCTGAAGATGAGTGAGCAGCTGGGGGCGAGACTCGGTTGCCTGGGGGCTATCGGCGTCGCCGTCCAGTACCAGTACATTGCCGTATCGGGCGAGCCGACGCGCGATGCGCATACCGGCAGGCCCAGCTCCAATTATGATTGGTGTTGCCACAGCTAGGGTTCCTGATGGCGGTAAACGTAAAGTCGGTCGCTAGGGGTGATCTTTGAGACCGGGGTTATAGTCAAACCTGGTGCATGAGCCTCAGGCAGCGTTAATTTTTTGCGCAACTTTTTTTGAAGTCGGAGGGGGTCATTCCGAAGCGACCTTTAAACGCAGTCGAAAAATAGCTGGGACTACCAAAGCCATATCTATACACGACTTCAGTAAGGCTCAATCGCCCGTTATGGGCCTTGATATAATCGGCACACATCTCCAGGCGCTGATTTTTCACGTACTCTGCCAGAGTGATCGAATTAACTGAAAACGCGCGATAAAGACTCCTCACCGAAGTCCCAATTGAGTTAGCCACCATGTGTGCGTTCAGGCCAGGTTCACCGATATTTTCTTTCACAAACTCAGACGCGGCTCTGAATACCTTATCGTAAGGATCGCTACTGCGAATACTCTTCAACACCGACGGCTTTATAAGAGCCGCCAGTGAGTCGAGAATCGCAGCCCCTTCTTCCAGATCCAGATTTTCATGTAAGGACGCCTCGATCACCAGCTTGCTGGCAAAACGTGCGATGGGAGAATCCGCGGGGATTTTCACACCTAGCTCAACCTTGCTGAGGCTCAATATCCGCTCAATAATCCGGCGAGGTAATATAAGTGAAATCTGCTGCGAGAGTTCCTGATATGAAAACCGGAAAGGCAGAGCGGAATCTACAAGAACGATATCTCCTGAGGTCAGAGACGACCGGTTTCCAACCTGTTCGACCCATGAATGGCCCTGAATCTGGAAAACACAAAAAAAGTCAGGAACCCCGCTTTTCTGTATCTCTTTGGACGTTCGGTAAAGATCTGCCCCCTGAATATTAACTCGAGACATATCGAGCGATCCGCCCACTTTTTCGACAGATCCCGAAAATTTTCCGCATACCGGACTCGCCAAAAAAGGTCCGCATATATCATTGATATTGCTGATCCATTTTTCGAAATCATCAGTCCCGCTAGTGCATGGAGACACGGTTACGACCTCTTGCTCTAATATAGGGTTTTCCACTTCAAAAATGGACAAAAAACAATCAAAAGTCAAGGAATCCTTCCCCGGCATATGCTGTCACTTTTTGATACAGACTTAAAAAGAATACGCCAAAAAACGTATCAGGTTGGCACTGTGTTTCCGACACACTGGCGCAGTAGCGAAACCTTCTGGCACCGCTGAGAAAGCACGAGGCGGAACTAGTTGATAAGTATAGAAGGCATAGTGGTACTCGATCCGACAAAGGCGAGAGGTAGCCCGGAGCTGCCCCTGAAACCGCTCCAAACATACAACAAAAAGGCTAAACAATGCATCAGAGCAACCAACTACGACGGGCCATTTTATGCGTTTTCGCGACCGGCATCGCGATTCCTGCAGCCTCTGCCGTGGAAATTTCAAAAGGTGAAGATTACGAGCTGAATGCAGACCTGGAACTGGCAGCCGGCATTTTTACGAGCGACAAGAGCTACCTTTACGACACCGACCAAAACGGGGCTCAATGGCAGGAAGGCTATATAAAGTACGGTTTTTCGGGCAGCCATACACTGGGCAACAGCGCCGCTGTTTATGGGGGGATCAATGGTCTCTCGTCAGGCACCTTCGGTGATGGCGATGCTGGCGGCTTTAGCACCGGCGATGAAGGCAACACGGATCTTGAGGATACCTATGTTGGTTTCAAATCCGGTGACCTGCTGCCATTCCTTGGCCACAACGGTGTGGACGTCTCGTTTGGCAGCCAGACTTTTGTGATCGGCGATGGTTTTCTCATAAACGGGGACGCCCTGAATTTGGGTGAGGGGCTGAATGGGGGCGGTCTCGATTTTGATCGCGGCGGCGCCTACTGGCTGGCCGCAAGAAAAGCCTTCAACAAAACAGCCGTTGCACGAATTGGCGGCGACGCAGGATTGCGTTCGGACCTGTTCTGGATTGAGTCGGACAATAATGCTCAGGCGGATACCGAGCTAACCGGGATAAATCTTGAGTATGTATCCTCTATCGGAACCTTTGGTCTGATGCACATAAAAGGTCTGGATGTTAACGAGCCCTACGCTCAGGCGCTTGGTTTGACTGCCAGAGATGGCCAGAACACCACAAGCCTCCGGTACCAGGGTAACGCCGGCGTAGAGCCACTTTTCCTTTCGGCAGAATTTGTCGCTCAGGACCAGGGTGACGCTAGCCGCAAGGACGCCAACGCCTGGTATATGGAGGCCGGGTGGAGCTTTGACCAACAGGTATGGTCTCCAAGCGTCAATATCCGCTACTCAACATTTGATGAAGATTTTGACCCTCTGTTTTTCGGCTTTAATCGCGGATACGGAACCTGGTTTCAAGGTGAAGTCGCAGCCAACTATGCAGGACCTTTTGGAAGTGACACGGACATTCTTCACGTTGGCGTAAAGGCCTACCCTAGCCCCAAAGTCGCTGTCGGCGCTTTGTTTTTCGACTTCAGTGACACCGCCCGGGGAAGCGGCTCTTTGGACAGCCAGGAGATCGATCTTTACGCCGAGTGGGCCATTAACGATCACCTATTCCTGAGCCCTCTTATTGGTTTCTTCAAACCGGATAAGAGCGCAGCTGACGGCGGCAGCCAGCTTCAGGACAACGACCTGAATACCTACGCCCAAGTAATGGCGGTTATCTCCTTTTAATAACCGCGACAGACAAGGCCGTTCGCCCTGCCTTCAGGACGACATGGGTTATCAATAGCCGGAGACAAGATAAATGCAGACTTACCGGAATACCGTAAACGGAACGCTTGCCGAGCCCGCCAGCAGTTATGAAGTCTTCAATCCTGCCAACGGGCAATCCCTGGGGCTGGCGCCGGAGAGTGACGAACAAGAGGTCGACCGCGCCGTCCAGTCGGCTGTGCTCGCTCAAAAAAGCTGGGCAAAACGAAGTGATCAGGAGCGGCGCGACATTACCCTGAAGATCGCTCAGATTCTGGAAGAAAACTCCGGGTACCTGGCTGAATTGATTACACGGGAACAGGGAAAACCTTTGTCGGGCCCTGGTTCCAGGTTTGAAATGCAGGCCTGTGTCGGATGGACTCAGGTTCCGGCAAGCCTGGAACTGCCTCCCGAGGTTGTGTACGAGGATGACGAGCGCAAAGACACGCTACATCGCATTCCGCTGGGCGTTGTGGCGGCAATCGCGCCGTGGAACTGGCCTTTGATGATTGCGATATGGCAGATCATTCCTGCCATAAGAATGGGCAACACGGTCGTCCTGAAGCCTTCCGAATACACCCCTATTGCAACGCTGGAAATGGTGAGGCTGATCAATCAGGCTCTCCCAGCTGGCGTGCTGAACACCGTAACCGGGGATGGAGGTATTGGTAGCAAGCTGACCCATCACCCTGACATTAACAAGATTATGTTCACCGGCAGCGAAGCCACCGGTCGCCGTATTATCGAAGCTTCCGCCCGGAGCTTGTCACCGATCACTCTGGAACTGGGCGGTAACGATGCAGCCATCGTTATGCCCGGAACGAACATTAAAAACATTGCCACCGATTTGTTCTGGGGTGCATTCCTGAACATGGGTCAGACATGTGCCTGCATTAAGCGCCTCTATGTTCACGAAGATGACTACGAAGCCGTCATGGCTGAGCTCAGCGCAATCGCCAGCCAGATGAAAATGGGTGACGGCATGGATGAATCCGTGCTGATTGGCCCCCTCCAGAACAAAATGCAGTTTGAAAAAGTCAGGGAACTCGTATCTGACGCCAAAACAAGCGGTTGCGACATCCGTGAGTTTGGCGAGGTACCAGAGCAAGGCTACTTCATGCCTCTTACGCTGGTTGGCGACATCACGGACGGCCAGAGGCTTGTTGACGAAGAGCAGTTTGGCCCAGCCCTGCCGATCATACGTTATCGCGAACTGGAGGATGCCATTGAGTCTGCGAACAGGCTTGAAGCAGGCCTTGGCGCCTCCCTGTGGACAGACAAGCCCGCGAAAGCGAGCAAACTGGCAACCCGACTGGAAGCCGGGACTGTGTGGATCAACCAACACGGCGCGATTCATCCGATGGTTCCTTTTGGAGGCAACAAAGCATCCGGCTACGGGGTCGAGTTTGGCATTGAAGGACTTAAAGCGGTCACTCAGAGCCGGGTGATCAGCATAAAGAAATGATAACAGTCTGCTTCAAACCTGGAGTTGAAGCAGGGAGCGAATCAGGTACGTGACCTGCGATGAAGCACTACGCACCTAAACACCAGAAAAATAACATCGAGGATTGTAATGATGCATCTACCCAAACAACTGGCGTGCTGCCTGGTGGTAGCGTCCAGCCTTATTGCTGCAAGTGCAAATGCGCGCCTGCCAGATGAAACCGTCGGTAGCACCACTCTGCCGATGCCTGATGATCACCGAAGCTATATGGTGGACTTTGAGTTCAACAACATGGTTTCCACACGCGTCGTTGTGATCGATCCCGACAAACAGAAATATCTCGGAATGCTGCCGACGGGTCATGCGGCTCCCGCTGCGCTTTCCCGGGACCGAAAAACGATATTCACCGCTGACTTCTTTTTCACTCGCTATGTGCGCGGAGAGCGCACTGATGTATTAACCGCCTGGGATAGCCAGACTCTGTCCCCAAAGTGGGAACTCGAACTATCAAGCGAACGCGCATTTACACTGACTGAACGGTTTTCCATTGCGACCAGTGCTGATGACAAGTTCGTCTACATATACAACTTCACGCCCTCCACATCTGTGACGGTCGTCGACACCACCAAAAAAGAGATGGTTAACGAAATCGCAACCAACGGGTGCATTCTTAACTATCCGGTAGGTAAACGACGGTTTGCGTCCCTGTGTGGCGACGGATCACTTCAGATGATTACGTTGAACGACGATGGTGAGGAAGTAGATCGTACCAAAACCTCATTTTTTGACCCGAATGTGGTCAAGCTGGTCGAGAGAGCTACCGTCGTTGGGGAGATCTACTACTTTGTGACGACATTGGGTGAAGTTGTGCCAATCGACTTGTCTGGAGACAAACCGAAGCTATTACCCCGCTGGTCGCTCGTCACGCGAGAAGAAATGGCTGAAGGCTGGGCACCAGGCGGCTGGCAGCTCCTAGCTGCGGCACCTGGGCTGAATCGTCTATACGTTCTGATGCACCCCGACCACGAGGCCTATAACTGGGAAGACCCAAGCCAGATTATCTGGGAGTTTGACCTGAAAACCGGTGAAAAAATCGGAACCCTGGAATCGCCTAACCTCATCTGGAGCTTGAGTGCCACCTCAGATGACAAGCCGCTTCTGCTTGGTGCAAATATTGAAGGTGGGCTGGAGATATTTGACCTCTCCACCGGCGAGCACAACGGAACGATGGAAGGCGTAACCAAAACTCCGACGCTGATACTGAACCACTAAGAGGTGACATGATGATAGATCCTATTATCAGTACAGCGGCGGCTTTGGCGCTGAGCGTTATATTCGCCAGCGCTGCCAGTCATAAAATCAGGCATCCCAGCTGGTTTCGTCGCCAAGTGCGGGAGTATGAGTTAATTCCAGGGCTGATGGTGCCTTTCGCAGCGCTAGCCCTGCCGGTCACAGAGTTAGCGGTTGCCGCCGGCCTGTTGTGGAGCACCAGCAGGCCCTACGCTGGCGTTCTGGCATTATTGCTCATTAGCCTCTACGCACTGGCTATCGCTATTAATCTGGCTCGGGGCCGCAAAGACATCGACTGCGGATGCTCCGGCCCGGCAATGCGACAGCCGCTGCAACCGGCTCTGATCGCTCGTAATCTGCTGCTGGCAGTCATTGCTTTGGCAGCCCTGTTGCCCATGCTCGATCGCCCGCTAAGCCTGCACGACAACTTTGTCATGATTGCAGCGGGAACCGTACTTGTTCTGCTTTACACAGCCACAGATCTCTGGATTGCCAACAGGCTGTTACTACTAAAACTGTCAGGAGAAAAATAAGATGCAAGCACTCATCGTTTCAAACATTCTGCTTTGGCTGCTGTTGATCGCCAGTTCTTTGGTGCTTCTTGGCCTTATCCGGCAAATCGGCGTTTTGCATTCACGAATTGCCCCCGCCGGTGCACTTATGCTCGATAAGGGCGTGGAAGTTGGCCAACCTGCCCCGCAGGTTACAGCGCCAGACCGTTTCGGGCGTCCGATCAACATTGGCTATGCCAGTGAACGCTCGACCCTGCTCTTTTTCCTTTCGCCCACCTGCCCGATCTGTAAGACACTGATACCAGCGATCAAAGCCATCAGCCGGTCTGCCAAAGATCTGGATGTTATTTATGTCAGTGACGGCGACGCCGCCGAGCATGACAAGCTTATTGCCCAAGCCGGACTCGAAAAATCCACCTATGTCGTGAGCCCGGAAGTCGGCATGACTTATCAGATTGGCAAGCTGCCGTATGCGGTACTGGTTGATAAGGCTGGCACTCTAAAGGCCAAGGGCCTCGTCAATTCCAGAGAACACCTGGACAGCCTCTTCGAAACCGAACTATTAGGCTCATCAACACTTCAGGACTACATAAAGACTCAGTCGGAATCCCCAGGCATTCACACGCCATCCTGATTAAGGAGAAGAACAAAATGAAATTTCTTGATCGCTTTTTCGAACGCTCGTCACGCCACGTAGCCAATACAACCGGGCGGCGCCAGTTCATCGCAAAATTCGGCTCATTTGTGGCTGTGGGCGTGGCCGCACCAGCCCTTCTCCCTATCGACAGAACAAGTAAAGCACTTGCTGCCGGAGCGCCATCGGCCGGAGACCCGGGCGATCCCACCAGCTGCGATTACTGGCGCTACTGCTCTGTAGACGGGTTTCTGTGCAGTTGCTGCGGGGGATCGGTTACCAGCTGTCCGCCAGGAACAGAGTCGTCCCAGGTCACCTGGGTCGGCACCTGCCGCAACCCTGCCGACGGAATCGATTACATCATTTCCTACAACGACTGTTGTGGCAAACACAGCTGCGCTCAATGCGCGTGCACACGCAACGACAGTGAAGAGCCCATGTACCGGCCCTTCAACAACAATGATATTAATTGGTGCCTTGGCACCGACAGTAACGTTTATAACTGCACCGTATCCGTGATTAAGGGCGTCGCGTCTAAAGGAGCATAGCAATGCGCTCGATATTCGGTGTTTTGGCCATAACCTTGATCATTGCCTCTCCCGTAGGGGAGGCGCGGGTTATTCCTGACCCCAGTCAAAAACCAGCACCCGGCAACGAGGCCCGCCAGACCCCCTTGCGCCAGGCTAATTATTCACCGTCGGTGAATTATCAACTGCAATGCTTGGGCTGCCATCTGACAAACGGCGAAGGCGCGCCTCGTCACGATATCCCCATGATGAAAGGATTTGTCGGGAACTTCCTGAAGGTAGAAGGAGGCCGGGAATTTCTCATACGGGTTCCTGGCGCCTCGCTGTCTGCGCTTAGCAACCAGCAGTTAGCCGAATTGATTAACTGGATGTTGAAAGACGACGGAATTGCCGGAGGTAGCGCACCGAAAGACTTCAAACCTTATACAGAACAGGAGGTCGAAACCTACAGAGGTGTTATGATAAAAGACCTGCCCGGGCACCGAAAGATGCTTATTGAACAGATGATTAATCTAAACATAGACATTCCCGAGGGCGTCATCCCGTAATGTAACGCCTATACGTGCAATCCGATTCAGAGCGTAGCTGCGCTTTGAATCGCTTCCTCTTTTTTACGCCGCCAAATCAAACTCTCGTTCCAACGAACACTACCCAAGAAACGCACTTTACGTTAAGGTCAACTTTGCCAGACATGAGTCGGTTTTACCCAAACCGAACAGACTGGCAACGGGAGCATCATTACAACGCCGGCAGAGTTGTATAAAGCG
>Ga0209414_1001248_pt1 | contig 12058 bp, 12 predicted proteins | sample LakVidmifraction_4_FD_181154 | JGI IMG/M metagenome (GOLD analysis project Ga0209414, IMG submission 181154) | Hypersaline microbial communities from Lake Vida, Antarctica - Brine Hole Two &gt;0.2 micron (SPAdes) (version 2) | ecosystem: Environmental > Aquatic > Non-marine Saline and Alkaline >... | reverse complement strand
TAGTTGCAGATAATCTTAGAAAAGGGGCAGCCACCAATGCGGTTCAGATCGCTGAATATTTAATGAAAAATAAATTGATATAAGTCTGTTTTTATTTAATTAAGACCCCAAAATGCCTATAGGAAATATCACTTATAGGTATTTTTGTGTTAACTTTAATTTTTTAAAAGCCTAATAATGAAATATAGATCCCAATTTTTACTAATATTTATTTTTCTTACAAGTATTATGATTCACGCTCAGGAAAAACAACCAGATAAAAAATCAGAAAAAGAAACACTTCAATTGAAATATCCTGAAACCAAAAAAGCAGATTCCGTTACCGATTATTTTGGAACAAAGGTTCAAGGTCCTTATCGCTGGCTGGAAGACGACCGAAGCGAAGAGACCGAAAACTGGGTAGAGGCCCAAAACAAAGTAACTTTTGACTACCTGAAACAAATTCCCTACCGGAATAAATTAAATAAACGATTGACCCAATTATGGAATTATGAAAAATTGGGAGCTCCTTTCTCCGAAGGGGGTTACGTCTACTTCTTTAAAAATGACGGGTTGCAAAACCAATACGTGGTTTACCGCAAAAAAAGTGAAAATAGTGAGGAGGAAGTTTTTTTAGATCCGAATAAATTCAGTGAAGATGGCACCACTTCCTTAAGCAGCCTAAATTTCTCAAAAGATGGCAAAAAAGCCGCTTACAGTATTTCTGAAGGAGGAAGCGACTGGAGAAAGATTATTGTTCTTGATGCAGAAACCAAAGAAATTATTGAAGATACGTTAATTGATGTAAAATTTAGCGGAGTTTCATGGAAAGCCGATGAAGGGTTTTTCTACTCCAGTTATGAAAAACCAGAGGGAAGTGAACTTTCAGCAAAAACAGATCAACACCGTTTGTTTTATCATAAACTCGGGACCAAACAGAGCGAGGACAAACTCATTTTTGGTGGGATTGCAACCCAGAAACACCGTTATGTTGGAGGAAGTGTGACCGAAGATAACAACTACCTTTTTATCTCGGCAAGAAATTCTACTTCCGGAGGAAAACTTTTTATGATGGATCTCAGCAAAGAAAATCCTGAACTGGTAACCATCTTAGACCATGAAAATACCGACAGTTATGTGATTGAAAACGATGGCAGCAAACTTTATATCGTGACAAATATGGACGCGCCAAACCGAAAAGTTGTTACGGTTGATGCTTCAAATCCAACTCCCGGGAACTGGAAAGATTTTATTCCGGAAACCAAAAATGTACTGAGCCCTTCCACGGGTGGAGGAAATATTTTTGCGAACTATATGGTAGATGCCATCTCAAAGGTAAAACAATATGATTATGATGGAAATTTGGTGCGGGATGTAGATTTACCGGGTGTGGGCACAGTTGGAGGTTTTAGCGCCAAAAAAGAAGAAAAAACACTTTACTATTCCTTTACTAATTATGTTAGCCCGGGAACAATCTACAAATACGACATTGAAAGCGGAACTTCAGAATTGTATAACAAACCGGATATAGATTTTATTTCGGAAGAATACCAGAGCCAACAGATTTTCTTTACTTCTAAGGATGGTACAAAGATCCCAATGATCATCACCCATAAAAAAGGACTAGAACTCAACGGAAAGAATCCAACCATTTTATATGCTTACGGCGGATTCAATATCAGTTTGACACCTTCCTTTAGCATTGCCAACGCAGTCTGGATGGAACAAGGTGGAATTTACGCTGTTCCAAACTTACGGGGCGGCGGAGAATACGGAAAAGATTGGCATGATGCCGGTATCAAAATGAAAAAACAAAATGTGTTTGATGATTTTATAGCCGCAGCAGAATATCTGATCAAAGAAAATTATACTTCAAGTGATTACCTGGCCATTCGTGGTGGTTCTAACGGTGGACTTTTGGTAGGGGCCACAATGACACAAAGACCGGAATTAATGAAAGTAGCGTTGCCGGCAGTAGGTGTTATGGATATGCTGAGATATCACACCTTCACCGCAGGAGCCGGATGGGCTTACGATTATGGAACCGCTGAAGACAGCAAGGAAATGTTTGAATATTTATATGCCTATTCCCCCGTACACAATATTCAGAAAGGCGTAAAATATCCTGCGACTTTGGTTACAACCGGGGATCACGATGACCGAGTGGTTCCTGCGCATTCCTTTAAATTTGCGGCAGAACTTCAGGAAAAACAAGCCGGAACCAATCCTGTACTTATTAGGATAGAAACCAAGGCAGGTCACGGAGCCGGGAAACCCACTTCCATGATCATTGATGAATATGCCGATATATTTGCATTTACCTTTTACAATATGGGGTTCAGGGTGTTGCCCAACAAGATTGACGAAAAGATTGAATAAATTCCTTCTAAAAATTGAAATGAGTCCCCGGGAGATAATTTCGGGGACTTTTTTTACCAAGCTTTGCCTTATGCTGAAATTAAAAAATATCTCCTTTGCCTATCATAAGGAACCGGTATTAAAGAATATCAATTTAAATATCGCTAAGGGAGAAAATGTCTCGCTTATTGGTGCCAGTGGCTGCGGGAAAAGCACTTTACTACAGCTTATTTACGGAATTCATCATACTGAGGGACATATTTTCTGGAATGAAAAAGAACTTTTAGGCCCCAATTTCAATTTAGTTCCAGGGGAGGCATTTATTAAATATCTCTCACAGGATTTCGATTTGATGCACCCATTAACCGCAGCCGAAAATGTAGGAAAATATCTCAGCAATATGTATCCCATTAAAAAGAAACGTCGGATCAAGGAATTATTGGAAGTTGTGGAAATGAATGATCTGGCCAATACCAAAACAAAACACCTCAGCGGTGGTCAACAGCAAAGGGTTGCCCTAGCGAGAGCTTTGGCGAACGAACCTGAATTGCTTTTGTTGGACGAACCCTTCAGTCATATAGACCATTTTAGAAAAAACAATTTGCGAAGAAGCTTATTTTCCTATTTAAAAGAAAAGAATATCACCTCTATCACGGCAACACATGACAGCACAGATGCGCTTTCATTTGCCGATCAGACTATTGTGCTTAAAAATGGAAAGATCCACGCCCGGAAAAGCCCCCGGGAATTGTATGAGAATCCACCAAGCAAATATGTGGCTTCCCTTTTTGGTGATGTTAATGAGTTAATGCTGAAAAATTTAATTGCTGATGAAAAAAGCCGAAAAAAAGTATTGCTGTATCCCAACGAAATAAATGTTGTTTCAAAATCCCATTTAAACGTCCATGTTTTACAAAGTTATTTCAATGGAAGAAACTTCCTGATCAAAGCAGAATTGAATGGTGAAATCATTTATTTTGAACATCTCCTGGAATTGGCCGAAGGAGAAAGAGTGGCAGTTAAGGTCTCAGGGCAATTGATCGCATCCCGAATAAGGAATTGATCAGATCTCACAGACCTGTGGGTCTATTCTACCAAGAGAATCTTATTCGTATTCCCGTTAAAACTAAAGGTTTCTTTTTCTTTCTTACCAATAAGAGCCTGGGCGATCGGGGAATTGATCCCAATGGCGTAAAATTTTTCGTTTTCCACCAAAATTTCTCCGGCGGGAATAGAAAGAAAATAGTTGGCCGCTGAAGTTTTTACAACACTCCCGAAACCAATACTCCCTGAATTTGGGTTTTGCCCAGCAATGGCCAGGGTTTTTTTCAATCCTTTGTATTGCTCCAACTGAAGCAATAATTTATCAACTTCAATATGGATCATTGCCCTGCCAGTTTCATACTTATCGCCTGCAGAAGATTTTGATTCCATTTTTAGTGCTTCATCTAAATCCTTTATTCCTGCAAGTGCCCTACTGATGCGATCTTCCACATAATTTTCACAAACTTTAATTAACTGCTGTTTTAAATTGACACTCATTTTACATCGATATTTTGCAGGGTAAAAGGTCCGTAATTTCGCATTTGCCGAACGATCCAGTTTATCCTGTTTTGAATATAATTACTTGCCGGATTAGCCCTATATTGCCTTGGATTGGGTAGAATAGCGGCAATAGCAGCCGATTCATACATGGTCAATTTAGCTGCCGGTTTATTAAACCAAGCCTGCGCTGCGGCTTCCGCTCCATAAATTCCCTTGCCCATTTCAATAGAGTTTAAGTACACCTCCATAATCCTCTCCTTGCTCCAAAAAACTTCGATCAAAAATGTATAATAAACTTCTACTCCTTTTCTAAGCCAACTGCGGTTAGGCCAAAGAAATACATTTTTTGCCGTTTGTTGAGAAATGCTGCTCGCGCCCCTTACCCGTTTTCCGCTATTATTTCTTTCAATTGCTTTTTCAATCGCTTTTATATCAAATCCGCTGTGATTCAAAAAGTTTTGATCTTCACTGGAAATTACCGCCAGTTGCAAATGCCGGGAAATATCATCAATTGGAACCCAGTCGTGATGGATCTCTTCCTTCGGATTTTCAAAATAACGAATGACCATTAGTGGTGTTGCCGGAACAGGAACCCATTTATACACGATCACCATAAAAATACTGAAGGCAAAAAGCCATAAAATCAGTTTAAACAAAAATTTAAAAAATCGTTTCATATGTTGATGGGTATTGTTTTATTTAGATCGCTCTCTGGAAAAATTCAAAAGTCCAGATTTAAAATTCAAATATCTTGTTTCTTTTTTTACTTCTAACTTCTGCCCTCGAATTTAAACCAGTTCTGCCAATTCCCTGCCAACCAAACTTCCAATGGCCACACCCATTCCGCCTAAACGCACTCCACAATACACATTTTCTGAGATCTGTTTCAGGATAGGTTTCTTTTGATTTCCCGCTCCCATGATCCCGCTCCATCTTTGGTCGATTTCAAATTTGGTATTGGGCAAAATCGTCAATTTCAGGAGTTCTTCCAGTTTATTCTGAATTAGTTCTGTCTGCGCTATTATCGTAGTTTCTTCGGTTTTAAGATCGAGGTTTCGTCCTCCTCCCAGTAAAATCCGGTCATCGATATTACGAAAGTAATAATAGCCTTTATCCAGATGAAAAGTGCCTTTTAACTGAAGGTTCTTTATGGGTTTTTTGATCAATACCTGGGCACGTGCCGGTTTTACTTCTGAAATTCCCAGTGAGGAAGCAAACCCGTTTGTAGTGATCATTAATTTATTGGTACTGAATTGAAACTGATCTGTTTTTACCTCTACCGAATTATTTTTTTCTAAAAACTCCTCTACGGTGATATTGTTTAAGATCCTGATCCCGGCATTCTGCACTTTTTGAAGAAGAGCTTCCATCATTTTACCTGTATTTATCTGTCCTTCAAATTGGTTAAAAATAAGTGGTTCATGAATATTCTTAATATCCAAAGCTGTTTGTCCGGGTACTAAAAACAGGTTCCTTAAAAACAGGTTCCAACAGTTTATTGACATAATTCATTTTTGAAACGCATTGTTCAAAAAGTTCCAGATCCCGGGGTACAAAAAGCTCGTAACCACCCCATGGTTGGTAATCTATTGCTTTATCACCCAGATTATTTCTCAGCAACTTCAAGCCATCCACGCGTTTTTGAACCAGATCTAGAATTTCGGTTTCGGAATGTGAATTTAGATCGTCCAAAATTTCGGAAAGACTTCCAAAACAGGCAAAACCTGCGTTTTTAGTGCTGGCACCGTTGGGGAGAAATCCGCGTTCCAAAATCAGGATATTGGCTTTTGGAAACCGCTCTTTTAAATGTAAGGCTGTATTCAGGCCAACAATCCCACTGCCTACAATGGTATAATCTATCTTTGAAAGCCAGGTTTGATATTCCCAGTAGGAAAGGTTCATTTTTTATTTTTAGAAGCTGAAAATTACGGAAAGTTTAGGGAATTTCGATATTAGACCTCACAGGTCTTTGAGACGGGTGAGGTTTGGAGAAAGCTTTTGCGTTAGGGACAGAAGCGGTTAGCTTTTTGGGGATTTTCTCCCAAAAACTAAAAGCGGATGGCCCGACCCCGCGATTTTTCTTCGCGGGGGAACGCCCAAAAAAAAACCCCGAAAAATTCGGGGCTTGGTTTTAATCTTTTACGATAGGATCCATTTTCCAGGATTCCATAAATTTTGTGGTGTAATTTCCATCTATATAATCAGGATGGTCCATCAATTGCCTGTGGAATGGGATGGTGGTTTTAACACCTTCTATCACGAACTCGTCCAGGGCGCGCCGCATTTTGCTAATGGCTTCATCCCTTGTTTGGGCGGTAGTGATTAACTTGGCGATCATGGAATCGTAATTGGGTGGGATGGAATAGCCGCTGTAAACGTGAGTGTCTATACGAACTCCGTGCCCTCCGGGAGCATGTAAATTGGTAATCATTCCCGGACTTGGCCTAAAATCGTTATAGGGATCTTCGGCATTGATCCTGCATTCTATGGCATGCAATTTTGGAAAATAATTTTTTCCTGAAAGTGGCACTCCGGAAGCGACCAGAATTTGTTCCCTGATAAGATCATAATCTATTACCTGCTCGGTAATTGGGTGTTCTACCTGGATTCGTGTATTCATTTCCATGAAGTAGAAATTCCGATGTTTATCTACCAAAAATTCCACCGTTCCGGCGCCTTCGTATTTTATATATTCCGCTGCTTTTACGGCCGCGTCTCCCATTAGTTTCCTGAGTTTATCTGTCATAAACGGGGATGGGGTCTCTTCGGTAAGTTTTTGATGACGACGCTGAATGGAGCAATCCCTTTCGGAAAGATGACAGGCTTTACCTGTGCTGTCTCCTACGATTTGAATTTCGATATGCCTTGGTTCCAGGATCAGTTTTTCCATGTACATGCCGTCGTTTCCGAAAGCCGCAGCGGCTTCCTGACGTGCAGAATCCCAGGCATCGTGAAGTTTCTCTTCTGTTAGAACGGCGCGCATTCCTTTTCCTCCACCGCCGGCAGTAGCTTTAAGCATTACGGGAAAACCCATTTCTTTGGCTACTTTAAGGCACTCGTCATAATCTTTCAAAATCCCATCAGACCCAGGAATACAGGGAACTCCTGCTTCCATCATGGTAGCTCGGGCAGAGGCTTTATCGCCCATCTTGTCGATCATGGTTGGACTTGCCCCAATAAATTTAATGTTGTGCTCCCCACAAATCTTTGAGAATTTGGAGTTTTCGGCCAAGAATCCGTAGCCGGGATGAATTGCATCTGCATCTGTAATTTCGGCAGCTGCAATGATATTTGGGATTTTCAAATACGACAAATTACTTGGCGGGGGACCTATACAAACCGCTTCATCGGCAAATCTTACGTGAAGGCTTTCGGCATCTGCAGTAGAATAAACCGCGACGGTTTTAATTCCCATTTCCCTGCAAGTCCGTATTATGCGCAAGGCGATCTCTCCCCGGTTGGCAATTAATATTTTTTTAAACATACCTATAAATTTTTTACTGACGCAGAAAAACTAAATTCTGAAAAGAAAGGGTATAATTAAGATGGGTCTACCAAAAACAATGGCTGATCAAATTCTACCGGAGAAGAATCTTCAACCAGCACTTTTACTATTTTACCCGAAACTTCACTTTCAATTTCGTTAAACAATTTCATGGCTTCAATAACACAAAGTACATCACCCTCTTTAATGATATCACCCACCTCTATAAATACAGGTTTATCCGGAGAAGGTTTTCGATAAAACGTACCTATAATAGGGGATTTAACGGTTATAAATTTTGAATCATCATCGGCTGGTTTCTCACCTGTTGAAGCCGGGGTTTCCGGGGCAGGAGCTTGTTGCTGCTGCGGCTGTAGGGGCATTTGCTGTTGCATTTGACCTCCCATAGGATATTGTTGAACATAGGTGGTTTCTTTGCCTTCGGCTCCTGTCCTAATGGTGATCTTGATATCGTCCATCTCAAGTTTCACTTCACTTGCACCAGATTTGGCTACAAACTTGATTAAATTCTGAATTTCTTTTAAATCCATAAGATTAGAGTATTGGTTTTTTAAGAATTATAGGCCCATTTAAAATAAATGGATCCCCAGGTAAATCCGCCTCCAAATGTGGCAAAGATAATAGTGTCTCCTTTTTTGAGTAATTTTTCGTAATCGCTTAACAATAACGGAAGGGTTGCTGAGGTAGTATTCCCATAACGCTCAATGTTCATCAGCACTTTTTCATCCTCAAGGTTAATCCTGCTTGCTGTTGCACCAACTATTCTCTTATTGGCCTGATGCGCGATCAGCCAATCTACATCATTATTGTCGAGGTTGTTCTTTTTCATGATTTCCTCGCTCACATCGGCCATTTTTGAAACCGCGAACTTATAGATGGTTTTTCCGTCCTGCTTCACATAATGAAGCCTTCTGGACACGGTGATCTCTGTGGGAGGCATCAATGAACCACCAGCTTCAATTTTCAGGAATTCCCTGCCAATTCCATCGCTTCGTAAAATTTCATCCTGTAAGCCCAAACCTTCAAAATTAGGCTCAAACAATGCGGCACCGGCTCCATCTCCAAAGATAATACAGGTTGTTCTATCTGTATAATCTATAATTGAAGACATTTTATCTGCACCAATCACCAATACTTTTTTATATCTCCCGCTTTCAATATAAGCGGCCGCAGTAGACATTCCGTATAGAAATCCGGAACAAGCAGCTTGTATATCGTAAGCAAAAGCATTGATTGCACCTATTTGGGTTGCCACATAAACAGCAGTAGCTGCCACGGGTAAATCCGGGGTGATGGAAGCAAGCAAAACCAGATCGATCTCTTCGGGTTTTATTTTGGATTTTTTTATAAGATCCTCGGCGGCTTTGATAGCCATGAAAGAAGTTCCTTTCTCGGGATCTTTAAGGATGCGACGCTCTTTGATACCTGTTCTGGAAAAGATCCATTCATCGTTGGTCTCGACCATTTTTTCCAACATCTTATTGGTCAATACATCTTCAGGGACATAGGCACCTACAGCGGTTATTGCAGCCGTGATTTTACTCATAAAAATCAAATTTATTAACTAAGTAGCCCACATAATCAATGACACATCACATGAAAGAGATCCGCTACAAATTTATTGAAATGGTGCACAAATTACGGCCTTTTTAGGACTTATTCAACTTAAACCAAAAAACTCTCAACAGGTGAGAGTTTTTTGTAATATCAAAGTTGTTTTTTTATGCTTCTACTTCTTGAGTATTGTCTATTAACACTTGTCCGCGGTAATATAATTTATCTTCAAACCAATGTGCCCTGTGGTACAAATGCGCTTCTCCGGTAGTAGGATCTTTGGCAATTTGTGGAACAGAAGCTTTATAATGGGTTCTTCTTTTATCTCTTCTGGTTTTGGAGGTTTTTCTCTTTGGATGTGCCATTGTTATGTATTATTTATCGTTTAATAATTTTTTTAATTTATTCCACCGGGGGTCAATTTCTTCCCCGTTATCATTCTCTTCAATATCTTGATCCTCTTTCGGACTTAATTCTTCTAACTTTTCGAGTACTTCACTCTTGAGTGTACCATCTAATACTCCGGGATGCACCCTTTTTGATGGAACTGACAATACGATTAATTCATAAATGTATTGCGAGACATTTAACTGATATTCAGAGTGAGGCAAAACAAGCAACTCCTCATTGTCGTCATTAAAGCTATCTCCAAACTTGACCACCAAAGGTAATTCAGCATCAATAGGCTGATCATAAGGCTCGTTGGTAAGATCACAATTCACGTTTACCACTCCTACAGCCCTGAAAGTAAGCTCCATTATGGTACTCTTTTTCTCAAACAGCAAATCAATTTTTACATTGGCGCTGTTTAAGTCATCGTATTCAAAATGCTCAAAGAACTCTCTATCTATAAGGTAATCAAACTCGTGCTTTCCTTGTTTTAACCCCACAAACGGGATTAAAAACGCCGCTAATTTCTTCATAACATCATCTTTTTCGAGCGTCCGGCCCTCCGGAAAAGGCAGGCGCAAAGATATTAAATATATTGAATAAAGGTTCTTTATAAACAAATTTTTGTTTATATCTTTTTAGTCTGTTTTTTAAGGGGGTTCTCAGTGAGTTTTTTATATTCTTTTCTTGTGTTATAGATTTCAATGGCTTTAAAAACGGCTTCTTTAAACGAATTGATATTTGCGCAATCTTTCCCCGCAATATCAAAAGCAGTTCCGTGATCGGGTGAAGTTCTCACCTTGCTTAAACCGGCGGTAAAATTTACGCCCTCTCCAAAGGACAAAGTTTTAAATGGTATAAGCCCCTGATCGTGATAAGAAGCCACAACGGCATCAAAACTTTCATGGTTTTTTGAACCAAAAAAACTATCTGCGGCATAGGGTCCATATACCAAGGTTCCTTTTTCCCGTAATTTTTGAAGGGTGGGCTTTAGGACACTTTCATCTTCTTTCCCAATTAATCCATTATCCCCACTGTGCGGATTGATCCCCAAAACAGCGATCTTTGGCTTGCGAATCCTGAAATCCTGCTGAAGGGTCTTTTTTATTATCGCGATTTTCTTCTCAATTAATTCGGGAGTAATTTTCCCTGCAATATCTTTAAGCGGAACGTGATCTGTAAGCAATCCTACTTTAAGATTATCGGTGATCATAAACATCAGGCTTTCCCCGTTTAATTCCTTCGCCAGATAATCTGTATGGCCGGGGAATTGAAAGTTTTCAGACTGGATCGTATTTTTGTTGATGGGAGCGGTTACCAATACATCTATCTCATCATTCTTCAGGGCAACAGCGGCGGCTTCCAAAGATTTAAACGCATAGTTTCCAATTTCGGGATCTTCGGCACCAAAATTTATAGGCACATTTTCCCTCCAGACATTCACTATGTTTATCTTTCCTTCAATAGCGTCGGAAGGTTTGTCAATTCCCTGAAAATTTAGGGAAAGGTTAAAATGTTTTTTTAAAAAGCTCAAAGTCTTTACCGAAGCAAAAATAACCGGAGTACAAAAATCCAGTATCCGTGAATCGTTAAAGGTTTTCAGCACTATTTCGCCTCCAATCCCATTTAAGTCCCCTATACTTATTCCTAATTTCAATTTATCAGCAGACTTCATAAACTTCCCCGTTTTTTATTTCTATTTTTACATCACAAATGTAAGAATAATCCATAAATATGTTTACAGGAATTATTGAAGAAGTAGGAGAAGTTATTGAAAGTGCCCGTGAAAACGGCAATCTCAATATAAAAATTGCCGCTAAAATGGTACCCGAATTAAAAGTCGATCAAAGCGTGGCTCACAATGGAGTTTGCCTGACGGTAGTTGATTTAAAAGACGGGGTTTACACTGTTACCGCAATTAAGGAGACCCAGGAAAAATCCAATCTTGGGAATTTAAAGCAGGGCGACTGGGTGAACCTAGAGCGCGCGATGATCCTTGGCGACCGCCTGGACGGGCATATTGTTCAAGGACATGTGGACCAGACAGGGATTTGCAATAACATCAAAGAGGAAGACGGAAGCTGGGTTTTTACTTTTGAATACGATCCGGGGATGCACAATATAACAATAGAGAAAGGTTCTATTACTATTGACGGGATAAGCCTGACGGTGGTAAATTCAAAACTGAACGAATTTAGTGTAGCCATTATTCCATACACTTATTACAACACCAATTTTAAACAGCTAAAAAAAGGCGGTAAGGTAAACCTGGAATTTGATATGATAGGAAAATACGTAAAACGATTGACCGAGCTTTCCTAAGAAATTTTTCTGATCCTTAAGAAGTAAATACCCAGTGCAAAACCGGCGGTTGCCAGTAAATAAATATTATCGTTTATAGGAAGTTCTAAACCTACGGGTGGTGGGTTACCACTTCCAGTAGTCATCTGCGGTTCCGGAAGCTTATGGGAAAGGGTTTGCCCCGACGAAATTATCGACAAAAGCATCATTACTATCGATGAAAGAATTTTATACCGCATATATCTTCTCATATTCGTGCGTAATGTACTACAAGAATTTTAGAAAACATAGGCTTTACATGAATTTAGTTATTTGCAGCCAGGCCTTACCGGGCCTGGTAAAGATCCAATTCGGGCTTAACTAAGTTGTTGGAATTATGCCCAAAATCCAAAACCGATTAATAAAACCGGCGGCACCGAATAATTA
>Ga0209414_1001247_pt1 | contig 12070 bp, 21 predicted proteins | sample LakVidmifraction_4_FD_181154 | JGI IMG/M metagenome (GOLD analysis project Ga0209414, IMG submission 181154) | Hypersaline microbial communities from Lake Vida, Antarctica - Brine Hole Two &gt;0.2 micron (SPAdes) (version 2) | ecosystem: Environmental > Aquatic > Non-marine Saline and Alkaline >... | reverse complement strand
TAGCTTTAATTGTTTTGCCTGACTTTCTACTATTTGCATATATAATCATATTTTTCTCCTTTTAAATTCATATTTTGTTTGAATTGTGAACTAAGTCATAGCTTCTAAGTGTAGTTCTCTATACGTTTTTGATTCAAATACCCAATCTCCAATATCTTTAAATTCAAAATCTATATCGTGAGTATCATAGTAATACTTTTCATCTTTCAGCTCTATCCTATATACTTCGTTTTCAAAAAATCTATAATCATCGTCTATCATGTAAGCAATATCCCCAAGTTGAAACATTTGCTTTTCTCCGTAATTGTCGCACTTTTTACAATGTCTTAGTTTAAGGCTATAACCTTCAATTTTGTCATACCGACATTCTTTACACATAGATACATCTTGTACCATGCTAACCCTCCTCTTTTGGTAAGGACATCAATGTCCTTCGCATTTTTATCAGACTGTGAAGCGATTTACTTTAACATTAATACTCCTACAGTTATTCCTACATAAGCTATCATCCAACCTACAAACCATGATAAACATATCTTTATAATATTTATTGCTATTAAAGTAGCTGTTAAGGTGTGAGCATCATATCCATGTGCCAATGCCATTATTCCACCTACAAGCATTATCCATATGCCTATATAACATCCTAAAATCACTCCTGCTGCTATTATTCCAATCCCTAATATTAATTTAATCATTATTGGCACCTCGTTCATTATTTATTATTTTGGTTGCAGCTACTTGTGCTTCTTTCTCTATACATTTATCGCAAATAGGATTAAACTTATCTTTTCTAAATTCATATTCACATTTATTTGAAAATGGTGGTAAGATTAGATCCATACATCTAGGACATACTTTTGGTAAAACTCTAATATTATTATCCATTATTCCCTCCAATCTGTTTTTTCTAATATTTCATAAAGTCTTTGTACTTGAGGACTTCTCCATGCTGTCATTGCATAACTGTGAGCATCTTTTGAATAGTGATAATGGTTAGCTTTTATATGTTCTTTACATTCCCTATTAGTCAGGAAAAGTGTATCTTTAACTATTTCGTATTTATTCCTATATTCTCCTACACTATAATTATCCTCATCATATTCATCTAAAAACCTTTGTAAATCATCAGCATTACCTATTGCATATTCTTCATTATCAAAAGTGAATTCAACATAACAAACATCAAATTTTAAATCTTTTATTCCATCAAGTTCTTCAATCCATTCTTTTAATTCTTCAATACAACCCTCAAATACACCCTCTGCATCATTCTTGCAATAAACAAAAATACCATCTGTATCATCAGTAACCCAGTATTCCTTTACAGTTTGCATTACTACCCAAAATCTCGGATTAGCTTGACACACTTTATCTTGATTTAACATTTCATATTGTAATTCTTTTAAAAACTCTATATCTTCTTTTTTCATAATTTTCCCCTTTTTTTATTACAGTATTTTTAGCCATTGCGAATTATTTTCTTATTTTATTAAATATCAGCTTTAACAAATTAATTTTTGTTAAAAATTTTAACACTTTATATTTTGCCAATAAGAATATGCTCGTTTTTTCTTCCAGTTTTTCAGCCTCTTTTTCATCAATTTCAGGCGCTAAAATCTCATGTCCACAATTCTCACATTGCCAAATACTAGAACTATCTGAGGAATACCATCTTGTCAAACAACTTTGACATATTCGCTTTTGCATTATATCTAACCCTCCATCCACTTCATTGAAAATTTCTCTATAACTCTCACACTCATTCATTCTTTTAGACTTAAGCTCTTCTATTCCATGCCTTTTGCACCAACCAAGATTGTTAAAATCACAACCTTGGCATAAATATCTGCTCATTATAATTTTTCAGACATTTTACTAATTAAGTTTAAAATAGCCTCTTTGCATTTATCATACATCTCTGGATAATCTATTTTTATTTCATCCATTATTTCTAATTCATTTCTAAATACGTTTTGAAGTTCTTCAAAGTAAATCTTGAACTTAAGCACTGGTTGAGAAGTATTTAGACTAGCCTTTTCTCTAAGCTCTTGAAGTTCTTTTTCTATTTCCTCAGGTACCTTTTCGATTATTGTTTCGGTTACATCTACGGGTTTTGATTTTATTTGTTCTTCAAGTTCATCAACTTTCAGGGCTGAACTATCTACATCGTTTTGCAATTCCTGGAGTGATGCTTTCAACCTTTCAACCTCTTCATCATTCCCAACACTTTCAGCTTCTCCAATAAATGATTGAAGCTTTGCAATTTCTTCCTTTTGATCTTCTTTCATTTTTATTAAATTCTCCTTTTCCTTTTGAAGTTCGCCCTCCAAGGTTTTTACTTTTAGTTCAGATGTTGCTTTATCTTCTTCAAGCTGCTTTGCATCTATCTTTGCTTGCTTTAATTGCATTTGATATATTTTCAGATTGTTTTCAGCATTATTTTTTTCACTTTCTGCATTGTCCCTATCTTTAATTGCTTGTTGTAATTCTCTAGTTGTCATTTCATTTACAGGGTTCTCTTTTACGAAGGTTTCTCTCTCTTCTTGAGGCATTGAAAGTAGTGCGAAAACCTTTGATTGACTCAAATTGTTGTACGTACCACAATTTGAATTTTCCTTTGCAACTTTCATAAATTTATTTGCTGTCCACTGGCTAACATCTACTTTTTCTTCTAGATATTTGCCCCAATCACCATGAGGTAATGACTCCTTTACTGATATTAATCTTTTACCAATTTCAATTATATTTTGTGCTGTCTGCTGCTTTAAAATAAGTATTTCAGTGGTTAATGTATCTATACCTTCGGTTTGAATTTCGCTCATAATATATCCTCCTTTTTATTTAAGCCTGAACAGTTATTCTATTTCGGACTATTACCTTTTTCTTAGTTAGTTTTATTCTTGTAAATGCTCTTATAAATTCCTTTACATCCTCATTTGGAGACCTATTGTTTTTTCCATGGACCTGAGTGATTTTATCTTTTTGGACCTCTATGGTGTAGTATGACTTGTCCAATTCGGAAACTTTACGTATGAAGAATATGTTAGTTTCGCCTTTTGCGTATCTATCTGCATATCCTCCTACACAATGTGTAAGTGCTGCTCCCTCTTTAATTAATTCATCAGAACTTTCAGCCGGTCTTATCATTAAGTCCTTATATTGGAATATATATTTCTCCAAGAGTCTAACTCTACTATTTATTAACACATCTAGTCTTTCATCTTTCTGCATTTTAATTTGTTTAATAGTATTTTGATGAGCTGTGAAAAGGTCTTTTGGAAATATAACTTGTCCCTTTGTAGTATCCATTTCAAGTTTTATGCAATCTGATATATAATCTCTAAATGTTGAAAGTACTCCACTTTTACAATAATAGTGTTTTCCAGTTTTATAGATGTTATAGTCGCTGTATTGCTTTGTAAAATAATTTAACAGTTTTTTCATGGAGCTATACTTTAATGCATACTGTAAAGAGTCATAACAGCTTAAATATTCTTTTGCTACATTAACCGTTTCTTCTATTGTTAAGTTCCAATTACGTTTCCTTGCATCCTGAAAAACCTTTAAAAATGAGAATGTAATATTTGTTTTTTGAGCTTTTATTTGTTTTAAATCTTGCTTATTTACTTTTAGTATCTTGAATATAGTTTTCCCTCTCCAGTTTATAGTTCTGTAAGTAAGCCCTCCGTCAAGCTTGTTTTGTACTAAGTCCTTGCAGCCTTCTTTGGTCAGATACTCAACACATGGGTATTTAGTATATAACTCGAAAAACTTAGTCATATCGCCACTGTAGTATTCTTCCCATGTACTATATTTAAAAGGTGTATCTTTAATTGCAACTTCTATGCTTTCCCTTGAATAACTTACCCTAGCTCCTCTTTGTTCGAATGGTCCTGCCAGTGAACAGATACTGCTCGTTTTATCGAACTTATCACCATAATAAGAATGTTTCAACATTGTACTTTTACCCTTAATTGCGTCAAACACATACATAGCCATTAAAAAGTAATCCGTTTTTACCCTAGTATAATCATATCTGTAATCCCTTTGGGCTTGTATACCTCTTGCTATAATCACATTTGGGTCTTTTATAGATTTTTCATAGTAGACAAAATATACAGTATCAATCATATATTTTCTTCCCATTCCACCCGACTTGACCATTACCCTGCTTTTACAGTTTGGACAAGTGGTTTCTTCGTTATGTTTTAGGCTATATGTCTTAAATTCCGTTCCACAGTGTGTGCAGAAGCCATACTGTTGTTTTTTATCTTTCCGAGTAAATATATACCTGCTAAATTTAAAAGCCTCTTCTATCGCATATTCCTTTACTCCATCGCTTATATCATCTGAAAAGTGCTCAGTGTATTCTTTATTTTTAGCATCTACTTCCAATATCATCATCTCCTAAAAATCAAGTTCAACGTTAAAATTAACGTCTGGCTTTTTATTTTGTTCTATAGGAGTTGTAGTAGTTTTAATTGTTGCTATTGGTGTCGTACTAACTGTCAGTGGAGTAAATTTAATATCAAAGTACTTTAAAACTATTTCAAAGCCTTCTTGATCTGTTAACATTCCGCATCCATTTACTGCTTTGGTTTTTGCAACCTTTCTCATTTCTTCTATGCTGCCCTTTATTGTTTTACCCTCTTGGACCACCTTTTCAGATGCTTTATCATTCAAATCTAATTGTCTGAGAAGAAAATCTCCAACTACTTTTATATTCGGATTACTTTTATTGCTATCTATTTCAGCCTGTAATTTTTCGATTGCTATATTTAACATAACTTTAACCTCCTTATAATTAACTAAATGAAGATTCTAACTAATAAACAATTTCTTAAGTCTATTTTTTATTTTTTTATCCTCTGCATCTCTGATATCAACATTTAACTTAGCGATACTTTCATTTGCATTTTTCAACTCTTTATTTGATCTATATAACTTGTCCACCAAACTATCTATATCTACTTGCTTGCACTGTCCCTCTTGCTTCAATAAAATCATTTCTTTTTCTTTTGATACTAAATATTGAAAAGTAGAGGACTCTTCATGCTCAATTATTTTAATATCCTGATCAATAATTTTATCTCTAAGCACCTTTGCGTTTTTTCTATATTTTGAGATAAGAGATTCCTGCGTTATATTTGATATTTCTAAATTATTATTTCTTTTTTGTAGCCTATTAATTTTATTTTTAAAAGCTGATATTCTACTCATACTATTCACTCCCATAAATTATTTTATTTTCTTCTTAAAATGTTATATACCCATAAACTAAGCATTTGTATTTTTGCTCTTTCTCCACCCTTATATCTAGTTAGACTCTGCATTTCTATCGTATATTTGATAAGCTTTTCTACCTCTATTGCAATATCTTTTAACGTAAATATGTTTTTGTCACTCATAGTCAGCCCTGTTGATGCCTGTTTTCATTGTCTCTACTTCTACTTTGTCTCCTAAGAGTTTTTTTTCTAAATCATCAAAATCATAATCTCTTGCTTGGCAGTTTTCAACAAATTGACCTTTGCCTTTAGATTTTTCATATTTAGGATCTTTCATTTGCAATATTAGCTTTTCAAAGTGGTTTCTGACTTTATCAGGGGATAATATGTTTTTATACCAAAACTCATCTTTTTGACTAAATACTATTACTTTTTTTACATCTTCAATTTCTCTTTTATCTAATCTTAAAATCGAATCAAATTGCTTAGACCATTTTTGTAGGTTTGGCTCTTTAGCCTTCTCATTATTTTTCTTAATATAGTTCCATAAAAAAATAGCTAATCTGTATTCGTCAGAATCAGATGAAAAAGTTTTGTTAATCTTATCTACTCTAACCTTATCTAACCTAACCTTATCTAACCTAACCTGCGTATCCATTTCGTGTACATTTTGTATACAATCTGTATCCATAATTTTATATGTCCCATTATCATCTTCTAAAGCAGATTTTTCTTGGTCATATAGTGTTTTCTGATACCTATCCTTTTGTATATAATTGTGTATTTTCCAATGTTTGATTACACAAATACCACTTTCAAAAGGAATGATAAGACTTTTTGCAACTAATATTTTAAGATCATCACTTGAGCAATTAACTATTTTTATTATTTTTTGCGGTGAACTTACAAATCCATCATCATCAGCCCTCATTGAGAGTTGAAAGTATAATAGCTGAGAGCTAACTGGCATATCTAAAAATAAATCTGTGTCTATAATTTTCAGTGAAAACATCCTTTTTTGAGCCATCTATTGCCCTCCATGTTGATTTATTTATACTAAGATAATTTTGTCTGTGTTAAATCTTTACAACGTAATTTTTTATTCATTTGAACTAACTTATTATTACGCTGTGTAAGTACACTATTTAATTTTAAAAGATATTCATTTCTCCCTCTTAAATTATTACAAGTATTATTTAATGCTACATTGTTATCCATTGACCCCTGTACTTTTTCCTGCAAATTCTTCTCGACCTCACACATATTAGTGCAGCTCTCTTCTAGTTCTAAAATTCTTTTCTTAAGGTTTTCATTTTCTAGCACAACGTTAAAAGTTAATATTACACATTCTTTATTTACCTCTGGAATATCCATTACAAATTCCAATAAGTTATCTAAACAATTTTTCATTGGCATATTTACCGTATGCCTGTGTATATCTATTAAAGCTGTTATATAAGCTGATATTTGCTCTTTCATGTTTGCTCCTCCGTTGTTTTATTTGTTTAAGCTATGATATAATGTATTGAATTGTTTTGATTGGACCCTTTTGCAGAGGGTCTTTTTTTATTCTTTTTATATTTGATTGTTTAATCGGTTTTATCATGGTGCCATCCTTTCTCTTATTATTTACCATTTGCGCTATTGATTTAATCGTTCTACTCAACGCATAAGACATTTCTTCAGGACCTATAATGTCATACCAGTTTATTAAATATTCTAAATCATTATATATCCAAGGCTTGCTCGTGTTCGTATGAAACAAAGGATTGTACTTCATACGACCATATCGGTCGTACTCAATTGTTGTTTCTTGCATCTTTTAAACACCTCCGAACATTTAACTGCAATATCTACTACATAATTTAAGTGTGTAAGCTTTTTAAATTTAACTCTGTTAAACATTAAGTCATCCGTTGCAATTTGTGCTATGATTGCAAATTCTGCGTTACTAAGATGTCCAACTCTGTTTTCTAATGCTTTTCTTAACATATTTTCACCTCCTTAAAATCTTGTTTGATTATTAATTGTTTCAATTTCACTTACTAAAATCATAGGTACTTTATAATCATTTACAATGATTTTAGCGGTATCTAACTCTACTCTTTTAATAGCTTCATATCTTTCAATCCCAAATTCTCTTTTAAGCTGATGCTGAATATCTTTATATACTTTAGTTCTAACCGATTTGTCATTATAAGCAGGGCTTCTATATCCGCCTAGTGATTTTATACCCGTCCTTCTAACTAGTGCTTGTAGCTCTTTACATTCAACATTAAAGAGTGGCATATTATTTTCTAAACTATCTATTCTATTGCTTGTTTCTGTGGTCCTTTGATCTAACATGATAATTGACTGGAGTTCCTTAGATAATTTAGGTTGTACATTTTTTAAAGACTGTTCCATTTCATTAAAAGCTTTTATATATTCAAGTTTCCAATTAAGCGCTTTACTTCCTGTAAACCCCATTACTAAAAGTGAAAATCCATCTCTAGTTAAAAGATATTCAGGATATTGTTTACCTCTAACTTCATAATCACTTTCTATTATTAAACTTTTCACGGCTAAATTTTCAGCTGTCAAACTTCTAATAGTTTCAAGTACATTTTTATGCTCTCTTTCAAAATCCTCCGATATTTGTCTGCTAGTTACTGTAAGTTGTCCTTTTTCATTTTTTATATTTACTAATTTACTCATGCTTGTCCTCCTTTTTAAATTTATTATCCAACTGAACCGCCATCGTATAAATAACTGTATCTTTCGCCATAATGAAGAGTGAATTTTCCCAATTCTCTTTTTATTTTTGTAGGTCTTATCCCTTCTCTTGCTTCTAATCCATGGCCATTTATAAACTTACAAATTAGATATTCAGCTTTTGCTTTATATCCCTCAGATAACACTTTAAACCCTCTCATTGTCCTAAAATCATAGCCCAACACTTTTTTAACTTCTAGAACATTTTTAAATTGATAATCTTTAATGCATGCTTCTGTATACTTATTTGCAATTTTGTTATAATCCATAAGTTTAAGTTACCTCCTTAAATTTAATTGCCCTCTGCTGGGGGTTTGTACACCTTGTGTGGTGTATTTTTTTAGAAATATTGAGATGTGTCAATTGTTCCTACTCTTCACTAACTATATTAAAAACAAATTGCGTAGTGAATGATTGAACTTTGGCAATAGCTAATTTTAATTTTGATATTTCTTCATCTTTTAGGGTTGATAATTTTTGTTGATCATCAAGTTCTCTCTTATACCTTCTCTCCCTCGGTGTGCTAATATTTTCTTTATCAAATAGAGGTTCTTTTTCCATTTCCTCAATAGCAATTAGCGGAAACCTATTTTTATTGCTAGATAGTTGTGGTAATAACCCTGTGTTGTTATCTTCGTAAACTTTAGCTAAACTTATCTGCCAACGTTCTGCTAATTGTTTGGGTGTCAATACTGTCGATTTTACATCTATAAGCTTATTCATTCTTGTCCTTCTTTTCGACACTATCTAATAACTCAAGTAATAATCTAGTGTATTCAACATCTTTTTCCATTTGCTTTTGTCTCCTCCCATGCTTTTAAAATTAGTAAAGGTTCAACATTGAATTTTATTGACAGTTTTTCAATTCTTCCGGAGTTCATTCTCCCTCTGCCCTTTTCAATGTTGCTATATTGTTGTCTGCTAATTTCTAGTGTCTCTGCTAGTTTAATAAGTTTTACTCCTGTGTTTTTCCTAAGTTGCTTTAAGTCCATTTTCTGTTCACCGCCCTCGCTTCCTTCGATATACATAATATAACCCTAATTTGCTTTTTAGCAAAGTCTTATATTTAGCGTTCACGTAAGATTAACTTATTATTGTTTCTATTTTCACGAATTTACTCGAAATTTAGTAGATTTTCTTTTTAGTGAATTTAGTTTACCTACTTTACATTTTTGTAAAATAGTTTATACTGTTAAATAAGAGGTGATTGTAATGACTATAATTGATAGATTAAAAAAATTTAAAAACGAATTAGGTATAGAGAGCAACAAAGAAATGGCTACTCTATTAAAAATAGGCGAATCTTTTTACAGTTCTATTGAAAGTGGTAAGAAGCCAGTAAGCAAGAATGTTATACAAAGATTAATAGTTTTATCTAAGCTACCAGAAGAATATTGGAGATATGGAATAATGGATGAAATGGAACGTTTAAATAAAAGAGAAGAATTTAAATGTCTGAGGGATGCTATATAACAGTTAAGTAATATCGGTTTACTGAAAAGTAGTGATGAAAAATTTAATCCTTCTGTTCAAGAGGTTTTAATGGCGGCAATGAAAGCAGATGTGGTTCATATATTGGAAAAACGTGAAGTTCAAAATACTATCGGAAAGGAGTGAACGAAATGCAAAATAATATTACGTATAGAGAAAAGGACAAAGGAATCCAGTTCATAATTTCTTACAAAGATGCTACTGGAAAATGGAAACAGAAAAGCAAACAAGGTTTTAAAAGTAAAAGGGAAGCTAAAGCTGCAGCTGATAAAACTTTAGAAGAGTTAAGAAAAGAAGTTATAGAATACGAGGATTTAAATCAAGAATATAAAGGAATAACTTTTAAAGAATTTAAAGATATGTATTTAGAACATGAGAGGCTCTATAGAGAAGAAAACACAATTGAAATGAAACAGTATGCTTTAAAAAAATTTGAAACATTAGATAAATTACGAATTGAAGATATAAAAAATATCCATATACAAAAATGTGTTGATATGATGGTAAAAGACAAATTGAGTTTGCAAACAATAAAGAACTACCTGAGCATGTTGAAATCTTTATTTAATAGTGCGATTGATGAGTTTAGTATTTTAAAAACTAGTCCTGTTAAAAAAATTAAGTTGCCTGAATTGAAAGCCAAAACAGAAAAGAGAGCTTTAACTAAAATCGAATTTGAAGATTTGCTCTCTAAAATTGAAAATTACAAGTTATATGTTGTTACTTTAATTGCAGGTAGTTGTGGTTTACGTATTGGTGAAATTCTTGGGCTAACATTGGCTGATTTTGACGATATAAACATGACACTTACAATAAGACAACAATATAAAAGAGTGGCTGTAAAGGCTAAACATGGGGTGGGTACACTTAAAAGTGCAAACTCTTACAGAAAAGTACCGATTTCAGAACGAATGTGTGAAACATTATTAAACTATATAGATAAATACCCAAAAAACATCGATGGTAGAATATTTCGTTTTACCAATACGAGTTCTTTGGGTTCTAGACTATCTTCTTTATATAGTTTACTTGGATATGATATTAGTATACATGAACTCAGACATACTTACGCTACATTGTTACTAAGTAATAATAGAGACTTAAAAACAGTTGCTAAACTTATGGGCCACTCTGTTCAACAAACGATGAAAACCTATAGCCATGTTACTGATGAAATGATGGCAAAAGCAGCTGAAACTATACGCGATCTTTTCTAACTTATTTTTTTAGCCTAAGTTTTTGACGAATTTTTGACGAATCAAATATAAATACTGATATAACAACGGTTGCAATTATAACAGTGCTTATTAATATAATATTCCGAGCATGTGAATATGTTCCTTATACAACTTAGTATTTTCTATAAGCTTTGAATTATGACTATTTTATCCCTTATATAATAGAAGGTTTTCCAATCTATATCATATTATTTCATGTATTTTTTGACGAATTTTTGACGAGCGGGAATTAAAGTACTAAGCCAATTTATTATATTGGTTTAGTACTTTTTCAATTTTGAGGATAAAATCTATTTCCAATAATATTATTTTGGATTTTTTTTCTATGTTAGAATTTTTCTCGGTTTCCTTTTTTAACTTATTAAATACCTCACTATCTTTTGTTTGTTTCATGTTTTAGCCCCCCTAGTATTTATATTGAGCAACCATAGACTCAATAACTATTTACTTATATTATTCATAATATCACAGTTAACTATATAATAATAGAACATTTGTTCGTGTTTTTATTTGTATTTTGTAATATTCTTCTTGTTTTTTAACTTTATATTTTATTTAATAGACGTAATGCGTTATCCTATGTATTTATTGTAAACCCAAACAGTATCGAGCACCCCGACATTTTCGAAAATTCTACACTAAATTATTACAAAAAAAGAACAAAACACCCTACTTTTCAGCAGAAGTTTTTTAAGCGAAATTGAATTAGGTCTATTTATAAAGATAAGTAAGATTCTCGGAGTGCCTCTTAATAAATTAATAAAATACAAATAAAAAGGCATTGGATTAACCAGTGCCTTTCTTTGTATATAATTTCTGCTATTTTAATTTTAAAACAGCATTACCTAATTTTAAATATTGACCCTGTTTTATAGTAATATATTTTTCACCCTCAAAATTATCATTTGATACAATACTGTATAAATCATGTGAACTATTACTTGCTACTTCTACATAACCACTTCCATCAGCTGTCACTTTATATTCGCCTGGTTGAATATCTAAACCAACTTTATACATACCTGCTGGCAATTGATTGTCAGTAGGCACTGCTTTAGGTGCTTTACTTATAGGATATGTATCACCATTTTTAACTTCGAAATATTGGCCATCTTTTATTGTAATTATTGTTCTGTTTTGAATGTTTTCATTTGCAATAATACTCTCTAAAGTTCCAGTACTATCTTTTGATACTTGAATATAAGCACCTTGCTCACTAATTACAACATACTCCCCAGCTTTTATATCTGTACCAACTTTATACATACCTGGTTGAATCAAAGCCTTTTTTATTTCTGCCTCTGCATCAGCTATTGCTTTAGCCGCAGCATCATCCTTAGCTTTCTGTTCTGCAATTAC
>Ga0209414_1001246_pt1 | contig 12081 bp, 14 predicted proteins | sample LakVidmifraction_4_FD_181154 | JGI IMG/M metagenome (GOLD analysis project Ga0209414, IMG submission 181154) | Hypersaline microbial communities from Lake Vida, Antarctica - Brine Hole Two &gt;0.2 micron (SPAdes) (version 2) | ecosystem: Environmental > Aquatic > Non-marine Saline and Alkaline >... | reverse complement strand
GAGGGCCGCAAGCAAGAAGGCCGCTGAGCAGGTGACACCTCAAGCTGAAACCGATGGAACCCCTGAGGCTAATGCCGAAGAGGACGCACCCGAGGCTGACGCCGACGAGTCCCCCGCTGGCGACGAACAGACTGACTGACCGGGAGGATTCATGGACGCTGCAACTGCGCTATCCGATCTGCAGATGATGGCGGACCATGAGTCTGACCCGGCGCTATCCATCGATGAGTTGGGGCGCATCCTTGAGACCTCTCGACGCGTCGATGTCGGCGGCAACAATGTCGGGAACAGCATCGACGCTCCAACGTGGGCGCCGTCAACCGTCTACTACGTCGGGGACATCATCACACCCAACCCGGCCAACGGTTCCTACTGGATGTGCTCGACCCCGGCAAGGTCGAATGACGTCCAACCGGTGTGGCCTTCCGTCTCCGGCGTGCAGCCGTTCGCTGATGCGATCTCCGATGACGATGTGCGTTGGAACTATTGCGGTATGACGTGGGTTCCGACTTGGAACCTAAACGCGGCCGCCGCAAAGGCGTGGCAGGTGAAGGCGGGCAAGGTGGCCAGCCGGTACAACTTCACGAGCGACGGTCAGATGTTCCAGCGAGCACAGATGCTCAGTCATTGCCGGACGATGGAGAAGTCGTACCGCCGCAAGATCGCGAACGTCTGATGCTGACGGCTCTCGAAATGGCGTCGATGCGCACTGATTCCGAAGCAGCCCTACCCGATACGGCCACGATCACGCGACCGGGCGCCCCAGGCACACTGAACACCACCACAGGCGTCATGTCGGCTGACGCTGCAGGGACCGTGATCTACACCGGAGATTGCCAGCTTCGTCAACTGGAGTCGATGGAGTCGACGGTGATCTTCGGCGAAGAGCAAGTGACCCGATCCCGCTACATTGCGCTGTTCCCGTTCGATGTCATCTCGGCGCGAATCGATGACGTGATCACGTTCGGAACGTCGGACAATCCCGACCTGACCCGTTTGACCTACCGGATCACAGCGGTTCCCGTTTCGACGTTCACGGTCTTCAAGGGCTACCCGTGCGAGGTGGTGGAGACATGAGCCTCCATGGGCAGCGCGTCTTCATTGCCTGGTGCATCAGCGTTCTTGAGGATGGCGGCTTGACGGTGGGCGATGGTGTCGCACCCGCGACCGTCCCAGCCAACAGCGGCTACGTCGTCGTCTACTCCATCGCTGGCGGTATCACCGACGGTTCCATTGATGAGCCGAACGAAGACGCATCGCCGACGTTCCAGATCACCTCGGTGTCGGCGAACCCGGCGCAGTGCCGCTGGCTGGTCGACCAGGCCCGGTCGCTGTTCAATGCGGCGGTTCCGGCGACTCTGTCCGATGGCCGCAAAGTGATCTGGCTGGACTTCCCGATGGCGTCCACGACGATCATTCGCGACGACGACGCGCAGCCGCCCGTGTGGTACGCCCTGGATCGAATTTCTGTAGGGACGTCATGACCGTCGTCGCCGACATGTCTCAAGTATCAGGGCTCGCCGACGATCTCGGTCGGGCTGCCGTCAAGGCGAAGGTCGCGTCATCCGCTCACATGACCGCCATTTCCGCCATGTTGGCCGCTGACGCTCGCCGCGACGTCAAAGTGAATACGGGCGAGACGAAGGACTCAATCCGCGTGAAGGGCGGTGCGAACTACCGCACGGTCATCGCCGACAGTCGCGCATCGTTCTTCCTGGAGTTCGGCACGTCCGACACAGCCCCTCAGCCGTTCATGTGGTCCAACGCTCCGGCCGCATCCGAGCGGCTCGCCAAAGCTTTTGAAGGCATCGACCCGTTCGACTGACCGGGCTCAACCAGTTCTCACCACGGAGGAATCATGACCAAACGCTCACCCACCGACCTCATCACGTTGATCCACCCGAAATTGCCGGGTGTCAAGATCGTGAAGAAGTACAGCCGGTTGGCGCACTTTGCGCGCAGCGGCTGGGTCGAAGCCAAGTCGCCGAAGGCATCCGCCGACGTCGAAAACAAAACCCAACCGATCCCCACCGGGGACATCAACCCTGAGGAGGGTCCCAAATGACCGCAATCGCACATGATGGTGTTGTTCAATGGTTCTGGCTTCCAGCCTGCGCCATCGTCGCAACGCCCACACTGACCGAGATGACCGCAGGCGAACGCCTGACCGACATCACCAACTACGACACGCCGTCGTCTGAGGCATCGGTCGACACGTCCGGCATCGACGATATCTACGACACCGGTCTCGTGGGATCTTCGGCGGCCGGCCCGATCGTGCTGACCTTCAAGCGAGACACCGACAGCGAAACAGGTAGCTGGGATGCGCTCGAGTTCCGGGACAACGGCTTCCTGGTCAAGCTGCCGTTCGGTGGGTCCGGCACAGACAAGGCACCCGCAGCAACCGACAAGGCCGAGGTCTACCCCGGCCAGATCGGTCAGAAGCGGCCCGAAGGCTACGGCCGGAACACGACTCAGAAGTTCATGGTGTCGATCTACGTGACCGCCACCCCGGACGTCGACGCCGCCCTGATGGCCGCGGCCTGATCACCTTCTGATCCGATCCACGGGGCGCTGCTGCTGGCGTCCCCGTGGGTCGTGGTCGAACTCACCGAACATTCACCAAGGGGAAATACCGAATGACATCATCGATCGAAGACATTCTCAAGACCGCAGAAGACCCTGCGTATCACCGTGTGGTGACCGCCCGCATCGCGGCTGTCCCGCAGGCCTTGCGCGACGAACACGCCGAACTCGACGCACTGCTGCCAACGCTCACGTCAGACACAATCGACGCACACCCGAAACGTGCAGCAACCGCTGAACGTCTGGTCGCGATCGAAGCCGAGCTCGAAGAGGCAATGATCGAGTTTCGGTTCCGTGCGATCGGTCATCGTGCGTGGGCTGACCTGTTGCGTGAGCATCCGGCGACCGAGTCGCAGCGCAAGGCTGACCGGTCAGCAGACCACAACGTTGAAACGTTCCCGTACGAGGCCATGGCAGCGTCATGTATCGATCCTGTGATGACGGTGGCCGATGTCCGTCGTCTAGAGGAGTCGGCGCTGATTGACGTGAACGCGTGGACTAAAATGTGGTCCGCGTGCATCTCGGCGAACGTCGTGGCCACTGCGCCAAAAAGCTTGGCCGCTTCGATTCTCTTAGCGAGCGGCGCATATGCGAAGCGGCCCACTATCTCCGAACACCCCGCTCCGTCCTCCTCGGTCGCGTAGTCGAACCGGGCGAGCCGCTCTGGCTCGACGACGATCGCGAGTCTGAGCTGGCGTACATGGAGTACCTCGCCTCACTCTGTGGCGGTTGCGGCAACCCAGCGGCCGAGTCAATGGACGAAGCGAACGACGGCAAGTACGAAGCGGTTCCCGTTCATTGCTTCGCGTGCGCCGCCCGTGACGCCGAAAACCGGGCTGCGTCCAAGGCGCGATCGGGTGACTCGATGTCGGATTCGTCGTTCGATGGCCTGTTGATCGGCATCAAGAAGATCGAAGACTGAGAGGGGGCTGACATGGCGACCAAGAATGTTGCGGTACGCCTAAGTGCCGTGGTCCAGCCGTATGTCGCCGCCATGGCGCAGGCCAAGGCGTCTACCTCAGCCTTCGAGAAGTCTGCCGGTGTCGACTTCCAGAAGGTCGGCATGAAGATGCAGGCGGTCGGCAAGAAAATGACGATGGGCGTAACTTTGCCCCTCATTGCAGCCGGGGCCGGCGCGGTGAAGCTGTCGATGGACTTCGATGCCTCAATGTCGAAGATCACTGCGCTTGTCGGCATCGGTGCCGACGAGGTGGACGGCATGAAGGACTCCTTACTCCAGCTCGCCGGAGAGACCGCGACCGCGCCGGCTGAACTCGCTGACGCCCTGTTCGTGCTGACGTCCGCTGGCTTGCGTGGCGACGACGCCCTGTCGGCGCTGGAGATGTCGGCGAAAGCGTCGGCGGCTGGCCTCGGCGAGACGAACGACATTGCTCGCGCTGTCGCTGGTGCCATGAACGCCTACGGCCCCGAAGCGCTCGACGCTGCTCGGGCGACCGACATTCTGACCGCCACCGCTCGCGCCGGCAACTTTGAGACGTCGCAGCTTGCTGGCGCACTGGGTCGTGTGTTGCCCTTCGCGAAGCAGGCCGGGGCGTCGTTCGAGGACGTCGGTGGCGCTGTTGCGTTGCTGACCCGCACGAACGGCAACGCCACCGAATCGATCACTCAGGTTCAAGCGTTGATGCGTGCATTCGTCGTGCCGACCGCTGAGGCCGCTACAGCACTCGACGCTGTCGGGCTGTCCGCTGAGGACGTGCGCGATTCGATCGGCGAGAACGGTCTAGCCCCGACTCTGCAAATGCTCGATGAGAAGCTCGGCGGCAACCGTGAACAGCTGGGCCGTCTGCTCGGTTCGTCCGAGGCTGCGTCGGCTGCGTTCCAGATTCTAGATGCCGACGCTGCGGCAATCAGCGACACGTTCGGCACGGTGGCCGACTCGATCGGGATGACCGAAGACGCGTTCGGTGTGATGGCAGAGACGAGCCAGAACCAACTGAAGCAGGCATGGATTGACGTGCAGATCGCACTGATTCAGGTCGGCGAGATCATCGGCCCCATTGTTGCCGATATTGCGGGCGGGCTCTCCACGGTCGTTGATGCGTTCTCGAAGCTGCCCGACGGCGCACAGATCGCTATCGTCGCGTTCCTCGGAGTGATCGCCGCTGTTGGACCACTGCTGACGGTCGGCGGAAAGATCCTCCTTAGCTTCGATCTGATAACTCTTGGCCTCACGAAGATGAAGGCTGTGATGATCGGTCACCCGATCCTGTTGCTTGCGACCGTTGCCGCAGGTGTCGGTACGGCTCTCTATTTCATGTCGGACGGAGGCAAAGCCGCACGCGAGCAGGTCAAAGAACTCGCTGGAGAGATGCGAACCGCGGGTAACGCTGCCGATGGTTTAACGACGTTCCTGATGTCGACGGTCGAAGGTAACGACTTGCTGCTGGCGTCTATGGCCGCGTCGGATGTCACGGTTACTGATCTGTCTTCGGCGATCTTGGCGGGCGGCGACGCCTTCGAGGCAATGAGCCTTGAACTGATTGAGAGCGCAAAGGCCACGGGGGCGAGTGACCGAGAAGTCGTATACCTCGCCGGATCACTTGAAGCACTCGCGGAGTCGACAGTGGCAGCCACCGAGCGAGCTGCTGACCTTGAGCAGGTGGAGGGCGACCTAGGCTATGCGCTCGTAGGCACTGACACCTCGGCGAGAAACGCCGCCTACGCTGCGCGGGAGCTCGCAGCCGCCAACGACGAGGCTGGAGAGTCCGCGAAGGCATCCGCCGAGGAGTTCGAGGAGTACGACAAAGCAATCGACGCCGCAAACGAGACGTACGACGCTTCGACCAAGGCCATTGAGAAGTGGGCCGACGACATCGACAGGGCGACCAAGGTTGGAGCCGAATCGTTTAGCACCTTCGATGAAGACGTCATCGTAGACGTCGCAAGTTTCCGTGGCGAGCTGCAACAGTCGGCGTGGGACATCGCCGTATGGCAAGCAAACCTTCTCATTATCGTCGAGCGTGGAGGTCCAGAGTTTGCTGCGTACATCGCAGCAATGGGTGAACCGGCCGCACCGCTGGCCGCCGAGCTTGCCTCTAACGGCGAGCTGATTGACGCAACGCTCGGCGATTACGTCAACTACTCGGACATTGCCGGTCGCGACATGGTCTCAGCATTTGATGATGTCAGCGACGGCGTGTCAGAGAAGACCACGACCGCAATGGTCCAGGCCCAACTCGACATTCAGAACGCTGGTTGGGATCTCTACAAAGAATCTGTCACAACCGGCGAACAGATCGGCTCAGGTATGGGAGTCGGTATCGACGGGATGGCTCACAAGATTTCGACTGCGGCCGTGAACGCCGTCGGTGCTGCGTTCATCTCTGTGAGGCAGGCCAACTTCATGATGTCCCCGTCCCGCCTCTGGGCCGAGGAAGTCGGCCAGCCGCTCGCTGAGGGTGTAGCGGTCGGCATTTCCGAGTCCGGCGACAAGATCAGCGAAGAGATGCGCAAGGCGATCGAGGACGCAGAAGAAGCGGCCATTGATGCCACCACCAGACTTGCGGAGAACGTGCTTGCTTCGTTTGACTCATTGGCCGAAGGTGCTGCTGACCGGCTGTCGTCAATCTGGGATGGCATCAACGACGCCAAGTCGCTCGCCCGCCTAGAAGATTCCGTATCTGACGCTGAGGAATCACTGTCTGACGCTGGTGTCAAGGTCGTTGACTCTCAGCGGGACATGACTGACGCTCAGTACGCGTTGGCTCTCGCTCAGTCTTCGGGGACGGCTACAGCCGAAGAAATGGTCAAGCTAATCGAGGATGAGCGCAGAGCCGTAGAGAAAGCATCCGACGCCATAGAGGCGAAGGATGACGCCACGACGAGGTTGCAAGACGCCAATCTCCGACTCACTAAGGCGACCATGGACAACATCGTCGGCACCGACGATCAGCGCGAAGCGTGGCGGTTGGCTGCCGAGGGCGCCGGCTTGACTGCAGAGCAGGTGAGGGATCTCGAGACGGCATACCGCTCTGCCCTGCTCGCTCAGGAAGCCCTTGAGGCTGCCACGATCCGACAGTCAGAGTTTGCTGCCGAGTCAATCGCTGCTACTTCCCAAGAGGCCGCCGACGCCGACGCCATGCGTCAGCGGTTCTCGGTCATCGTCAATCAAGGCGCTATCGGTGCTGAGGAACTGAAGATGATCGCCGGTCTGTCTCCTGTCGGGCAACTCGACGCCATGAACGTGGCCATCCGAAGGTTCGATAACTACGTGGCGCTTTCAAGCGGTAGCGCTGCCTCCACGCCGACTGCCGCCCAGATGCGGCCTGCACGGTCCGACCAAAGCTCGAACGGCTCCTCAACTTCGCAGATCGACCCGGAGCGCTGGGGTGTGCTGGCTGCTGATTCGATGAGTCGACGTTCGCAACAGAACGCGAGGGCAGCATGACTATTCTCACACTCGACAAGCTCCACATTGCGAGCCTGTCAGACCTGTCCGATGCGCTGATCATTAAGGCCCGCGCGTTTGATGCGAACGTCATCACGCCGTCTTCAGTGCGTAGATATTCGGGCGGCGTCGACAGAACCATCTCCACGCCGGGCCGGACGCTTTCTTTCCCGGTCACGTTGACTCACGTCTCGCGCGCTGACTACGACGAGCTGTTAACACGCATCGGCACGAACCAACTACTGCGGGACACTCGCGGCCGTGCTGTCGCTGGCATGATTTCTGCCGTCTCTGGCTCTGAGGCGCGAGGTTTTGACCGCATGTCGACGGTGTCTTTCACGTTGACATCAATCACGTACAGCGAGATCGTATGACGGTCCTGTTGTGGGGTTCGCTGACTCCGGCGCAGCAGGTCGCACTCGTCGAGGGTCGCCAAGTCTTCTACGACGCCGGTTGCGATGTGCTCGACTCGGACGACGTGTTCATCACGTCACTGAACGACGAAGAATCATCCGATTTCATTGCCGCAGGTTCGAGCGTTGACCGTGGCATTTACCGGACGTTGCACGGTTCGGCTCGTCTTCGCATCAGCCGCGAACTGTTGTGGGGGTCGCAGCGTCTCCGCCCGTATCACCTGATCTCTGCTGATGGCGTCACGTTCTACCGTCGCAACCTCGGCGTGTTCCTCCCGTCGACGCCCGAGAAGGCGTTAGGCGAGACTCCAGCCGTGTTCGAGGTCGAATGCTTCGACAAGCTCGACGTGCTGAATCAGCCTCACGGCGCGAGCTACAGCCTGGCCGCTGGCGAACTGGTCATTGCCGCGATGGAAGCGTTGATTACCGCCGCGGGTGAGTCCAAGTTCATCATCAACCAGACGTCGGCGGCAGTGACGGCCCCGGCAGACAAGCTCTTCCCGTTGAGCGACGAGAGCACGACGCTCGAAATCGTCAACGCTTTGGCCGCGTCGATTGGCTACCGGGCGCTCTTCGCTGACCGTGAGGGCTTCTACCGGTCGAGGCCGTACGTGTCACCTGAGAATCTGCCACGAGTCTGGACCTACAACGCCAATGGCGATAGGTCCACAGTGTCGGAGCAGCGCACGTCGGTAGCCGACTATTACGGCGCAGCGAACAAGATCATCGGGTACAACGACGACATCTCGAACGACGTCCCGACGATCGCTAATGGCGGCATCGTGGAACTGTCGAACGTCGCGGATGGCCCGACGTCGATTGCGGCTCGGGGCCGGACGATACCGCGAATCCTTCGCGGCACGTACGCGAGCACCGAGGCGCTGACGACGGCGGTGCAGGCTGCGCTCGACGTTGAGAAGCGTGTCGCGAACTTCGTGGAACTCAAGGTGGCCCCATCGGCGGTTCACGGCCACTTCGACGCAGTGCGGTACATGGACTCAGAGATACCGGTCGACGGCAGCTTCGTTGTTACCGCATGGTCGCTGCCGCTTGATGGTTCCGACATGTCGCTAAGTCTCAGGGGGGTCTGATGTTAGGTCAAGTTTCAACGAAGAGTCAAGAGATCACATGGGGGAGGGTGACGTCGCTGTCGCCGGTCGAGGTTCGTTTCGCCGGGGACGCCACGTCGATGCCGGTCGGCTTCAAGACTGAAGGTTTGTCGTTGTCGACGTCCGACATGGTCATGCTCGGCAAGATCGGCAAGCCCGACGCCTGGGCGATTATCGCAAAGTACGTGGCGACCTGATGGCCGATGTGAATCAGTTCATCGACGAGGACGGCAAGGTAGTTCAACGTGAAGAGAAGCCCGACGACCAGCGATGCACGGTGCTCGGTGAGGTCACGTGCGTCACGCCGCTGACAGTGCGGATTCCTGACCGTCCTGACCCTGTTCCCGTTACGGCGGCGGTCGTCGGCTTGGAAGTTGCTGTCGGTGATTTTGTCTCCATTTTCCGTGTCGCGCTGGGCCTTGTTGCCACCGCAAAGATTGAGGTACTCGCATGACGACGATCGACACGACGACAGCAGTTACGGGTACGGCGTATTCAAATCAGCGCAAGATTGATCGATGCCAGAACGGCGTCGTGTGGGCGACGTTCTGGAATGGCACCTCCACGACTACGGCATCGCTGGAGTTCTGGTTCTCAACCGATGACGGAGCGACCTGGGCTGAGGACGTAAGCGGGCGGCTCGGCTTCACCGGGACCAGCACCACGCACACGCCGGACTCCTCTTTCTTCATCGACTTGGACGATTACGCGCACCTCGTTTACCGGGACCGGCACGACGACAAGCTCTACTACCGGCGCGGCACCCCGAACGGCGCGTGCACGGCGTGGACGTGGGCTTCATCGGTCGCGATCCAGGGCGGAGCCGCCTTCGGTGACGCCGACGTTGTAGCACATCGCGAGGGCACTGGCTGGGTGGCGCACGTTGCGTTTTCGACCACGTTCGCTGACAGCCGTTTCGCCTTCTATGCGCCGGTCACCACCACGTCGGGCGGTAGTTCTTCTGTCGGCTCAAGAGTGACGTTGGGCGGCATGTATTCCCCCGACTCGCCGACCTCGCCGTCGATCGACTTCAACCATACGGGCGACGGTAAAACCGTGGCCGGATCAACGCCACACCTTTACGTTGTATGGGATACCGGGCTGACTGGTTCCGGCAAAGGCATCAGGTTTAAGAAGGCGACCTACACGTCCGGCCCGACGTGGACGTGGGGCACTGATCGCGAGATTGACTCCGGCTCCTACGCCTACGAAGGTCGGATCTCGTCGGCGTTCGACGGGTCGCGTTGCGTCATGGTCTACGCCGATTCAGGCTCGACGTCGGTGATCAAAGTGCGAGAGCGCGACTCTGGCGACACGACGACCACGGCGCGCACGCCGACCGCGTTGAGCGACGGTGTCATCGCGGGCATGTCGGTCACATACGACGGTGACGGCGACATCCACCTGTGGGCGGTCGGGACCACGTCAGACGACGTGAAGCGCATCGAGTATGACCGCAGCGCTGGCACATGGGGGTCGTGGGTGACGGTGGCCACGGCCACGGCCGCAGCCGACAGCCTTTCAGTCAAGCGCGGCTATTCGGGCAGCTCGCTGGAGGCTGTCTGGACTGACGGTTCAAGCTCGCCATACGACATTGAATATGCGGCTCTGACTTTCAACGCTGCACCGAACGCGCCGACATGGACGAGCCCCGAAGACAACTCGGCGGCATCCACGACGGCCGACCTGACGCTCGACTGGGCATTCAGCGACCCCGACGTAGGCGACACGCAAAGCGCCTACGCGATCAGCCGCAGCGTCGATGGTGGAGCCTTGAGCTACTGGTCGGTAGCCGGTTCGGCCTGGACGACGGAGACGAAGAACACCTCGACCACTTCGGCACTCACACTGTCGAGCTGGGGCTCAGCGGGGGAGTCCCACGAATACAAGGTGAAGACGTGGGACGCTGCCGACGCGGTCGGCCCGTACGGCTCGGCGCTCACGGTGTTGGCATCGACGCCGGCAACGCCGACGCTTGACTCTCCGGCCACTGACGCCACGGTCGCGGTCGCCCGCCCGACACTGGCCTGGACGGTTTCCGAGCAGACCAGCTACCAGTTCCGGCTGCTGGAATCCGACGACACCTTGCTGTTCACCACCGGCAAAGTGGCCTCGGCGGTCAAGGCGATCACGCTGCAGTACGACCTCGCGAACGGCGCAACCGGCCTCAAGTTTGAACTGTCAACATGGAACGACGAAGACCTTCAAGCCACCGACACGAACACCGGCATTTCGGTGGACTACACCCCACCGGCAACGCCCGTGCTTACGGTCACCGCCAACGCTGCCGGATACATCTCGGTGGCGATTGCGGACCCGACCCCGACCGGCTCGCAACCCACCGTCGACAGTCACGACATTTACGTCAGGGTCGCAGCTGGAGGCAGGCAGTCCGGTCAACGAACCGTCAATGACGACGGCATCCGAATCTCAACGGGCGCAGTGCCGACGAACGGCACCTACCTCGACTACGGCGCTGCGACGAACACCGACTTCGAGTATCGGACGTTGGCCGTAGCTGGCGGCTCAACAGGGTTCAGCGCGTGGACGTGACCACCGCTTGCGTCATGGTGCCGACCGGCTCAGGCCTCGGCACCGGTTGGGTCACTACCGGGCCCGGCATTCAACGAAACGCCACCACGGGCAACGTGGACGCACGTGGGTCGTACTACCGGTTCGCCTCCACCGAGGACTACGCACCGCCGTACGTGCTCGAGGGCGAGATCCGCACCATCGGCATCGGGCCCGCAGTCTTCGCTGACGGTACGCCCGCCTGGTATCAGCCGAGCCTGGTCATTCACCCCATGTACGGCTCCGGCGATGGTGTACCCGGCAACGACGCCAACGTGTTCATTCGCATCGGCGGGCTCACTGATCCGGTCGGCCATGTCAGCATCTCGGCCGAACTGCGCGCCGAGCGACCAGACCAACCGTACGGCACACGTGTCGACGGCTACGTCAGGCGCGACCGCGGCGACACCGGCCAAGTGTGGGATAACCGGCGGCACAAGATCCGTCTCGAAGTGCCATCACACGACCGGTACCGGATGTTCTGGGATGGCGTCCTCATCGCTGACGTGCAAGAGAAGTTGCCCGCAACGATGTCGGGTCGCAACCGCATCGGCCTCCGCTGCGACATGACCTCGATCGCTATCCGCAACTGGAAAGTCACGACCGAAAGGCCAGCACCGATGACGTATCGAATCGTTCCACGCACCGAAGCAGGATTACCGCACACCGTCCGCTCATCGTCCGGCAATCTTCGCCCACTGCTCCACAACGAACCGATGATGACCGCACACTACACCGGCAACAACATCGACTACACAGGCCGAAACACTGCCGAGATCACACGCCAGATTCAACGGGTGTTCAGCAACTCAAAGCCGTTCGAGTACAACTACGTGATCGGCCAGAACGACGACGACGAGATCGTAGAGTTTGCTGGCAAGTTCCAGGCAGCGCACTCTGGTGGTGAGAACTCAATTGCGTTCGGCGTGCTGTTCCTGCTCGGCGTGGGCGAACCGCTCACCGACCGGATGATCGACAAGTGGCGTTGGCTGCG
>Ga0209414_1001244_pt1 | contig 12085 bp, 14 predicted proteins | sample LakVidmifraction_4_FD_181154 | JGI IMG/M metagenome (GOLD analysis project Ga0209414, IMG submission 181154) | Hypersaline microbial communities from Lake Vida, Antarctica - Brine Hole Two &gt;0.2 micron (SPAdes) (version 2) | ecosystem: Environmental > Aquatic > Non-marine Saline and Alkaline >... | reverse complement strand
ACACCAGGAGGCGGAGGCGGCATGGTCTGTCACCTATCTAGAGCGGGACGCATTGCTGCGCGAAAACGCAACGCTCCTACGGCAACGAGACGAACTCGCGGAAGCGCTCCGCGAAATGCGATTTAGGCCGATTTGCCCGGTCTGCCACACGCCTGGCTGTATCGAGGCTCGGGGACCAAACTTCCACGCATCTCCAAGCTTCGGAAAGTCTAAATGTGACTACACCGGAATCCCTCCATTCGCTGATGCGGAGTGGGCAGGAAAGGAAAACGACGAGTCTGAATATCCGATGTGCGAGTGGTGCGCGGGCACTGGCCATCCCTACGGCGACGAAAGCTATGGGATGTGCGAGTGCCCCGCGCTTCGGCCTAACGACAAGCTCACCCACCCCGAACGGACACCCAAACAAAATGAAAACACCAACTGAAAAACAACCAACCGAATCACCCGAGACCCCAGCGGCTAGGGGTTTGGTGCAGCGCCTTGTTAGCCAGGCCGCCGCTGCGCTCAAGGTCACGCACGGAACGATGACCGGAAACCTCCTCATTGACGAAGATGATCTTGGCGATCAGATCAAGGACGCGATAGAAACCTATGGAGAAGAACCAGACGAAGCGGTACGTACCGCGTGCTCTGGCGTCATTGATCGTTACAAGGAATCAATGCGGGTCAGCACTGAATTTGAAGCGGACGTCGCCGAACGCCGCGTAATGAACGCTCTGTCTAACGTGCGGAAAGCGGAAGATGTGTTGTCTTAACTTGGGAATCTTGGAGGAAAGCTGATTGATTTATGAGTGATCTCATTTGGGCTCCGCATCCGATTCATCCGACTCCGGTGATTGTTTCCCGCTCGGGCGCGGCGTTCGTCTGCCGCGTGGGCGAACGGTCGGTGTTGATGACTCCTGACCAGTTGGCGGAATATTGGGCGGCTCGGGAGAATGGAATCCGGATGGAGCGGGAACGTCCGCTGACTCATGGATACGAACCTTGGCACTGGCCGATCGTCGATGATCTGCTGACTCGCCTGAATATCGTTTGCATCTTTGGTGGGAATCAGGCGGGGAAGACGGAGTTTGCTCTGAAGCGGGGGATGCAGCGGCTGGCGAATGAGGAGAATATCAACGTGCTATTCCTCCAGAATAACGAGCTGGCGAGCAAGCAGCTGCACCAGAAGACGGTGTGGAAATACATGCCGCCGGAGTGGCGGTCGCTGAAGCGGTCGAAGGGTAATCAGCGGGGCAATATCTCTTACGATGACAAGAATGGCTTCGGGGATAATGTCTTCACGACTCCGCTGGGGGGCACGGCAATCTTCGGGAATTACGGGCAGGCGCTGGACAAATACGAGGGGCTGCAGTTTGACCTGATCGTGGCGGATGAGAATCTGCCGTTGAAGTGGTTCGAGGCTTTGAAGCGGGGACTGTCGACGCGGCGCGGGAAGATGCTGTGGGCGTTCACTCCGATCGATGGGATGACGCCGGCCATCGCGGAGGTGGCGGCGGGGGCGAGGACGTTGCGGTCGCTGCCGGTGGATCCGGAGCTGTTGGACCCGACGATGCGGCACGTGGACGATTGCCCGCCGGGCGAGATGCCGTTCGTGGCGGAACGGAATGGGGTGGGGATCGTTTACTTCCACTCGGTGCTGAATGCGTTTGGCGACTTTGCGAATCTGAAATCGCTCTACGGGCACAAGAGCGTGGACGTGCGGGAGCGGCGGTTCTATGGATTTGCGCGGAGGCTCTCGCGGGTGTTGCTGCCGAAGTTTGGCGCGAATCACATCGTGCCGCACGCGGAGCTGATGGGCCGGATCTCGGGGGCGCGGGTGTCGCGCTTTCAGATCATGGACCCGGCGGGTGCGAGAAATATGTTTATGCTGTGGGTGGCGGTGGACTCGGAGGGGCGGCACTTCGTTTACCGGGAGTGGCCGGACGTGCCTTCGTGCGGGGAATGGGCGGTGGCGAGTGAGGATCCGCGCAGGTGGGATGGGGATGCGGGTCCGGCGCAGCCGACGCTGGGCTACGGGGTGCTGGAATACAAGGGGATGATCCTGCGGCTGGAGGGGAATGTGTGGGACAAGGGGGGCTGGGAAATGAGCGGCGAGGTGATCGATGAGCGTTACGTGGACCCGCGCAGTGGTGCGGCGCAGTCGATCGCGGAGCGGGATGGAGGCTCGAGCTTGATCGATCGGTTTGCGGATGAGCAGGTGGACCGGGAGGGGAAGGTGACGGGCCCGGCTCTGGATCTGCGGGCCGCGCCGGGCCTGCCGGAGAATGAGGGGATCCACGGGAATCAGGAGGGGGTGCAGGGGATCAATGATCTGCTGAGCTTCGACGAGTCGGAGCCGGTGGTGGCGCTGCTCAATGAACCGCGGCTCTTCGTGAGTGATGCGTGCGAGAATCTGATCTGGGCAATGCAGAATTACACGGGGAACGATGGGGCGAAGGCGGCGTGTAAGGATCCGATGGATTGCCTGCGCTACTTGGCGACGGCTGATCTGGAGTATCTGGAGAACGGCGGAGTGATGGTGAGCGGGGGGGGGTATTACTGATGGAAGAGATAGATGCCGCCCGGACCTTGATGTTCTTGATCGAGCATTCCTACACGGAGCGGGGCACGGATGGAGTGCTCTACTGGTGCCCGAAGATTTTCCCGGTCGTGGGGGAGACCTTTGAATCCGCGCTGGCAGTAGAGATGAAGCGTGTGGAGGAAAATCTATGATGGCAAAAATGCAGATGAGACGGGGCCAAGTGGTGGCCTGGCTGGTGGAGGAATTCGATTTCACGGAGCACCGGGTGCGGGTGCTTTTGGAGGAACGGGTGATCTCGCCGATGGAAAAACTTTATTCTCGACAGAAACACAACTATTACTCTCGTGACCAGATCGTGGCGGATGTGCTGCGACCGATGGGGCTGATCGAGGGTGAACTAAAACAAGGGACAGGGATATGATGATGGATGACGAACGCGAGATTGAGCGGGTGGCAATGCGGGGTGAGGCTCCGGTGAATTTGCTGCGGGGGACACTGGAGCGCGAATACGATAATGCGCGTTTCATTTACGATCGGAATGAACACGCCTTCGATGCGCGCTTCTGCGTGTGGCCGGGGCAGAGTGCCGATGGCCGGAAGCACGGGAGTGAGCTGGGCGTGGAGCCGTTCCCCTGGGAGGGGGCGAGCGATACGCGGGTGCGCACGATCGACATGGTGATCAATGATGAGGTGCGTCTGCTGAAGACGAGCTTCTTCCGGGCGCGGCTGCAGGCGATCCCGACTCTGCCGACGGAGGCGATGGGCTACGCGCGGAAGGTGACGGCAATGCTGGAGCACACGCGTAAGGTGGACATGCTGCCGTATCTGCGCCGCGAGATCGGGCTGCTGGCGAATTGGGAGTCCACCTATGGGCTGGCGATTTGCAATGTCTGGTGGGAGCAGGAGCGGCGGCTGGAGTTCCTCGAGGTGACGCGGGAGTATTTCCACGAGTTCCTGGCTTCGCAAATGGAGGCGATGGGTTCGCAGTGGATGATGCTGGATACGGCGGAGATGCTGGCGGATCCGCTGAAGGAACCTCTGGCCTTGGAGTGGATGCGGGAGATCTCGCCGGTGCTCGATGGCCGGGGCGCGCTGCGGGCTCTGAAGGAGCTGCGGGCGATGGGGACGGCGCGGGTGCCGCGTCCGTTTGTGCTCAGCAATCGTCCGCGCTGGACGGCGCTGCGCCCGATGGTGGATGTGATCTTCCCGTCGGGGTGTGACGATTTGCAGCGGGCTCGATTCATCGCGCACCGGGAGGTGGTGAGTGAGACGGAGCTGAAGGATCGGGTGCGGACGGGGAGCTACGATCAGGGCTTCGTGGCGGCGGCGATCAAGTCGAAGGGGAAGATGATGGTGAACTCGACCTGGGCGGAGCGCACGCGATTGGACCGGACGCGGGATACGAATGGGTTCTTGGACGACGACCGGGATCTGGTGGAGTTGTGGCACGTGTTTTACCGGGTGACCGGGGAGGACGGGACGCCGGTGGTGATGAAGACGGTGATCTCGGCGTCGGTGCCGGACATGGCGGGCTGGCATGGGCCGCTGGATTACGCGCACGGGCTTTACCCTTACGTGGCGTTTGCGCGGGAAGATGTGTCGCGCTCGCTGCTGGATAGCCGGGGGATCCCGGAGATTGCGTTCCCGTGGCAGAATGAGCTGAAAGTGCAGCGGGATAGCCGGACGGATCGGACGCAGATCGCGACGGTGCCGCCGGTGATCACTCCGAGTCAGCGGGGGCTGATGAATCTGCGCTTCGGCCCGGGTCAGCATTGGCAACTGCGCCGCCCGGATGATGTGCAGTGGATGCGTCCGCCGCCGTACGACCGCGGATCGATCGAGATCGAGGAGGCGACGAAGGAGGATCTGAGCGAATATTTCGGACGGCTCTCGAAACGGGTGGGGCCGCAGCAGTCGCAGCTTTACGCGCAGTCGCTGGTGGAGGATTTCTTGGGCTCGTGCACGTTGGCGGTGGAGCAGATGTTTGCGCTGGGGCAGCAGTATTGGGCTCCGGAGCACATGCTGGCGGTGGCGGGGATGGACCCGGTGAGCGCGGATCAGATCCGGGCGCGCGAATACGTGCAGATGGTCTTCGACGTGCGGGATCTCAATGATGAGCAGCTGGTGAAGAAGTGGGAGCTGTATAGCAAGGTGATCCGTCCGCTGGATCAGCAGGGGCTGATCGATGGGGGCGTGATGCTGACGCGGGCGATGGAGTCGATGGATCCGTGGATGGCGGGCGAGGCGATCAAGGCTCCGGAGCGCGCGGCGGAGGAGGAAGTGGAGGACGAGGAAATCCAGTTCGCCAAGCTCTTCGCGGGCGTGGAACCTCCGATGCGCGAGGGTGGGCAGAACTACGGGCTCCGCATGGAGAAGCTGCAGTCGATGGTGATGCAGAATCCGGTCAATCGGGAACGCTACGCGCAGGATGAGATCTTCCGTTCGCTGGTGGATAACCGGGTGAAGCATTTCCAGTTCATGTTGCAGCAGCAGGATAATGCGGAGACGGGGCGCGTGGGTGCGCAGCCGGTGCTGGAGGAGGGGAAAAGCTGAAAGTTGAAAGCTGAAAGCTGAAAAATTGTGATGCGGATATTTGGTTGGGAAATTCGGAGGGCTTCGCGGGTGCGGGGCCCGGTGGTGGAGATGGAGGACGTGGACGTGATGGCGGCGCTGGCGGTGCCGGAGCGGCATCCGGTCTTCCGGGCGGTGATGGAGATCGTGCGGCGAAATGTGGAATGCGCGAAGATGGAGGTGTGCGCGGAGCGGCACGTGGCGCGCAATCCGATGAAGACGACGTATTACGCGGCGTGCTTCGGGAGCTATGATTCTCTGGCGGCGCAGCTGGAGGATACCAGGGCGGCGGCGTTGGCCGGGCGGTCCGGCGTGCCAGGGGAGGCGAAAAATTGAAAGAGGAAAGCGGAAAGTGGAAAGCTGAAGTGCTGACGGCGGATCAAGCGTTTGAGCGGGTGGAGCCGTTTCTTCCGGATGCGGGGGTGACTCGGGTGGCGGAGATTACCGGGCTGGATCGGATCGGGATCCCGGTGTTTGTGTCGGTGCGTCCGCTGGCGAAGACCCTATCTGTTGATTCGGGTAAGGGGGTGACGGTGGCGGCGGCGCGGGCGAGCGCGGCTTATGAGTCGATCGAGCGGTTTGTCGGGGAGTCGGCGGACGTGCCTTACTCCGTGGCGTCTGTGCGGGAGCTGCTGATGCAGGCGGCGCGCCCGGTGCTGGATCTGCCGCGGGTGCGGGGGTCGGTGCTGGATAAGGATCGGCGGTATCGGTGGGCGTGGGTGCGAGATGTGGGCCTGTCGGGCGATGGGGAGCCGATGCCGGTGCCGTGGCAGGCGGTGCGGTTGATGCCGGGCGATGAGAGGCCTCTGGCGGAGATGGTGTGGCAATCGACGAGCAATGGACTCGCGGCGGGATCTTCGCGAGAGGATGCGGTGTTCCAAGCTCTGTGCGAGGTGATCGAGCGGGATGGCTGCGCGTGCCACCAGTGGGCGGGGACGCAGCTGGGGGACGCGTGGTTGGCGAGCAAGTGCTTCGACCCGGAGAGCGTGAGCGCGGAATGCGATGACCTGCTGGACCGGATCGAGGCGGCGGGATGCGCGGTGCGGTGCTTTGATTTCTCGATGCCGGATACCGGGCTGCCGGTGGTGATGGTGTATCTGCTGGATCGGGAGGATTCTTCGGCGGGGATCTACAAGGGCTATGGGTGCCACCCTCGAGCGGAGGTGGCTCTGCGGCGGGCGATCACGGAGGCGGTGCAGGCGCGGTGCGTGATCATCGCGGGGGCTCGGGACGATATCGGGTCGAAGCGGCACGCGGAGATCCGGGGGCAGGATGGAGCGGCGGTGACGCGGGCGCTGCTGGAGATGGATCCAACCACGGAGGCTCGAAGGCACGAAGGGGTGAAGCCGGATTGGGAGAGTGTGGTGGTCGCCCTGGCGGAGAATGGGTGGGACCGGATCTTGGTCTACGATTTTGACGTGCATTGTGCCGCGCACGTGGTGCGGGTGATGGTGCCGGGATTGGCTGGGTATTGGACGCCGGAGGCGACGGCGTGCGATCGGATGAAGGAGTTCGCTGCGTTGGAGAGAATGAAATGAAGACGGTGATTTTTGTGGGGCCGTCGTTGGGCGGATTGGTCGGGGATGGATCGCGGGTGCGCGGGCCGGCCAGGCTGGGGGATGTGATCGGGGCGGCGGTCGATGGTGCGCAGCGGATCGTGCTGATCGATGGCGTCTTCGGGCAGGAGTTGGCGGTGTGGCATAAGGAAATCCTGGAGGCTCTGCGGATGGGGGTGGACGTGATCGGGGCGGCGAGCATGGGGGCGCTGCGGGCGCTGGAATGTGAGCGCTACGGGATGCGGGGCGTCGGTCGGGTCTTCGCGATGTATCGGGCGGGCCTGATCGAACGGGACGACGAGGTGGCGCTGACCTACGCGGACGAGGAACACGGTTGGCGGAATCTCTCGCTTCCCCTGGTGAATGTGCGGATGACGCTGGCGCGCGCGGTGCGCGAGGGTGCGATGCCGGAGGATGAGGCGGGCGAGGCGATGGACCGGGCTGGCGCGATCTTCTACGCGGAGCGGGTGTGGGGTGGATTCCTGTCGGCGGTGGATGCGGAGTGGGCTCGGGCGAATTACGTGGACGTCAAGCGGGCAGATGCGCTCGAAGCGATGGATGGCGCTCTCTTCCAGACAATCCAAAATCCAAAATCCAAAATCCAAAATAGCTTCGTCCGTCACGGTGGGCTCTGGGACGAGGATCGGGTGGTGAACGATGGGGGCGAGTGGCGGCGGTTGCACGAGATCGAATTGCCGGATGGGGCGGATGAGATGGGGGCGCTGCGGGCGGTGGCGCTGGAGTATGCGCGGGAGCTGGGGATGGCTCGGCCTCGCTGCGATGACCCGGCGGATCAGACGGTGGCGGATGAGGTGGTGATCGCTCGGGTGATCGAGTGGGTGAAGGCGGCGGGTGGCGGGCCGGAGGTGTCTCGCCAGCGGTTGCAGGCGGCGGGAAAGTTGCTTCGATGCGCTTGATTTGTGCGGAAGCGTGAGGGACCGCGCGGAAGCGGGGGGAACTAGGGGGGGGATCACTTCGGATATCGGCGGCGTGGCGGTAAGGCTGCGGATATGGCTGACGAAATCGACCCGCCGATCGAGACGGAAGAAGAAGTTGCCCCGACCTCGCTGCTGCGAGAATTGGGCGAGTTCCTGCCGGAGCTGAACGAGGCGGCGGAAGAGGAAGAGGAAAAGCTGAAAGCGGAAAGCGGAAAGCTGGAGGCTCCGTCGGAGGTGACTCCTGAGTCGGAAGCTGAAGTGGTCCCGGAAGTGGATGCGCCGGAAGCTGCGGATGACGAGCTGACGAAGCTGCGCGAGGAGACGGCTCGCCTGACGGCGGAGATCGAATCTCTGAAGAAGCCGGCCGATGAGGGAAAGCAGACGGCGGAAAGCGGAAAGCTGAAGGCTGAGGCTCCGCCCGATGTGCTGGCGGACGTGAGCACGGCGGAGGCGCTGACGAACAAGGTCGCTCTGGCGCAGAAGGCGCTGCGGGTGACTCAACAATTTTACCGGCGGGGAACCCCGGTGCGGATCCAGGGGGACGATGGGGAGACGCGGGAGCTGACGGAGGACGAGATCGACGCGCTGGATGAGGAATCCAACGAGGTGGTGCTCCAGGCTCCACACAAGCAGGCTTTTCTGGGCAGGCGGGCGGAGCGGACTGATGAGGCTCGACGGCTAGCTCCAGAATTTTACGAGGGCGATTACGCGGAGAAGCGGGCGCGGATGGCGGAGGCTTTCCCGTCCGCTGGGCAATACGAGGATGCCGACCAGGTGCACATCGCGCTGGTGCTGGGATTCGAGGAACTGCAACGGCGTCGCGCGGAAGGTGATGGTGAAAAGCTGAAAGCGGAAAGCGGAAAGCTGAAGGCTGAGGCGAAGCCGCCGGTGCCACGTCGATCGGTGCCGATCGCGCCACACTCGCCGGGGGCGAGTAGCTCGCCGAACCGGGTGAGCGCGAATGGTGCGCGCCGGGATGAGGCGCGGGAAGCGCTGATCGAGTCGGGCGGGGGCCAGGAGGCTTTGGAAAGATTTCTCGCGGCAAGCGAGTAACGGGGAAACCCACAACAACACAACAAACAAGGGAAGAGGGTAAAAGATTATGCCAGCTGCAACGGAGGCCAATCAGGTCGGGAAAAGAGAGGACTTGTCGGACATCATCGCGATCGTCGACATGAAGGAGACGCCGTTTACTACGCGCGTCCGGAAGGGAAAGAAGCCGGGGAATACTCTGATGAGCTGGCAAGCGGATGGGCATCGCCCGGCGCGGAATATCGGCACGCCAGACGGACAGCCGGTGACGGCTTTCCAGAACAAGGCGGATCGCCGGAAGAAGCTCTCGGGCCGCATCCAGCATCTGCGCGACGAATGGCGCGTGACCACGCTGGCCGACGAGGTGAGCATCATCGCCGGAGCGCCCGAAGGCGAGGTGCGCCGGAGCAAGGCGCGCTCGATCTTGGATCTGAAGCGCGACATGGAATATACGTTCCTCTCGCTGGCGGACAGCCAGGAGGACGATGGCGTGGAGGGCTACAAGACTCGCGGTGTCGGTAGCTGGCTCTCGAGCACGGCGCAGGGCGACACGCAGACGGCGGTGCCGACGGAGTATCTGACTCCGGCGGGCTGTATCTTCACGGGTGCAATCGGCTCGTTCACCGAAGATATCCTCCGCGACGCGATGCAGGCGCGTTGGGAAGAGACCGGGGCCACCGATGAACTCGTGGGCTACTGCGGTGCGGACATCAAGAACGTGATCAGCGATTTCTCGCGGTTCGATCCGGACAAGGCCAGCAACGGCCACGTGCGTTCGTTTAATCACTCGGCGGAGGCCAAGAAGCTGCTGGCGGTGGTGGACATCTACGAAGGCGATTACGGCCGGGTGGAGTTCCACCTGAGTTCGTTCCTGCCGACGCAGCGGACGGCCTACATCCTCGACATGAAGCTGTGGGAGACTCGCCAGGCGGTGGCTCCACGGGCGGAGACGCTGGCAGCGGATGGCGGTGGCCCTCGCGGCTACTCGGAGACGATCTGCGGCCTTTGCTGCTTGAACCCTCTGGGTGCGGGTGTGCGGGTGTCGGCTACGGCGTAAGGCGATGCAGCCAACTAAACTGAATTTACAGGATTAACAGGAGAATACTGATATGAAGATTGAAGTTTTGAGCACGTCCGAACAGGGCGTGACGGGTGGGTTTACCCACCGGGTGACAGTGACAGCGGCTGACTTGACGGAGGCTGCTGCCGATACGGCGCAGACCATTGCGCTGCTGCCGGTGAATGATGGGTGTCTGGTGACGAAGGCGGCGACGAGGGTGGTGACGCCTTTCGCGGATGCCTCGGATGCGGCGTTCGACACGAACACGATCACCGTGGGCGATGGGTCGGATACCGATCGCTACGTGACTTCGCAGCAGACGAATGCCAATGGCTCGCCGGTGAACGTGAAAGCGGGCACCGCAAATCAACAGGCTTACGTGGCGGCGGATACCATCGATCTGGTGGTGAACGCGATGGCGGCGAAGTCGTTGGTGAATGTGGACACGGGTGAGGTGGATATCTACCTCGCGGTCTATGACCTAAACCCGGCCTAACCAAAAATCTGCGGGACTACCTGGACACGTTAGGGAGGCGGGGTGTCTGGGTGGTCCTGCCCAATTTATTCAGAGATCGGAAATGAGTGCGGTGGTGGCAGATCTGGAGTTGGACGCGGGAACGCAGGCGGAGTTGATCCGCGGCTTTCGTGCGCAGATGACTCTGGCTGAGATCTCTCAGCGCAACGTGGGTGCGGCGACTCGGGCGCTCGGTGAGGCGCGGCCCGTGGAGGGGCTGGGCATTCCGAAGGCTCGGATCGACGCGGACATTTACTGGCGGATGCGGCAACGATTTGGCGCGGGCTGCTGGAAAGATACGGCGTTTCTGGATTCGTATCTCAGGCACAACGAGGGCGCGCGGGTGCCGGTGCGGTCGCGGAAGGTGAGGGTGGGCCGGTGAAAACGGTGACCATGAAATCGGTCTGCGACCGGGCGGCGCAGCGGGCGGGGCTGGATCCGACGCAGCTTGCGAATGGGTCGATGCTGGCTCTGGGTGCTTACGTCGATGAGGCGGTGCGCAAGGGCTGGGAATGGAATGATTGGCCGGAGTGGTGCGAGGTGGAGCTGCGGGCGCTCAGGCCGGATTTCGACGCGTCCCGCGCGAATGCGATCAATGACGAGGTGTTCTACGGGACGGCTTATTATCGATGCCGGGATGCGAATACGGGTGAGGCTCCAGAGAATGCGCTTTTCTGGGATGTGGTGACGCCGGATCCCTACGTGCTGCTGGCTACGCGGGGACAAACGGAGATGGGTGCGGTCTTCGCGATCTCGAAGGAGGACACGCGGGTGCAGCCACGCGCGATCCAATATCACTTCACCGAGGACGGTGATCGGGTGTGGCTTTCGGATCCAGTGGCGACGAGGGTGTGGATTCACTACCGCCTGGTGGCTCCCGTGCTGACGCGCGGGGAGTATGGTGCTGGGGTGAGCTACGTGCCGGGGGATGCGGTGTATCTGCCAGCTACGGGGGAGTGCTACCTGTGCGTGCTGGCCAGTGTGGGTGTGTCGCCGGAGACGGACGCAACGAAGTGGACGAAGCAGGATGTGCCGCTGACGCTGCGGGATTACGCGGAGAACGCGGGGGCTGCGGCGCTGAAGAGGGAGGATGGCCAGGACGATACGGCCAGGATTTTTGATAATTTAGCGGAGGATGCTTTGCTGAGGGAAGACGAGAAGCGGCGGCAGAGCCGGGGGAATCGATGAGGAACGAGCATGGCATGGACAGCTCACGTGACACCAGACAGCCAGGGGACTGGCGCAACGCGGGATAACCCGGGCGAGGAATTTTATATGGCAAATCCGAATACACGACAAACGAACATTCCGGGATTCGATATCCCGACTCACGATCACATTGCGACCACCTACCACGGGGCGACGAATAATCTCGCCACGGTGGTCTATCGGCTGGGAGGCGCGGCGGGGACATTGGTGGCGACGTTGACGTTTGCTTACGTGGGCGGCGTGCCGGTGGTCGATGACGCGCTGCTGTCGACGGTGGTGAAATCTTAACTCTGGAGGTATCGGAATATGGCTTTCAAATTTAATCCTTTCTCTGGCGTATTTGAGATCGGCGGACTCACCGAAGCCCAAGTCGAGGCGAAAATCGACACACTTGCGCAACCACTCGACGCGGGACTCACCTCCATTGCGGACCTCACGACAGCCGCCGACCGGGGGATCTACACGACCGCCCTCGACGAATATGCCGTCTTTACGCTGACGGCGGCAGGGCGAGCGTTGATCGACGACGCGGACGCGGCGGCTCAGCGGACGACGCTTGGACTCACTACAGCCGCGACAGGCAATGCGGATGGGCTGACATCTGGAGCGGTGGCCGTTGCGCTAGGCGGGACAGGAACCGGGGTAAACTTCATAGTGGTTGACCCCTCGGCAGACAAC
>Ga0209414_1001243_pt1 | contig 12089 bp, 8 predicted proteins | sample LakVidmifraction_4_FD_181154 | JGI IMG/M metagenome (GOLD analysis project Ga0209414, IMG submission 181154) | Hypersaline microbial communities from Lake Vida, Antarctica - Brine Hole Two &gt;0.2 micron (SPAdes) (version 2) | ecosystem: Environmental > Aquatic > Non-marine Saline and Alkaline >... | reverse complement strand
CACAAAAAATATTACAGATGTTGCGGTTTGGAGGGAGACCGGGAGCGAGAATGTCCTCATTCTCATGAAAAGTTGGTAACTGATATTTTGTTTTACAACATATTGAGAACAAAAGAGTTGCAAATGTCTTCAAAAATAAACGATCATAACATCCTCCTTCGCCGTTCCGGACTACGGCGGACAGGCAAGAAAATGAAGGGTTGTAGTACAAAAGTCACAAAAATAAGAGAAGAGTTTTGGTCACCGAATTTTCCCGAATTTTCGCTAATTTCTTTGTTGTGTTTCCCGCCGTCACTTTTTAGTTTTTAAAAAAAGTAACAGCGGGATCCAAAACAAGTTAAAGCTTTATTAAGAAAGAGGTTTGTCGTACAGAGAACACAGAGAAGAGATTTATTACAACTTCGTATGACTGTTTTTAATAGCAGGTAAAGGAAGAGTGGAGTGGGGAACCTCTTGCGAGTCTTGCTTGAATATTTTGTGTTGTTTTGATAGCCTATAAAAATAGTCTGAATTATATTAAGGAGTGAATTTATGAATGACCAACAAAATAAATTAGTAGTGTTTCAAAATAAAAATATTCGTAGAATATGGCATGATGATGAATGGTATTTCTCGGTTATCGACGTAGTCGGAGTTTTAACCGATAGTAATAATCCTAGAAATTATTGGTCTATGCTTAAAAAACGAGAACTAAAGGCTGGAATTGAACTGTCCACAAATTGTGTACAGTTGAAATTAGAAGCTCCAGACGGAAAATTTAGAGAAACCGACTGTGCAAATACAAAATCAGTTTTTAGAATTATTCAATCCATTCCGTCTAAAAAAGCCGAACCATTCAAACATTGGCTTGCACAAGTTGGCTATGAACGAATTGAAGAGATAGAAAATCCTGAACTTGCTCAAGAGCGAATGAAAAAAATTTATGAGCAAAAGGGATATCCAAAAGATTGGATTGATAAACGATTGCGTGGAATTGCAATTCGGCAGAATCTGACTGATGAATGGAAAGAGCGAGGCATAATTGAAGATAGAGACTATGCAATCCTAACTGCTGAAATTTCAAAAGCAACTTTTGGTATGACTCCGAGTGAATACAGGAAATTCAAAAAGCTACCAGTAAAATCTAAGGCTAACCTTCGTGATAATATGGATGACTTGGAATTGATTTTTACAATGCTTGGCGAGCGTGTTACAACTGAAATATCCAAAAACGAAGAACCTGAAACTTTTGTAGATAATCAATTGGTTGCTTGGCGTGGAGGTAAAGTTGCAGGTGATGCCAGAGAAAGCACTGAAAAGGAACTAGGTCGAAGTGTTATTTCAAGTAAGAATAATTTAAATGCCAGACAATTAGAAATTGAAGATTTTGACGAAGAAATTTAAACAAATTGCTTTATGGTAAGGAGTGCCGCCGTTCTTGAATTCTAGCTTGCTGAAGGAGATATGAATGATTAAGAAGTTGACTAAAGTAGACTCCTCTGTGGTATACGCCGTGGGTTACGACAAAGAAGAAAAGACTCTTGAAGTGGTTTTCAAGTGTGGCGGTATCTGGGTGTATTCTGACGTTTCCGCCAGCGTATACCGGGAAATGATGGAGGATGGGTCTATAGGATCTTACATGCGGGATTGCATTATTGACGAATACGAAGCAGATGAAATCAGCTGATGAGTCGCAGCACAAAACGTTGTATGCGATTTATGAATAGCCGGTTTCCAAGCCTCTGCCCAGAAATGCATGAACATTGCCATTAGGAGTAAAAAAATGAAAAAGATAGCACCAATACATCCAGGCGAAATCCTTCTTGAGGAATTTCTCAAGCCCATGGGCATAAGCCAGTACAGACTGGCAAAGGACATCAGTGTGTCAGCACGCCGTATTAACGAAATAGTTCACGGGACTAGGGCTGTATCCGCAAACACAGCCTTGCGTCTTGCTAAATACTTTGGGATGACACCTATGTTCTGGCTGAATTTGCAGATGCATTTTGATCTTGAGATTGAGGCCGACAAGCTTGGCAAGACACTAAACTCCGAAGTAAATGCACTATCAGTAGCGTAGAAATTATTAAATACTAAAATTATTCACGAACAAGTATAAATGTTCGGATAGAGAATAGCAAAGATTGGAACGATAAAATGAACAAGGGTGGTTTTTCTTGGAAGCGTGCAATAGGTGTCACGCGAGCAAAATCTAAAATTTCAAGAGCAACAGGTATTCCGCTAACCAAAAGTGGAAGGCAGCGCAAGGTTGGGAAAATAGTGACTGGTGGTGGATGTCTTGTTTTTGTTTTGGCAGGTGGAGCCTTTTCCTTTATCGTTTTTGCTGTGGTAAAGTTTTATACCACACTGTAAAATCACATTCAGTAGCTAATTCATTGAATTTGTCAGGATACATAAGCTCAAAAAGCTCAGTTTTATTAGGGACATAACCAATTCTATTGTACCATTTTTTTAAAAAGGTTTTGCTTGGATGTTCCCAGTTTTTTGGAGTAAGTAACTCTAACCGCATTCTGCTGAAATTTTGAGACTGCGCCCAACTCTCTGCGGCATCGACCAATGCTGAACCAATGCCTAGACCTCGGTAAGCTTGATCAGCCACGAGCATTCCAAACTCGCCGGTTTTCTTATCTGGCATACTTTTTACCGCGACGGCTCCGACTATATTATTATTAAAATAAGCTATAATAAGGTTTTTTTTCAGTATTAAATTATTAATTTCCTCAGGAGTGGTTCTTAATATATCGATTTTCCACATTCCAGATTCAGCATCATTGTATACGTTATTTATGAGTTTACTTAACACGAGTATGTCATCATTGGTAAATGACTCTTCATTAGGCATGATTGTTTTAATCAAAATGTATTCCTTTTCTAATTCTATGCCATGCTAACGTTGCCAAGGTTAGTGGCTAGCGTTCAACAATAAGAAATCCTCATTAATATAGCTAAGAGATTGCAACCTTTTTATAATATGATTAAGCTATATAAAACACCAAGAACACCTAAGCAAAATAGAAATGCTAATGTTTTTCTCGGCATTTTTCCACCATTTGTCATTGCTTTACCAAACATTCCAAATACCAATGGATGAATTAAGAATGGCATTGCAAAGATGAATGAAATTAATCCAACAGAACTAAAGCTAGTATTTACATTTTCAAACATACCACCTTGAATTGCTGCAAATAATCCGAAGTGAGAAATTGCACTACTGTTTGCCATAGCTGCACTTTCTAGATCCATCCCTGCAAAGTGAAGTAATGTAAATCCACCAAATACTGCTACTAATTGCCACCCAATAGAGAATAAAATCAATCCTAAAACTTCTTTTCTTTCTTCGCCTTTCGCCCCTCTAAGTGTTTTGAGAGACCAATATGTTAAGCAAGCTCCTGCTAATACAACCATTAAAGCGGGTATAAGTAGGAATCCTTTTCCGCCCATTTCAATAGATCTTGAAACACTAATTGCAAGAATAGTGAAAACAAAGATATGTCCAAAGAAAGGAATATTAATCATTATTGGAGCTCTTTCTTTTGCTACTTCTCCAATATCTCCAGCTGTACAAGCACCAGTTAATCCACTGTGAGATAAACTGCCAGCCATACCTGGAGCTAGAATATCAACGTCATTTGATTTACCAACAAATACTAATAATGCGATACCACCGAACATCCAAAATAATTGGCCAAAGAAACCATAAGCCATTACTTGTAACATTCCTTCAAGTTGGAATGCATCTAGTAATCTTGTACCACCTATAATAAATACACCGGCTAGTACAATTGGTATGCCACCAAATAGTAATGCTCTCATTGTAGGTCCTGCTCGCCAATCACTAAAGATCATACCTAGCGAGCTAGAAATAATCATCGCGAAGAAGATTTGTGGTAAAGCTATTACTGGTTTTGTTACTGCTGAAATAATTAGTCCAAGTAATAAAATTGTTACAATCATTACAATTTCCATAACACCACGACCTAAGTAATGTCTCTTGTTGACAATTTTTGCTTTACTATCAATTAAGATAAGTGCTGCTGCAACTCCGAAGAATGCTAAGAATGGATAGAACTTATCAAGCTCTGTTTTGTTATAAGTTATTAAGTTTTCCCATCCCCAGGCGTTAAATTGATGATCTAACCCCATAACGATTATTCGATTAAGTGAAATAATTCCTATTAAAATAAAAAATGCTCTAGTTAAGAATATTAATTGTGTTCCTTTTGTACCTAAGATAATTTCCTCATCGTTTAATACAACGTCATCTTCTTTTGGTGTTTTGGGTTTCCAGAAAGTGTTTCTAAGTTTTTGGCCGCCAACAAAGAATGTTGCAATAAGGGCAATAATAGTTGTTCCACCAGTTAAACCTACGATAGGAAATTCACTTAGCCCGGCAGTTGCAAGACCACTCATTTTCAGCACAACCCCAAGTCCTAAACCAAATACTACAATGATTAAAATTGGTGAGTATTTTGATCCAGCAACGACACTACGCGCAATTAAGACTACAACTATTAGCATTGCTAATGTAAGAATTAATTGTGTAAAAATTTGTTCAAGTACCATATCATTCTCCTTAGTTTTTCAATATTCCATAAAAAGTTACCGTTTCCGGCATTCCTAAATATTAAATACAGATTTTGTTTTATGTGCCAATAAGTAGCGAATAAATTGTAGTTCTCCGTTCTACTATTGATTATGTATCTCCTAGTGTTTTCGATGACTATGGCTTAATTATATAGTATATTTGTGGTTTTGTACAATTCTTTTGTAATTTTTTCTTTTCACGTCGGCCATGACGCGCTGAGGGAAGAGTGACGAAGGCGCGTTTTGCTCAGTCGTCGTCGATGGCTTTGTTCTGCGCTTCGCCGTTCATACTGTTCTGGTTCAATGGCAGCGTCACGTTATCACACCAGGCGAAGCTATCTCCTTGAGATGACTTGAGCATGTACATCGTCGCCTCGGTAGCTTTGGGTCCGGTTGTGAAATCAATACTTCTACGCGTCCATGCTACCTCTGAGAGTGAAACAGATACCTCTGCAGTGCCAACGTCCTTCACCCCCAGCACCACTGTTTCGTCTTTCTCAGAAACTCTCAACCATGCTGACAACTGATACTTTGTGTTGGGAGTAAGTCCTGTGATGGTTTGCTGAACACCATCTCTGCCGGGGCCGAGTCTAAGCTCGAACTTGGAAGTACCCGTTAGATGCTCATCGCCTTTCTTTCCTCCAGCCATACCGTTGCCCCAGCCGTTTCCCTTGACCAGTTGCGCTTTTGAGGACTCTATCTTCTGCCACGCTTCAAGCGTGCCGAATTCAAAGCATGCATTTTTTACGGCGTTCATCCATGGAATGTGCGGGGCTTTGTACACCGGCAGCGGATCGGGAGGATTCTTCAGGTCGCATCCCGCCCGCCACAAAGTATCTGTGGGCGCGTACGCGCCGAGATTGGGGTTGTTTGATTTCTTAAGTCGGTAATCGCCTGCCGCAACATCTTTGAATTGAGGGTTATCTGACAGCAGGTTATTCTCCAACGCAACATTGGCCGGTAAGCGGATGGCCTTGTTGGAGATGTTGTTAAAGTACCTTGACGCGAAGAGATCATTACGGTTCGAGTGGTCAAAGGTCACAATATTGCCGGATTTCCAGCATGTATTGTTGTAGACCAGGTTGCAGTAGCTTGGGTTGTTAATGCGGATTGGGTCAATGCCTACGTTCCACACAACGTTGTGATGAACGATCGCATTGTGGCTTAGATGGTCAAAGTAGATTCCCATCGCGCTGTTTTTTGCACGATTGTCATGGACGAGATTGTAGCGGAACTCGGTGTTGGCGTAGTCCGTATTGTGCCCATAGAACATACCAAGGTCTTGGGTCAGCCAGCCAGCTTCCGACACATCATTATACTGAACCAGGCTTTCCATCAAACCATGTGTGTTAATCAGATCACGCCCCGCGTGACGCACTGTGTTGTGGCTGAACACGATGCGCCTTCCCGAAAGGGAAACCGTGCCTTTCCACAACCCCGCGTATCCACCGTGATGGATGTTGCAGTTGATGATGCGGTTGTCGTGGCCTTGAACGGATACCACCGAAGCCGAACTATAGCCTAGATCACAGCTCAACAGGAGAATATTGTCACCGAAAATAAGGATTCCGTTCTTGCCGCTGATGTTATCCGTGTAACAGTGAGAGACATAACTTCCTTTTACGTTCTTCAGAGTGATATGAGAGGAGTGCTGGTCTGTGCGGACGCCACCTGCCCGGAACTCGATTCCATTTATGTGAATATAGGATCGTCCGCTCAGATCTATAACGTCATCGCGGCGTTTAGCTTCAATTGCAAGCCTATGGATATTCATGCCACTTGGCGGGATAAGCAATAGCCGCTGCTTGTCTGGATCGTAAAACCATTCTCCGGGCGCGTCCAAAGCGCTGCGTATACCGCGCAGAGAGAAGAGATTTCCCTTGGTGGGGGTGTACCAGCTGTCTTTTTCCTTATCAAAGGTCAATGTATGGGTCTCGGCGTTATAGCCAGTTACAATGGAAGTCCAGCAGATCCAGGCTGCACCACCTGCGCACCAGAGTTGTGCTCCTTTCCACACGTCTTCCGTCCCCGGCAAGTTTTCGCACGTGAGTGTATTCTTGCTGCCACCTGATGCAACAGCTCTGGTCGGATTGAATAGATGTTCGTCTCCCGCATTGGGCCAACAGGCTTCGCTCAACATTATGCCATCTGAGAAAACCTGATTGCCATCGGGCATGGTCCAGGGCATGGGTGCCCAATAGATGCCGTCTTCGTCGCTCTTCCAGTTGCCGAGCAGATCCGCACCGCTGATGATAACCTGCTCATCTCGGTAGTTCGAAAAAGTGATCACATTGCCGGACGTACCGGATTGCATTGGGCGAAGCACCTCACGGTAGACCCCTTTGCGCAGGAAGCATGTATCTCCCGGATTAAGAACGCTTTCCGCCTTCTTGATTGTCGCAAAGGGATTAGCCTTGCTGCCTGAGTTTGTGTCTGAGCCGCTGGGGCTGACAAAGTATTCCATTTTCATGCTCCTAACAATTATTGTAACCGTTCACGGCGTATAATTAGTAACTCAAGAACCCACCAACCGTGTATAAATTCTTGAATGAGTTTATCTAAACTCAATTTAATAATGCCTATATTAGCTTAACTTTTTCCTTTTATTATTGATTTCGTTGCTTATATTAAGATTATTTTAGATAGTTTAGATAACTCCCCAAATTTTGTCAACATTTTCCTGCATCTTTTTGCAATCTTCCCTATTTTTCTGGTTGTTATATTTCTCGGCTCACAGAGCCGACTCTACATTTCCCCCAATCAGCATTATTTGCAAGTAATGTAGTGTCCGCTTCAGTCTTCGCTTTTCAAGCTACGCCTAACACAGCTAGAGTGGAGTTATTAAAAAGTATTTTTTATGTTTATCACCCAAAAAAGTGATAAAAAATAATTCAAGCCCTAATTCTATTGATGAAAACTCATGTTGATACCCTCAACCAGAAATCTAAGGAAAGATTTCTTATTTTTACGGTTGGTTTATTTCTCGTCTCACCCACCTGCGTTCCTTCAGCCTTTGGTACTACGGCTCGACACGGACGGCGTGGCAGGCAGAGCCGACTCTACATTTTTGTCAAACAGCATTATTTGAAACATCAGTCCATTTCGGCTATGAGCGACCAAGGACTCAGTTACTCAGTGATTCAGTTAAGGACGGACCGGTATTAAATCTCTTAGAACATTTATCAAGAAGTATCACCCACAAGCACAAAAATGCAAATATCATTTACTGATTTTATTAACGCAAGTGAGTGTTTTCTTTTTCAACCGTAAAATATTCAATCAGAAAACTAGGTTTTAATCCTTTTTTATAGTTTTTCTTAAAAAATTATTTGCATAATTTGTTTGATTTCTGTATTATCGAGAAAACGGTGTTATATATCTTGTGATATATAAACGTAAAATAAAAACCAAAGACAATAAATGGGTGTAATTATGTATAATATCACAAAGTTGATGTTGGTGTTTATGGTTGGAACAATGGTCTTGTTAACAGCTGGCTGTGGTGGCGGCGGAGATGATGATTCTGCTGCAGATGTTGCAGGCGTATGGAGTGTAACTATGGATGGCGAGACTGATTTGGTTTCCATACAGCAAGCAGGGAATGAACTAACGGTTGTTGACTCTGATCAAGAAGTTGTTGATGGTGAAATCTATGGCAGAAGCGTTACTTTTGAATTTACAGAAGTTGATTCAGGAATCACGGTTACTCTGTTGATTGAACTTACGCTTGATAGTGAAGATACGCCAAGCTTAATGACTGGAACTCTCAAAGGTATTGTGGATGGTCATGTTATTGAAACTTTTACAATGACGTGGGTTAAACAATAATAATTCAATTTGATTTATGGGGCTATTCCAAAACTTAGAAAAACGTTGTTTTTCTCCGAGCCGAAGCGACTCGGCTACAGCTATTATGCATTAAAATAAACGTTTTATGCCAGATTACCTCACTGTCGTTGTATTCCGTGAGTACTGAAATAAGGTTTTGTGACAGTCCCTGTTTTGTTATGGTATGGAGAAATATGAAAAAGAAGAGAATACACTTGGTATGTAATGCCCATTTAGACCCTGTATGGCTATGGCCTTGGAATGATGGTTTGGGTGAGACAATGTCAACATTTGCAATCGCGGCAGATTTTTGCGACAGCATTGATGGTTTTGTATTTTGTCATAATGAGTCCTTGTTGTATCAATGGGTAGAAAAGTATGAGCCAGAACTATTTTCCAGAATAAAAAAGCATGTCAAGGCTGGCAGATGGGATATATCCGGAGGAGCCTTTGTGCAACCTGACCTTGTTTCACCAACAGGAGAGAGTATTATTCGTCAATTTCTAGAAGGTCGTCGTTATTTTACATCAAGATTCAAAAAATATCCTAAAACTGCATATAATTTTGATTCATTTGGTCATCCAGCCGGTCTGCCGCAAATTCTTAGCGGCTGTGGTATGACAAATTATGTTTTTTGTAGACCTGGTGAAGCTACATGTCACTTGCCGGTTGGTTCATTTACGTGGAAAGATAGATCAGGGTCAACAATTGTTGCAAGAAGATCTGATGATCACTATCTTACTAATTACAAGATTGTAGAGCAGCTTGATGAGTTTTTGAAGCACTATGAGGATGAGAGTGCAACAATGATTTTATGGGGACTTGGTAATCATGGTGGTGGTGCAACAAAAGAGGAACTTGACTTGATTGACGAATATAGAGAAGGGCATCCTGAATATGAACTTATTCACTCCACCCCAGATGATTTTTTCAAGGAAGTTTTAAACAATAAATCAGATAGTCTTCCTGTTGTAGACTATGAACTGCATACTGCTTTTCCTGGCTGTTATACATCTATGTCCATGGTTAAACGTGCCCATCGACTGGCTGAGTCAATGGTGTTGACGGCAGAGCGTTTTGCTGCTTTTAACTGGTGGGTTAATGGTGTGGAGTATCCCAAGAAACGTCTACGTTCTATATGGCAGGATATAATGTTCTGTGAGTTTCACGACATATTGACTGGTTCAATGTCGATAACACCAGAGAAAGATTCTCTTGATGCTTTAGCAAAAGCTAAAGATGAGTCTCACAGAATTATTGTTGAAAGTCAGATTAATTGGATAAAAGGCGATAAGAAAGCAGAGCCTGATCAAACACCATTTTTTGTTACAAATCCTCATGGTTTTTCTGTTAAGACAAACATAGAGTATGAGATTAATCTGCATCATGTATGGCCAAAGAATCCAGAAATAACTTTGATGTCAGGAGGGCAGAAATTACCAGTTCAAAGATGTATATCTGAAGCTGTTAGTGCAGCCGACTGGCGTGTGCTTCTGCTCACAACTCTCAAGCTTGAACCTTTTGAAACAGTGAGAATAGAAGAGTCATTTAAGGAAGTTGATCACATTGACGTTGACCATCCAAAACTTTCAAGCAAAACTTTGTTTTTCAAAACTGATTTGTATGATTTGAGAATCAATCCTAAAACAGGATTAGTAGATAAGTTATCATTACCAAATAGTCGTAAATCTCTTGTGCAGGAAGACTCTTTTATCCCTATAATTTTTGATGACATTGATCACAGCTGGGATGCTGGTTCGCCTAAAAGTAAAGGTGAAAGTGATATAAGTCTGGGCATTTTTGCAGCCAAACCAAGAAAGTTTAAACTTGCAACACCTAATCAGGTTTTAAAACTTTCACCAACTTATGAAGTTCATAATAATCCTTCTGAGGCAGTAGGACATCCAATTAGGATAATTGAGAGTGGCGATGTCAGAACGACTGTGGAGGTTGTTTTTGTATCTGGTAAATCTGCTATTGTCAGACAATATCTGATTGGTCACCTTGATGGTTCATTTGAAATTAGAGATAGGCTTTTCTGGAATCATAGAGATTCAATGCTGAAGTTACATATTCCATTGAATTTTGATGTTACAGAAAGTATTGCAGAGAATTTGCATTCAGCATATAGTCGAAAGCCGACTGAGAAACATCAAGAATTATCTGCATGTCGATGGATTGCAGCTACTGGTAATGCTGGAAATCAGAGCTACTGTTTATCTGTTGCCAATAATGGGATTGGAGCTTATGCATGTACTGGTAATGATTTGTTTCTTAACGTCACTCGTTCGCCTGCATATTCATCATTTGGTCTCGCTCCGGAGAAGGACAATTGGAGAATGCGTAAGATTCTGCCTCGTCAAGATATTGGTCAACAGACTTATGCTTATAAAATGATTATAAACAAAGAGTTCGATGAAACAGCTATAACAAAGTGTGCCGATCTGCTTAACATGCCAATTGTGGGACAGGTTTATTTTCCTAGACCGAAAGTGAAAAAGAAAAACATCACAATAGCACCAGATAATATTGTTTCTGTTAGTTCAGATGAAATACTTATTCGTGCTGTGAAGAAAAGCGAGAAAGGTCAGAAACTCATAATAAGATTATTAAATACTTCAAATAAGACAAAGAAATTTTCTCTTAAAGTTTATGGTCTCGAAAAACCGGCCAAACTATCTATCAAGCCATATCAACTTCTTACTGTAGCAGTAAAGAAAAGTAAAAAAGAAGTTTCATATTCACTTGTGAACTTAGTTGAGAAAAAATGAGGATAGTACTTGCATTTGATTCATTTAAAGGTTGTCTGTCATCACAGGAGATTGTTGATGTATGTGAATCAGCTATTGCAGAAGTTGATTTCGCCATCCAAGTCAGCAGTTTGATTATTGCAGATGGAGGAGAGGGTACATTGGATGCTGTTGTTCAAGGTGCAGGTGGTCAAACAATTATTAATGAATTCACCAATCTAGAAAACATCAAATGTAATTCCTGTATTGGCATTATAGATGATTTATGTATTCTTGAATCTGCTCAAACAGTTGGTCTTTCATATTCTGACAAAACAAATATATCTTTAAAAACATCCAGAGGTATTGGTGAACAGATTAAATATGGAATTCAAAAAGGTTTTAGTAGCTTTGCCGTCGGTCTTGGTGGAAGTGGCACTAATGATTGTGGCATTGGAATGTTAATGGAGCTAGGTTTTAAGTTTTTTGACAAAGATAATCATGAGCTTCCAATGGATATGAAAGAATTTGGACGGCTTGCCGAAATTGATGATAGCTCAGTTGATGCAGGTATAAGAGAATGTAAGTTTACAATATTGAGTGATGTTTCAAGTCCCTTATATGGTGATAATGGAGCAACATATACTTATGGATCTCAAAAAGGTGCAACCATTGATGAGTTGCCCATTTTGGATGGTGCTATTCAGAGAATATCAACGGTTGCTTCAAAACATTATGGAAAAGACTATTCAAGTTCTCCCGGAGCAGGTGCTGCGGGTGGATTAGGTTATGCGTTTTTACAGTTTATGGATGCCAAAGCTGTTCCTGGTATTCAGTATATTCTTGATATTATTAATGCTGAGGATAAAATAAAAGATTGTGATTTTGTTTTTACAGGAGAAGGCAAGTCGGATGCTCAGACAGCTTGTGGAAAAGTTGCAGCCGGGA
>Ga0209414_1001242_pt1 | contig 12095 bp, 8 predicted proteins | sample LakVidmifraction_4_FD_181154 | JGI IMG/M metagenome (GOLD analysis project Ga0209414, IMG submission 181154) | Hypersaline microbial communities from Lake Vida, Antarctica - Brine Hole Two &gt;0.2 micron (SPAdes) (version 2) | ecosystem: Environmental > Aquatic > Non-marine Saline and Alkaline >... | reverse complement strand
GCTGATGCATGTGGATACCACCTGGAAGTTCCGGGAGATGATTACCTTTCGGGACAAGATGGCGAAAAAGGTGGGCATGAAGCTGATTGTGCACACCAATCAGGAAGGTGTGGAGCAAGGCGTCGGGCCGTTTACCCACGGCAGCGCCAAACACACAGATGTAATGAAGACCCAGGCGCTCAAACAGGCGTTGGAAAAGTACGGCTTTGATGCCGCTTTCGGCGGTGCTCGCCGTGATGAAGAAAAGTCCCGTGCCAAGGAACGCGTCTACTCATTCCGGGACAAGTTTCATCGGTGGGACCCGAAAAACCAGCGCCCCGAACTTTGGAACCTGTATAACGGCAAGGTCAACAAAGGCGAGAGCATTCGGGTATTCCCTTTGTCTAACTGGACCGAGCTGGATATCTGGCAATACATCTACCTCGAAAATATCGATATCGTGCCTCTATATTTGGCCGCTGAACGCCCAGTGGTAGAACGGGATGGCACATTGATTATGGTGGATGATGACAGGATGCCTCTGAAGCCCGGTGAAACCCCACAAATGAAGAGGGTCCGCTTCCGAACCCTGGGCTGTTACCCACTTACAGGGGCCGTAGAATCTGAGGCGGCCACCCTGCCAGAAATTATTCAGGAAATGCTTCTGACCAAAACATCGGAACGCCAGGGCCGTGTCATTGACCACGACTCTTCGGCCTCCATGGAGCAGAAAAAACGCGAAGGGTACTTCTAAGGAATTTCTATGTCACACGCATCTGAATTGATTGAATCCGATATCCTCGCGTACCTGGATCAGCACGAGAACAAAGACCTGCTGCGTTTTTTAACCTGCGGCAGCGTAGATGATGGCAAATCGACGCTTATTGGCCGTCTTTTGTTCGACTCCAAACTGATTTTTGAAGATCACCTTGCGTCACTTCATAAAGACAACGAACGCCAAGGCAACGCCGGTGAAGCACTGGATTTGGCGTTGCTGGTGGATGGCCTTGCCTCAGAGCGCGAGCAGGGAATCACCATTGATGTCGCCTATCGCTATTTTTCCACCGATAAACGCAAGTTCATCATTGCCGACTGCCCGGGCCATGAACAGTACACCCGTAACATGGCCACCGGCGCTTCCACGTGTGATCTCGCTATTGTGATGATTGATGCGCGTAAGGGTGTGCTTACGCAATCCCGCCGGCACAGCTTTATTGTCAGCTTGCTGGGCCTGAAACACATCGTAGTGGCCATCAACAAAATGGATCTGGTGGATTACTCCGAGGAAGTATTCAATAAAATCCGCTCGGAGTACCAAGAACTCGCCGCGAAACTGGGCTTGGAGAATGTGTACTACGTGCCCATCTCTGCCTTGAATGGAGATAACGTGGTGAACCGGAGCGACAGTATGCCCTGGTACCACGGTGAAACTCTGATGAACATTCTGGAGCTTGTAGAGCTACGTGAAGATCAGAACGTCACGGACTTCCGTTTTCCGGTGCAGTATGTGAATCGCCCTAACCTGGATTTTCGTGGCTACTGCGGCACCGTGGCCAGTGGTGTGATACACAAGGGTGACACCTTAGCGGTATTGCCCTCTGGCATGAGTTCCCGGGTTAAGGGCATTCATACCTACGAAGGCGAGATTGAACTTGCATGGCCGGGCGACGCAATAACCATCACTCTGGAGGATGAAGTCGATATCTCCCGGGGGGATCTGCTGGTGCATGCAAGCCAGCAACCCGCCATGGGTGAACGCTTCGCCGCCCACTTAGTGTGGATGAATGAGAAAGCACTGGTGCCCGGTCGTGAGTACGGCATTAAAATGGGCACCAAAGTGACCCGCTGTTTTGTCAATGAAGTGCTGGAAGAAGTTGACGTAAACACGCTTGAGCGCCATAAGCACATCGCCGGCGGGCTAGAGCTGAACGCCATCGGCTTGTGTGACCTGCAGTTGACTGAGCCTGTGGTGATGGAGAGCTACCAGAGCCATCCGGGCACCGGCGCGTTCATCTTGATTGATCGGCTTACCAACGTAACCGTAGCAGCCGGCATGGTAGAGCGTGCGCTGGATGGCTCGGGTGACTTGCCCGCGCGTGAGTACACCGAAGCAGAGCGTAACCTCAACCGCTTCATCCGCGAAAACTACCCCGAGTGGGCATGTAAATCTGTTTAACCTCAGAAGGATTCTGTTTTGGCAGATGATATTGTTTGGCACGATCACAAAGTTGTCCGCTCTCAGCGCGCTGAGAACAAGAACCAGAAACCTTGCCTGCTGTGGTTTACGGGCCTAAGTGGTTCAGGGAAGTCCACCATAGCCAATGCGCTGGACGTAGCATTGCATAAACGTGGTTACCACACGTTTATGCTGGATGGCGACAACGTTCGCCATGGCTTGTGCAACGACCTAGGCTTCTCCGATGAGGATCGGGTGGAAAACATCCGCCGCATTGGTGAAGTGAGTAAACTGTTCGCCGATGCAGGGTTGATTGTATTGAGTGCGTTCATCTCACCCTTCAACAGTGATCGACGCCTGGTGCGTAAGCTTTTCCCGGCGGGCGAGTTTATTGAAGTTTACATGGATACACCTCTATCGACGTGTGAAGAGCGTGATCCTAAAGGGCTTTATCAAAAGGCACGTGCCGGTGAGATAAGTGATTTCACCGGTATCGACTCGCCGTATGAAACACCAGCCCACCCGGAAATCAGCTTAGACACATCCAGCTCCTCGGTGGAGGACTGTGTGGACTCGTTGATCAATTATCTTCTCGAGCGGAAGTTGATCGTAAGGTAACCACTGCGCCAAGCGCCGAGACAAGAGACCCCGCACTATATGGAATGGCAAGGCATTTTCACATTGGCAACGCTGTTCTCGGTGTTGTCCACCCTGATGCTGACTCGCTATTCGGCAGACCTTGTGCTGATGGCAGCGCTGGCTCTTTTATTGATTGTGGGTGTTCTTAGTCCAGCAGAAGCTCTGGCCGGTTTTGGCAACCCGGGCGTTATAACGATTGCTACCTTATACGTGGTTGCTGCGGGCCTGAAAGAAACAGGTGCGGTGCAGTGGATTGCACGGCGCTTGCTGGGGCACCCGAAAACTGAGAAAGGCGCCCAGCTAAGGATGATTGCCCCAACGGGTATTCTTAGCGCCTTTATGAACAATACTGCCGTTGTCGCCATGTTCATCCCTGCTATTCAGGACTGGGCCCAGCGCCTAGGCATACCCGCTTCCAAGCTGCTGCTGCCGCTGAGCTATGCGGCCATTTTGGGCGGCACTTGCACATTGATTGGTACCAGCACCAACCTGGTCGTCGACGGCCTCTTGCAGTCCGAGCTTGATATCAACTTGGGGTTGTTTGAGCTCGCCTGGGTTGGTGTTCCACTGTTACTGATCGGCGGGGCTTTTCTTGTCATATTTGGATCAAAGCTGTTGCCAGACCGCGGTGGTATAAGAGAAGAGTTGGATCAGGTTCGGGAATACGGTGTTGAGGTTGAGGTTGTCAGCCCTGGGCCCCTGGTCGGAAAAACCATTGCAGAAGCCGGTTTGCGCGCCCTTAGCTATGGTTATCTGGCGGAAATCGAGCGCGATGGTCGACTAATTACGGTAGTTGACCCTGATCGTGTACTACAAGCCAGTGACAGGCTGTACTTCATTGGTGCCCCTGAATGCGCCAGCGAGCTACGGCGCATTCAGGGGCTGAAACCTGCCAGTGGCAATGTGCATAAGCTGGACGTAGCTAATCACCAGCGCTGCCTAGTAGAAGTTGTTTTAGGGCCGGAGTTTCCCGCCCTTGGAAAAACCATTCGCGACAGTCAGTTTCGTACACGCTTTAATGCCGTGATTTTTTCCCTTGCTCGCGGGGGCCAGCGGGTTCCCGGTAAGCTTGGTGATATTACCTTTCGTATGGGCGATACCTTGCTGCTTGAAACCAGCCAGCAGTTTGTAGAACAATACCGCTTTCGACGTGACTTCTTGCTGGTGAGTGCGCTGAATGACTCAACGCCTCCAGACTTTCGCAAAGCGCCAACCGCTTTGGGTATTCTGGCTTTGATGGTGTTGGCCAGCGCCAGTGGTTTGTTGCCCATTATGGAGGCTGCTTTTCTGGCAGCCGGCGGCATGATTGTTTCCGGTTGCATGACAGCGAGTCGTGCCCGGCGCAGTGTGGATTTGCCGGTGTTGGTCGTCATAGCGGCATCCTTTGCACTGGGTAACGCGATGACGGTAACCGGCGCGGCGGATTGGATTGTTGGGGGGTTGTTAGGGATTGGGGATTTATCCCCGTGGCAAGTGCTGATTCTGGTGTATCTATTAACAGTGATGTTTACTGAGATGATCACCAACAATGCGGCCGCCGTGCTGATGTTCCCCATCGCGCTGGCTCTGGCACAGAAGCTAGACGTAAGCGTGCTGCCTTTTGCGGTTGCGGTCATGTTCGCGGCGTCAGCCTCTTTCATTACCCCGCTGGGCTACCAGACCAATCTCATGGTGTATGGGCCGGGGCGATATAAGTTCTCAGATTATGTGAAAATTGGCGTGCCATTGAGCTTGATTGCCGGTGCTGTGAGCTTGACGCTTATTCCTATGGTTTGGAGTTTTTAGTAGCACGGAAGGCATTTCTAAAACCTCGCTTTATGTTACCAAGCTGGCAGATTATTCTATGCACCACACAGGACGTTAGGTAGTAGGCAAATTTATGGAAAAAATAGCCATTCAGCTAGAGGAAGTAAACGGCGTAGCTCGCATTAACGAGCCCGTAGGCCTTGGTATACCGCTGCCCAAAGGCACGATTCAGACCGTCCATAATCTAACGCTGCTGGATGACCATAAGCCTCTAAGCTTGCAGCTTCAGCCCCTCGCCCACTGGCCAGACGGCAGCATACGTTGGGTTCACGCAAGTTTTTTAATCAACTTGGACTCAAACAGCAAGAAGAGCCTGGTATTGGCCCAACACCAAACGCCCTCCCCCCGTAATCCTGAGTCTGTTATTGATCAGACGACTGAAAGCCTTATGATCTCTACCGCAACGGGTAGAGTTACTCTGCAGCCAAGCAGCTTGGCTTGGCACGTAGATAACGACGAAGGCGCAGCTATTCCATCTGTAGTGAGTTTGAGCGATGAGAATGGCGCGCCCTGCACGGTTAAAACGGAAGCCAGCTGGGAAATTATTCACGAAGGCTCTGTTTTTGTCGCCGCGACTTTAAAAGGCGAATGGCTAAAGCAAAATAGTGAACCGTTGGCGCGGTTTGAATGTGAACTACGTATTTTCCTGGAAACGGGGCTAGTACAAGTGGAACTGGTAACTCACAACCCCAAACGCGCCCGTCACCCTGGCGGTTTATGGGATCTAGGAGATCCAGGCTCAGTTTACTTTCGGGAACTTGCGGTAGAAACAACATTGCCAGCCACGAGCAAAGCCATAGTCACGCCGCAAGCTACAGATGAAAATCCAAGCGTTTTTCAGCTTTCCGATTTCAATCTTTATCAAGACTCAAGCGGAGGCGAAAATTGGCAAAGCCGGAACCACATAGACGCTAACGGGGAAATCAGCACCCAGTTCTGCGGTTACAGGCTCACTAACCCGAACGAGCTGCAGCAAGAAGGTAAGCGTGCTAATCCGCTGGTGAGTATCGAGCACGATTGTGGACAGCTAGACGTCGCAGTTCCCGGCTTCTGGCAGAACTTCCCGACCAGCCTTCGCAAAGAGGGAAACAAACTGACGATCGGACTGTTCCCGAAAGATGCAAAGAATGCTTATGAGCTACAGGGCGGAGAACAGAAAACGCTCCACTGTTTGATGGTAAGCAACCCCGAACATAACGCCACAGCCACAGCCTATACTCCCCTTGTGCCGATGCTGACACCAGAGTCCTATGAGCAAGCCGATGCCTTCCCATGGTTCAAGACGAACGCCCAACCGAGCACTTTGGATGAGCTCATAGCTGAAGGATTAAACGGGAGCTCAAATTTTTTTGCGAAAAAAGAAGTTATTGATGAATTTGGCTGGCGTAACTTTGGCGATATTTTTGCCGACCATGAAACGCTTTACCAGAATGACGGCGACCAGCCATACATCTCCCACTACAATAACCAGTACGACCCTATATACGGCTTCGCAAGGCAGTACGCCCTCACCGGGGACAAACGTTGGTTCGAGTTGATGAACGATCTGGCAAGACACGTGGCAGATATAGACATTTACCACACAGAACAAGACCGGGCTGAATATAATAATGGGATGTTCTGGCATACCGACCATTACCTGGATGCACTCACAGCTAACCACCGTACGTTTACAAAGCACAATGACACCAGCTCGACACCAGGCCAAACTGGCGGGGGCCCCGCCGCGGAACATTGCTATACGACCGGACTGCTCTATCACTACCTTCTAACAGGTTCTGTCACATCAAAAATGGCAACATTAAAGTTAGCCGGGTGGATGGTAGCGACCCACGAAGGTACCGGCGGATTTCTGGAAGCCCTACAAACTATTAAAAGCCAAGATATTCCCAAACTAAAGGCCTTAGTCAAAGGGCAAAAAATCACTAAACATCGTTACCCCTTTACCCGAGGAACAGGCAATTATTTAATAGCACTGATTGATGCTTCGATTCTGGAGCCAGACAAAGACTGGCTCTCACAAGCCGACATAGTTGTCCGCGGAACTATTCATCCAAAAGACAACATTGCTGGACGTAATCTATTGGACGTGGAGACCAGTTGGTCTTACCTCATTCTACTTTCTGCTATTACCCGCTATCTCCACATAAAACGAGCCAAAGAACAGCTGGACGACTCCTACCAGTATGCCGCTTCTTCCTTTATGGCCTACGCCGAATGGATACGCGATAACGAGAAACTATTTCTGGATGACCCAGAGCCACTTGAATTCCCTAACCACACCTGGGTAGCGCAAGATATACGCAAGGCTATGCTTATGTTTCAAGCTGCAGAACTCGCCCCTAAAGATAAGGCTAGCCGCTTCCAGAAAACTGGCGAAGAGTGGCTCATCGAAACTTGCAAAACTTTAAAAATAAGCAGAGAGAAACAGTTCTCAAGAGTCCTAATTATTCTAATGCAAAACTACGGCCCCCATATAAGCTCTCCATCGGTACACGAATCAACACTACAGAACTTTATACTTAGCGGTAACACTAGCCTAGAACTGAACTGGGGTAGTTTGTTAACACTGATTCTTCGGCGTTTAGGAAAAAGTATTTACACTCTTAAACTTGCCCGCGAAAAGGCATGGCTCAATGCGAGGTTGAATCGTTAATGAATCTACGGAAAATCATAAAGCGCACGATAAAGACCGGGTTTCTTTTATTGGTTTTACCTGTTTATACCCTCTACCTGCTACTTTGCCTGACCGGTACCACCGACGCAGTGTTTATGTCCTTTTCACAAGCTCTGAGTCTCATCCCAGGAAAAACAGGGATATACATTCGTGCGGCTTTCTACCGCCTAGCGTGCACAGACACCTCTGATGAAATTTCAGTAGGATTTCTTACAATATTTTCCCATGCTGACACGACTATTGAGAAGGGGGTTTATATTGGACCGCAGTGTAATATAGGAAAATGTTCGATTGGAGCCAACTCGCTACTAGGTAGCGGCGTTCATGTCCTGAGTGGAAAAAGGCAACACGAATTTTCAGACGAAAGTAAACTAATTCAAGAACAGGAAGGGTTTTTTGAAAAGATCAAAATAGGTGAAGATTGCTGGGTGGGGAACACCGCTGTAATACTCTGTAATGTTGCGAGCAAAACAATAGTCGGGGCCAACAGCACTGTGATATCAACCTTTGAACGGGGATCTATACTTGTCGGAAACCCCGCTTTCGTTAAAAATAAAAGGTCACTTTAATGTACAATCAGCCAGAAACAGATCTCACTCAACAACATTTGGAGTTAAACGAGCCACTAATTTCTTTTATAATCCCTGCTCTAAACGAAGAGCATTACATCACAAAAACACTTGACTCATTGTATGCAGCAACACAACTATTAAAAATAGAAATTATTGTTGTCGACAATGGATCAACCGACAACACAATATGTTTTTCAAAGAAACTCGATGCTCGGGTGTATATAGATGCCAATGCAACTATAGCCGGATTACGCAACCTTGGCGCCAAACATGCGCGCGCACCGTTCTTAACATTCATTGATGCCGACATTTTTCTTGATGAAGATTGGGGTACAACATTTATAAATATAAGTTCATTTTGGCCAGACGACTATTTATATATCACAGGAAGCTCATGCCTAGTATCAAAAAACCCATCATTTATTGAACGATACTGGTTTTCAAAACTAAAGACTAACAACAAGAACTATATAAATTCAGGGCATCTTATTATCCCCCAAAAGGCATTCATTAAACTGGGAGGATTTAATGATCAATTACATACCGCAGAAGATTTCGATTTATGCCAGAGAGCAAAACAAGACAACATTAAATTATTTAAAGAATCTAACCTGAAAGCATTTCATCAGGGATACCCAAAAACAATATTACAATTTTTTGAACGAGAATCTTGGCACGGAAAACAGGACGTAGCAACAATGTCCCAATTTTTTCATTCGAAAACTGCACTAATATCGGTTACCAACCTGGTCATTATCTTCCTATCTGCAATATCATTGTCTTTATCCTTAAATACTTTAGGAATTTCCTTTTTGTTCTTATCTCTTGTTTTAGTATTTATTATTACAAGAATTAAATTTGAAAAAAACAATATACATATAACCGTCATCTCAATAGCTTTAACATATGTCTATTTATTCGCAAGAGTCTCTTCTGTAATATACCATAAACGAAGACCATCAGCCCGGAGCTAAAATCCATAAAATATATACCTACCTAATGAGTAAGTTTGTTGGTGCCTCTGGATAAGCCACAGTATATGTCACCGGCCCAATCTGAAGTGTATCTTTTGACCTAACATTTCCATAAATATCACGATTCGATGTATACCCAAGCTGAACTGGAATCTCCGTGTCGGCACCCAAAAAACCCTGCGTAAAAGCGAGAGATTGGGTGTTTAAATAAACCCGGGCCCCCTTAAACGAAAGCTCCGGGTCAACATTCATTCCGTGAGCATCCCAGCTAGGAAGTGTCTTAGTTGGTGATCCTGAAAAATACCATATATTAAAATCGCCCTCTACATTATCTAGTTTATTATCAGCATTAAACCCTGCGCCTACAAACACGCCATCATCTTTAATTACACAAATATTTTTAGACCACAAAACCGAAACATTATCTCCATTTGCGTTGAAATTCAAACATCCTTTTCCTCCTAGTTTTTGTCCATCTGGAGTCGGGTGATAAATCAAATTATTATATACATACATAGTCCCTAACAGACCTGCATCCCGAAAGGCTATACCTCCATTTTCCTCTACTGAGCTAGAGGTATTTATCCCATCCCACGCTGCTGCCAGCCCAACATTAATCAAAACATTATTTTCTATATATACATCCATCGACCAACCACAGGTAGAACCTACACTAATACCCGCACCAGCCTGCTCAAGAATAACATTATTATATATCTTTATTGGGCCTGAAATATTCCCACAACCTTCATTTTCATCATATTGATGAATTCCAAATTTGGCCTTATTTCCGTGCAAGTAGTTGTAACCCCACTCCCATGGCTCTACAACTAACCCAGACTTACTTCTCACGGAAAGATAAATTGTATGATGTAACTTACTTGTCCCCTCACACCCATAGTCGTATATTTCATTTCCAAGTGCCTTAAAGTTAGATACACGATCTCCATAAGTGGCATTTCCATTTATCGCACCATTCCATTTATTTGCACATCCGCCTGGAATATCTCCAATACGGTTAGCTATGGCACGACCATTTTTGGAGGTCTGTATTCCAAAGGTATCACCCGGACTAATTACAGGCCCAACCGGCTGACCATTAAGATCCACAGCCAAGTAGTTAGACGAATAGATATCCAATTTAGACACAACCATGCCTTCAGTTGTATAATTAGATATTCCTTTTTGCGCTATCACTTTTGGCTGAAATCCTGGATACGACACTAGAGAGTACTGATTATTCTTGCCACTGCTTGCGTCGCTGTTATTCCAGTAAATGCCTCGATCTGCCGGGGACTTGAAACCTCCTACATTTACGTTATGAATATAGAGCGTACTCCCCGCTCCCGCTTTTGAAAGTGCATCATCCACGGATTGCCAAGGCTTAGACCAAGAACCATTCCCACCCACTCCCTCAGTATCTTTGATATGATATATATCGCCGGTCCGGACCGTAAATGGAAGTTCATTTGAGCGTTTATCACCTACCTGGATCTGTATTTTCCCAACACCATAATGAGACCTAGGAATGGAGAATGCGATTTCTTGCATTTCATGAGATGAATAGAGATTAGCAGGTCCAGACGGAGCTTCGCCGTTCGCATTTTTCCAATAATAAATTACTGCCAGATGCTCTTCTCCAGCACTATCAGTAAAATATAAGTTATTCGCACTGCTCTGTGCGCCAAGGTTTTGTCCCCAAACCGTAACAATCACGCCGCTTCCTTTTCCATCATTCAGCCCCGTATCAGGACCGCTCATGAGGTCAGAGAATGCTAAATATGGTGTGCTTGCAAAAGCTTGAGAGGAGGAAAACAAAAAACAAAAAAACAAAAAAACGGATATTTTACTAAGCGCGAAATTGAGCATTATCAGACTCCCAAAAAAAGACCAGACTGAAATTATAATACCATGCGACTCCACTGATCATGTTTCCACAACCTCTAAAAAAACAAAAATACACAATTATTAACCAGAAAACTGTTACCAAAGTTCATGATTACCTCGTCTTGATGCACTGGGCTATTTGCGCGACTGTAACCATTAGAAAGCTTACAAATCTATTTATCAAGCATGCTAAACCGACCCACACCAACTTCCACATATCATTCTTTTCTAGGGAAACGCTGATTAATTAAAGAAAGACGGCAACTAATCGCAAGCCCATGGAATTCGGCTTGAGAAATAATCGACTTTCTCGTTCAGCACTCAATATTTCTGTTTTAGTGATGAAATCGCCGCTTTTTTGCCCTAATTTCGCCTTTTAGGCACATTTTAAGAACATGGAGACGGATTTAGCCTACGTGCCAGTACCAGATTGGCCAAGCCGAACAGCGTAAACAACTGCGCCGTGTTCTTTAGCAGCCCCCGATAGCGCACCTTGCGGTGCCGAAACAGGTTCTTCACCACGTGGAACGGATGCTCAACCTTGGCGCGGATCTGAGCTTTCACCCGCTCCCGTTGGACGATCAATGTCTTGCGCGGGCCCTCTTCCATCTTCTTGAGCTTGCCGCGCTTTTCGGCTACATGCCAAACCACATCCGACCCTTGGAACTCTGGGCGCTTAGCCACGCCGGTATAGCCTGCGTCCGCGTAGGCCTCGCTTTCATCGCCGTGCAACAGGTGTTCTCGGACTCGGTGATATCCGCCACGTTGGCAGCCGTACCCGTCAGGCTATGAACCAGGCCGGAGTCTGCATCCGTCCCGATGTGAGCCTTCATACCAAAGTGCCATTCATTGCCTTTTTTGGCCTGGTGCATCTCCGGATCTCGTGCCTTGGCCCGGTTCTTCGTGGAAGGAGGCGCGGCGATAATGGTGGCGTCAACGATCGTGCCTTCGCGCATGAGCATGCCTCGCTCGGCCAGGTGGCCGTTGATCTGTTCGAAAATGACTTGGGTTAAAGCCTGCTTTTCCAGCAGGTGGCGGAACTTCAGCAGGGTTGTGGCGTCCGGAACCGACTCCACACCCAGGTCGATACCGACAAAGTCACGCAAGGCCTGGCTGTCATAAATGGCATCTTCCAGTGCCTCATCGGCCAAGGCATACCACTGCTGAACAAAGTACATCCGCAGAATGCGCTTCAGGGGAATGGGCGGGCGTCCTCGCTTACCGCGGGAATCGGGATAATAATGGGGCGAGAGCGCTTCCAATAGCCGCGACCAGGGCACGGCTTGTTCCATCTCGGCCAGAAACCGCTCACGTCGGGTTATCTTTTTCTTGGCGGCGAACTCGGCTTGGGCGAAACTCGTCTGCTTCATGATCGTTCCTGGTCG
>Ga0209414_1001241_pt1 | contig 12099 bp, 14 predicted proteins | sample LakVidmifraction_4_FD_181154 | JGI IMG/M metagenome (GOLD analysis project Ga0209414, IMG submission 181154) | Hypersaline microbial communities from Lake Vida, Antarctica - Brine Hole Two &gt;0.2 micron (SPAdes) (version 2) | ecosystem: Environmental > Aquatic > Non-marine Saline and Alkaline >... | reverse complement strand
AGTGGATATCTTGAAGATTGAGAAGCTTGGCTATAAAGTTAAATACGAACTAGATCCAATTTTAACCAAAGTAGTCTCAGATGAAATTAAAGAGAATTGAGGATAAGGTACTTATAAGCGAAGTAAAACGTATGCCTTGCTGTGCTTGCTTAAAAGCTGGTCCTAGTGACGCCCACCATATTAAAAGCCAAGGTAGTGGCGGCAATGATGTTGTATCCAACCTTGTAAGCTTGTGCAGAGAACATCACAGTATGCTGCATAAAATAGGGTTGAATAAATTCATAGAAATCTTTCCGTATTTTAAAGAGATTTTAGTTATAAAGAAGTGGAGCTTTGAGGAATTAAGAGGGAGATGGATAAATGAGAACTAACTATCATACTTTTAATTATTGTCAAGAAGAGCATGAACAGGATGTTTTTCCTGTTGAATTAAAAATAGTAGCTAAGGTGAATTGCTTTATTTTTAAGGATACGCTCCACGTGGAACAAATGAGTTTTAAAATGTACAGTGATGATAACTTAGAGATTAGTTTAGACATACTTTCAGAGCTTGATTTTAAATATATTAGAAACAGAATCTTTTATCTTTATCCTCTGGCACTTAACTAATTTAGTATTATATGAGTAACATTATCCATCCATCATTATTTTAGATAACTCTTTAGCACGTCTACCTACTTGGCTAGCCCATTTACTCTCTAACATTTCAATAGCTGCTTGTTCGTATTGACTACTAGCTAGGAAATGAATTGTATTTTTAAACTTTAAAAAGCCGCCTATGCCTAGATTGAAAACCATGTTGATCACAACCTCTTGTCTGTTAGGCGTCATAATATTAAACCAGCTAAATCTTCGGTTAAGATCTGAGTATATTTTCTCAATATCATTATCCAGCATAAGCATTGCTTCTTGCTCGGTAATGCCGTTATCTTCAAGGTTTCTGCCTATACCAATGGTCAGCTTGTTAGCAGTACACTTATACACCTTAAGTCTTAAACCTTCATGTTTTACAAGTTGTTTTTTTAGGTTATTTTTGTTGAGCATTTTTTTTATCATTGAATAATTTTATCTCTCTTATAATTCCGATCATCATTGGCAGTGCTTTAAGCAATTGAATAATAAAAATCATAAAACCCTTTTTAAAAAGACGGTCTAGATCTCTATAGACAATAAATCTAGACCCACGTAGGGAGGAGTGTCCTACGATTTAATCCTGTTTATAACTTCCAATAAATCAGCCACTATTTTAATTGATAATTCTATAATCTCTTCGGTCTTTTCATTAATAAGATTTAACTCTTGTTCAATATCTTTGATTAATAATTGCTTATTTTCAAATGACATAGTTGCTATTTCACTTTTAACTTTCTCAATTCCAGCAAAAGCCTCTGGAGCTTTTAAGAAAGCAGTGATGAAGTGAGGAAGGTCTGTGACAGTAATCTTTTTATCTTCAAGGGACTTATCCACTGCGTTTGCAATTGCGATTATAAAACTAACTATATCTTTTGTTTCTTTCATTTTTACCATCCTTGGTTATTTGAATTTAGTTCTTGCATCTTTTAAAATTGAGACAACGCTGTTTTCAAAATCATCTGTTCTATCTCTTTCAATTATATCCCGATCCTTAAGATATTCAATGGAGACTTGTATTTTCACTATATCTTTTCCGATCCCTACAAGCTCGTCTTTTACTCCGCCAATTTGCCCTTTAGTTTGAGTAATCTCGTCTTTTATATCACTCATATAATTGTTAATTGCCCATACCGCTACACCTGCAATTACAGGAGAAGACCAAATGATTATTTGAGTAATTGGATCGTTCAAAATTAACCCTTACCGTTGTACGTTATGCTTAACGCTCCTGTTCCGCTTGTGCGGGTGTAAACAACTCTAAAGTATTGGTAGTATTGAGCATCATAATTAAAGGAAGCATTACCAGCCGCAGATACTGCAAAAGTAGCCCCTGCTAAATCAGTCCAAGTAGAAACTACTTCAGTTCCTTGTAAGATATCGCATGAGGTTTGTATTTTTAAAGTACCCACTGGAGATCCTGTAAAGACGCATTGAACAGCATAGCCGTAAATTTGGTCAATCAAAACAGCGTCCGAGTTTATACTCGCAGCCATATCACCTACGTCTAGGATTTTCTTATCTACGAACTTCATTATCTCACCCCTTTTAATGTATGTTGTTTATACGTGGCAGCGTACTGCTGCGTCTTTAGCTTCTAATAACTTTCTTAATACAGTAGACTTCTCTGCAAATGCATTATCTGGGTACTCAGCTACAGCATGAGCTAAATCACAGAACGGCTTGCTAATAGCTTGTAGGTTTTGTGATAGATGTTCATAACTAAAAAATTTAAGAATTGGATAATCATTCATTTTTTGCCCCTTTTGGATATTTTATTTTGATAGCTTCTCTTTTTAACATTATTCCAGTTAGCTTCTCAGGTCTACCCTCATGCACTTCTAAAAGTGCTTCGATCACTTCGTCGATATTAGGATATTCTTTTTTTCGATTTTCATTAACTTTAGCTGCCATAAATTCTACATCTAGAGATAAATCTTTAATCTCAGTAGTAAATTCTGCTGGTAATAATTCCACGACAGGCAATCCGTTACCATCCAGAATTAGCTTTCCGTTCCTGTCATAAGTCGGCTCATACCTTTCTGGTAAGCAGTTCTTTTTCCCTATAAAACTATCAAGCCAAATGGTTAACTCTTGCTGAGTCTCAGCATCATACCAAGATAAAACTCCTGCAGCATCTACGAGCGATATTCTTTTCATATTAATCTACCTTTGTAATTGTTACATAATTAGCACCACTGAAAGCACTTAAGTTAACAGTTGGTAAACTCTCGTTAAATTGGACTTTTAAAACGTCACCTTTTACGCAATTAAAAATGTACGATCCTGATGTTGTAAACTCTCGATTGGTCGTGCTTTGAGCAAAGTCAAAATCGCTGAAACGTGTTAAACTTACGCTGCCGGATTGAACCATAGATCCACTAAAATAATTTCCCACTGAAGGAGTGACGTTTAGAGTTTCCGCTCGGAACTTAAAATCAAACTTTCCTGAAATAGGCACAGTGTAAAGACCTGACGACATTGCATTATGAGAGTCATAAACTTTTGTATCAAAGGCAATTGTCGCATCGGTAACAACTGATTGACTTATCCGAGTATAAGAACACCCAACAAAAGCTTGAGGCAAAGGTAGTAAAGAAATATTACTCGGCGCTGTCGCCCATGTCCCTGCCGTTGCTTGAGCGTTAATTAATTTACCGACACATCTCAACCGCACGTTTGTATAAATTGCATCTGAATATAAAGTGACTGCGGAATCCGCTGCACCTGCGCCACCTTCAGCAACTGAAGTATGAAGTACAGTCTCATCTAACATAACTCTAGATACGCCTGCTTTTATAACTCCTGCGGAATTAATTGCATAAAAATATACATCACAAGTTTCTGCATTTGATTGCCCCAAAGTTGATCCACTTGATACTACTAAACTTAAAGCCGCTACTAAAGATACAATCTCATAAGCACCTGCCGTCAAAGTAGCATTTCCAAAAGCTATAAAAATTGGATCTGTTGCACTTGGATCAGTTCCTGCGCTTGTTTTGAGAGCAATCGTTAATGCACTTGCTGCAACACTTGCAGCTAGCTCCAAATTAACTACTGCACTACTTGCATTATCTGGAGTGACATATTGCAAGCCTGTTGATGCTAAAGAATTTGCTTGTAGCAAAAAACCATTTGTGCCAACCGCTAATCTGGCTACTGTATTACTCGCTGTGGCAGCGTATAAATCACCTTTAGCTGTTAAAACTGACCTAAGTTGGTTAGCGGCTATTTGCGTTTGTATTGCGCTCGTAACGCCATTTACAAATCCTAGCTCTGTAGCTGTGGTTATAGCTGCACTTATAAAGCCTGATCCATCACTCACTAAAGCTCTTGAGACCGTTAGAGCTGCTAACTTATTTACTGCTATTGCTGCGCTCGAATTGACCATGGAGTTAGTTATGATATTACTTTGTATTGTAGCCGTTGCGGAATTTGGTCCCGTAGCCACAACGTCACCAGTTAAAGCAGTAATATAACTGCCTGTTGCCTGTTTTGCATTTAGTTGTGTTTGGATAGCTGAAGTAACCCCGTTCACAAATCCTATCTCTGTTGCCGTAGTAGCGGATGAGATTAAATTTTTGCTTCCATCACTCACTACAGCTCTACTTGCTGTTAAAGCTGAAATGTTTATTCCGGAGCAAGTGACAGTTCCAGCTGTTAAAATATTTCCAGATACGTTAACTGTGACAACAGAGTTTTTTAAAAGCCTACCAGTTCCGCCATCATATAAAGCAATAGCTGAATCTGTGGCACCTGCCGGACCTTCAACGTCGCCTGTTCCACCGCCTGCGCCATCGCTAGGATATTTATAACTAGTCATTAAATCTCCTTAGAAGTAACCCAAGCACTTAATGCGCCTGTTCCACTTGTGAAAACATATTTAATTCTGAAAAAAGGAAATGGAAGCTGGTTTAAATTAATCAAATACCCACTTGCTGCTCCAGCCGGTTGACCAATGTTAGGCGTGAAACTTAAATCGTGAAATGTGCCACTCCCATTCACCTCATTATAATCAATCGAAGCTTGGATAGTTAATACACCTGTGGGCGTTCCAGTCCATTGAACTTGCAAACCAATATTGTCTTGGTACTGTGAGCTTATAATCCCACTCGTAGCATCTGCAGCCATAGTGACAGCGTTCATTAAATTTCTAGGTAGTAAAACGTTTTTCCTTCCACTCATAAATTCTCCTAATCTAAATTGCGTCTATATAAAGCTAAGTCAGTATCACTTGCTGATTGTCTCGATATACTGTTACTTAACTTTACTTTTTTTGGTTGCTGTTGCTGTTGTGCTGCACCGTTTTCTTTTGCGTTAATCCCTGCGAAGTTAGCTTGTAAAACTTGCATATTAGCTGACTCTAAACTTGGCTTAGTCTGTACTCCTAGCACTAAAGATATAAAGTTTTTACCTTTCTCGCTGATCTTTGCTTTTGGTAAAATATCAATTATAGAGTTTCTTAATTTAGAAACAGTCTCAGGGTAGACAACTTCTAAAGCTTCCAATTGTCTTGGACTAACGTAACCTGATTTCATTCTCTCTAAAACTTTATCAGGATCAAACACCGCTTCAGAGTACTCAGCAAATTTAAATATTTCTGATCTTGAAGGATTGTATTCATCCAAAAAGAAATCCGTTCTCTGTGCAGGGATTTTAGTTTGTAAATATTGCACTGCTCTAGTGATAACTTGAGTGGCTGCGTTTGATACCTCTGGCAATGATTCGTTTAGCTCAGGATTTCTTTCCATAAAAGAATCAATTAGTTTGTTAGGATCACTTTGTAAGTCTCTATAAACTTCTTCAGACTTTTGTAGCTCTTCTTTTGTATAAGGAATTATATCAACCGATCCTCTAATTAATCCTGACTTAACAAAGCTAGATCCTTTTTCAAGGGATTTTACAAAATTATATGATGCACTTTTAATCTTTTTAGTTTGCTTAATATCATTATCTACAAGCTTCTCAATTGCTCCAGCTTGTTTACCAGCTTGCAATTTTGTAAGTGATAAGTCACCCCTAGCGATTGCTACAATTAACTTATCGCTAATTACCGCCTTGAGTGGGCTTCTTACATATTCTAGAAAAGCGTAGAACTTAGCTGTTCCGCTTGGATTTTTATTAAGCCCTAATTTATTAAGTGTCTTAGCGTATGATTCAACTTGTTTGACTTGTTTAGGAGTAAAATATAAATCTACTACGTCACCATATTTTAATTTATCTCTTTTAATAATCTCCAGTAACGCCTGAGGAGTCACATCTTTTAATCCGCTAACACCACGCAAAGATTTTGCATACATTCTGTTTAGCTGAAGTGATTTCCAAAGCTCGAATAATTCGGGTGATTGTCTTTGTAGCTCTTTTAAGAAGCCAATGTTTCTATTATTTAAAAGTTTATCAGCAACTTGTGAGCTATCAGCGAAGTCAAGAGTAGCGTCTTCAATCGATGCCTTGGCTTGGCTTAAGCCCTTGCCAGCTTTCTTCCCAAATAACTCACCTAAAAAGCCAACGTCTTTATTCGCTAAAGCATATTCTTTATCAAGATCTTTTAAAGCAGGCAGGATTATATCGGATTGATCTTTTGGGAGCTTTGCAATTAAAACTCTTCTTAAGTCATCTGCGCTATTAGCAAGATCTTTAATAATCTTCGCTTGTGCAAACTCACCCTTAACTTTTAATTCTCTAGCCTTTGTAGATAATGCTGACTTTAGCCTCTGCGCTTGTGAGTAGTTTTCTATTTTAGAGAAGTCATCAATAAAAGGAAGTATTGATTTTCTGTCAGATCCTAGTGCGTTTAAATATGAATCTTTTTCACTAAAGTTTTTAATGACCTTGGTAATATCTTTTTTAGTAACTGGCACACCTACCACAAGCTCATCAATTGCAGTATAGGCATCTGACATAGGCTTAATTTTTTCCGCCAGTCTTGCCTTAGATACGTTTACTATATCGTCGCCTATCTCTGAGAAGTTTTTAATTTGCTTGCCTTTAAAAATATCTACCGTTGCTTTTCTAATACCATCGGTAGCTTTCTCTACAGTCTCTCTATATGTGTTTGCAATAGGTGAGCTGCCAGACATAAGAGCGTCATGGGCATACTCAGCCATAATGCCTTCCGAGGGCATTGCTTGAGTTACCATCCCGCGTAGCTCAGCATTTTCTATGTCATTTACAAAATTTGATTTATTTTTTAGCTTTGATATTTGTGTTTTTATTACTTCAAGGTTTTCATCTGACTCTAGTTTTGCTAGTAACCCTTTTTTTACATCGTCATCAACATCCAGTCTTTTGATTTGCGTTTTCACGACGCTGTTATCAACTATGCTTAAAGCTTTATCATAAGTTTGTTTGATAGCTGTACCTGTTGCGCCTATACCGAATCCGATAGTTCCACCAAGCGCAGCTCCATATCCGATAGAGCTTATTAAATTCTCAGCACTGAAGTCAGCATTTTCTAGAGCATTCTCACTTATAAGATCCGCAACGCCGACGATAGATCCCTCTACCGCACCCCCTGCGCCTAGAGCAGCACCTTTCTTAGTGATCTCTTTTATAACATTTTTAGTAACACCCTTAGCCGCTTGATCTTTTACAAGTGCTGCACCAACTTTTTTAGTTACAAACTCTCCAGCTCTTGTGGCAAGCATGGTAGGGGTTTTTGATAAAACCTTAGCAGCTAGTCCAGTACCACCTGTTAAAAAAGCAGGCGCAATAGTTGACGCTACTTCAAGCCCCGTTGATAAAGCTGGGTTTTCTTCTTCTAGTGCTTTTAAAGTCTCAGGAGCTACTAGTCCAGACTTAGTCAATGCTAAATCTGATAGTCCAAGAGTAACACCTCTAGCCGTTGCAGCCGCACCAGCTAATAAAGGATTATCACGACCAAACTTTTTTGTATCTAGCTCTTTCTCTACTTCTGGTGTGAGTACTCTATAGCCACGGGACTGAGCAAACTCCAGATCCTTCTCTAGAATGTCTCTAAGGTCTCCTGAATTATTTACAATTTTAATATTACTCTTCAAAATAATTACCTTCAGAAGCCCCTAGCTTTTTTTCATCTTCCATTCTGGGAGTGCTTATCCCTAAAGTCTCGGCACGTTCTTTCACTAATTTTTTAGCTTGTTCTATCTTAAGCTTTTTAACCTTGTCTGAATCCTTGTAAGTTGGAAGCAACGACAAGAATTTAGCTGATTCCTCATCATTAATTGCCCCACCTGATTGCATACGACCGAAAGCTTCAGCAGCATATTTAGCAGCTAAGGTAAATTCATTGTCACCTATCAATGAGAAAGTGTTTACTCCTTTCATTAGAGCATCTTCGATATCCACCATACTTCTATCGAGTAACTTTAAATTATCAGCTCTAACTTTATCTGAAGAATTTAATTCTTTGACTTTAGCCGCCTTGCCTTTAACTGTGCTGACCTTGATTATAAAAGCTTCAGTGTTTTTTTGTTTTTCCTCTTGTATAGTTCCTAGCCCTAGCTTGAGCTTAGATAAAACTAAAGGACTTTTAGCTGTCGCCATTTTTGATTGAATATCATTTTGTATTTTGTTTAAATAGATTTCTCTTGTAGCGATGCCAGCAAGATCCTCATCTTTATAGCGTTCTAGATTTTGAGCGTATAAAGATTTCTTTCCATCGATAGTAGTTCTTTTTTTAGCTAGGTTAGATTTTTGCAAATCAATATCTCTATCAATGTTAGATTGTATGCCTGATCTAAAAGCAGCACCACTAGCAGGTGTCAGTGAAGAGAATATTGCACCTAGTGCTAGTGCTATTTTGCCACCAGTTGAAGCGTTCCCCCATAAGTCAGGATCAGTTAAAGTAGTATCTGCATACTCTTGTTCTAAATTCTTTAATTCAGATTGAGCTTGATCAACTTCTTTCTTTCTTTGTGCTTCAACGTTTTGTTTTTCAGTTAAAAAATTATCCAGTAAAGAGTTTTTAGCTAGAGCATCTTCTTTCTCGATATCTAATATTTCTTGCTCACCCTTTGCTTGTAAACCTAGTGCTTGAGTTTTCAGACCTGCGCCATAATCACCACTTGCGGATGAGAACCCTTGAGGTTGTGGAGCTTTGTTTTGTGGGGCTACTTCACTGGCTGGCAATGGTTTCTCTGTTTGGGTAACTGGAGCTTGTGTAATTGGAGACTGTGCTACTTCTCTGTCAACAGATTGTTTAGACAAGAACTCGCTAGCTTGGCTTAATTGGTCAGGAGAATAAACGCCTCCCACTCCTTTGCCTTGAACATTTGCAGCTTTCAAAGCATCCGTTTTTGCTTTCTTTTCATTAGCTAAAGTTTCATTAGCTAATCGGTTACTATCAGCCGCTTCTTTTAAAGCAATATCGCTGGCTAGTTTTTCCTGCTCCTTAAGAAGTCTTTTATCATCTGCTTCTTTTTTTTGCCTTAGCCCTTTCTCAATTATATTCTCAGACATAATTATGACCTTTTTTTAACTTTATTTTCTAGCTCTTTAATCCTCTTAATCATTTCAGACTGTGCAGCGAGGATAGGCATCGTTAAATGAGAAGGATCGACAACTTTATTTCCGTCTACTTCTCTGACCGCAGCCGCACCAACTTCTGTTTTCTCTAAGTCTTGAGCAAGTATACCGACTTGTTTCTTGCCAAGGTTTTTATCTTTGTACTCAAAAGTATAAGGATCAAGTGATTTTAGAAACTCATCTATTTTACCGCCTGAATCAGATATAGCCTTTTTATTCTCTTTTAAATTCTCATCCGATCCCTTACCTCCCGAAGCTTGACCAGCACTAGAAGATAATTGACCTATGAAGGCTGCTCTTCTATCTCTATCACCTGCCCTTGCATCAATCTGCGCTTGAGTAGCTTGCAGCGCTGTTTGCTTTTGAGCGTTTAACATATCCGATAGTTGCTGCTGCGCTCCTAATTGCGCCTCTGCTTGACCTTGCTGTTGAGCTTGTGCAGCCGCTTTTATCCCCAGAAAAGGATTAGATGCATTCCTTGATTGAGTTGAAGCTAAAGCCATTGCTTGCTTATTTGCCATATCGCTTAAGGGACTTGCGCCTCCCATTGCTTGGTTAGATAACTGTGCCATTAGTTTATTTTGTGCAGCCCTCTCCTCTGGAGTCATATTGAAATTATTAAGTGGGGAAGTATCTGTTTTGTTAAGCCCTGACATATTGATAGCACTAGAAAATAAACCTTTACCGTATTCTTCAACTTTCTTAAATGGGTTACTGCCGCTGCTCATAAGATTCCTTTTGCTATTAGAATAAATTCGCTGTTGGATGAGATTATTTTAAATCCGTTCGTTAATGCGCACAACATACTATTAGACGTAACGTCAGTATGTGGATACTCTCTAGCCGTTATGACTTCGCAGCCCTCACTTTTAGCCGCTACGATTAATTCATTTAATATTTCAGTACCTTTTTTTTGGTTTCTAAACTCTGGCTTGATATAAATATCAGCAAGGAAGCACTCTTTGCCGCTTATAATATAAGTACAAAATCCGTAATCTTTTATAATTGCGTTCTTTCTATCTTTTTCTTTTAAGTAATCAAAATACATTAATAATTCCTTGATTTTTGTGTCTTATACACGCCTCTCTTAACGCCTAATTGTAGGGTTAAGTTGGTTAACTCGCAAGATTCCCCGTTAGCTGTAGGGATATCATATATTTTAAATTTTATTGATTCACATTTTTGTTGCTTTAGCTGGATCTTAAACTGGTAAACTGACTGAGCAGGATCATGAGTAAGATCGTAACTTGTAACAATTGTATTATTATAGTCATAGTAAACATCTACTCTTAAAACGTGCGCACTCTTATACTTACCTAGAATCAAAGCATTAACAATCCTTCCGAAGTCTTGGATACCACTTGTCTTAATCCAGCCTGTCTCAGCTAACATTGAAATGGAAGTAGTTGTTACTCCGAAAGTATCAGCATAAGCACTTGATTCAAACGAGATTACATTGGATGATTTCAATATTGCTGGTTTACTATCGTATACAGCAAGCCCGATACCTGTAATTGTGTCTACGTTCCATCTCTCTAAGAGATAATCGTAGATTAATATTCTTGAAGCTGTTTGGAAGTAAGCAATATTTTTATTCTCAATTAAAGCTGAGCTTATAATTTCTTCGCTGTTATATCTTTCTACTGGTGATCCTATATAGGAAGGGTTTAAAGAAGCGTCCAGCATATAAATACCTTTAGCCGATTTGAACAACACACCTCTAGGCGTAGATATAATCGATTGGCTTTCTATACACCCTATATCACTTGCGATTAATTCAGGCTCTGTAAAATTATTCTGCTCCCCTAAATTGTTAGGTCCATCTCCTAGAATATAATACAGGGAAGCTCTACGGAGGATAATTAACTTATCATTCATAGAAGCCAGTCCAACTAACTCGTTAGCTCTTTTAATATCGGAAGCTGATAAGTAAATTTTAAAAAAGTCGCTGTACTCAGCCGTTCTATTTAGTGCTGATTTCTTTGTGTAACTTATTTGATTTAAGTAATCTGCATCTATCGAAAATAATCGTTCTTGATGTGAGCATAAGTAGGTTGAAGGAGAAGGTGGATCGTTATCTAGAACCCCCCCAGTCGTATAGAGGATTTGCTCGTTTCCAGTGACAACGCTATTAACTAATACAGAAGTTAATATATCATTGCTAGGAGAGTAGACTTGACCGAACCTGTAGAAAGTTGATCCACCTGCTAGAGTCATGTAAATAACTATAGCGACTCTGCTTCCTTTTCGACCGATATAAGATGCAACGGTTACATCAATTGAAGCAACAGCACCACCTAAAGTGATCGAGATGTTAGCACTTGTAGCACTCTCAGACACTTGCCCATTAGCGTCTATATATTCGTATAGTGCAATAAACTGATATATTCCAGCCGCAATTCCAGCTCCTGCGTTACTGGATACGCTTCTAAGCGCACAAGGGTGTATAAAACTACTATTGGTTAAATTCTTGTTATCATATTCAAGTATTAAACCACTAGAGATAAAAAAGTTTTCACTTAATTTTGAGGATGAGTTTTTTTGATAAAAAGTAGTTTCTGCATTTAAAGAAAACCCATAGGCTGCATTAACTTCGTTTACCTCACCTAATCCAGTAATCGCAACGACTCTAGCTGATGATCCGTAATAAGTTAAACCTTCAGCCGCTAGATTAGCGTTTAGTATCCGGTTATAATTTAAATATCTAGGGGTAGTGCCAGTGTTGAAGTTACCGACTATGGAGCAAGGATTATTTAAAATACTAAAAGCGCATACGTAAGAGTTTTGTGCAAAATTAATATTAGACCACGCAAAAACATCTAGAGCATAGCTAGAGCACGCTGCAAGCAACGTAGTAGCGTTTAACTTCCTAGCCCTTGAGATTGTATGCATACTATAACGTTCGGTTGCTGTTACTGTGGTTGAGGTTGAAATAACATGAGTGTAATAAGTCACAGAAGGCTG
>Ga0209414_1001237_pt1 | contig 12124 bp, 9 predicted proteins | sample LakVidmifraction_4_FD_181154 | JGI IMG/M metagenome (GOLD analysis project Ga0209414, IMG submission 181154) | Hypersaline microbial communities from Lake Vida, Antarctica - Brine Hole Two &gt;0.2 micron (SPAdes) (version 2) | ecosystem: Environmental > Aquatic > Non-marine Saline and Alkaline >... | reverse complement strand
CGTTGACACGCTTGGACAGGGTGCTGATGTTCTGCTTGACGCCGTCTTCCTGGGTCTGCTTCAGGGCTTCCGGACGCAGGGTGGCGATGAGTTTGAGGTCATCGCCACTGCCGGCGTCGGTGAGCACCATTTCCTGCAGTTCGCCCAGTGCGGCACGGGCCTTGTTGCGGGTATCGGCATCGCGGAAGGAGATCTCTATGCTGTCGCCCGAGCGGTTGATGCCGCTGTGGCGGATGTTCTTGTCACGCAGCAGGCTGCGTACGCTGGCTTGCATGCCTTGCAGGCGCTTGTTCAGGACCGCCTTGATGTCGACCTGCATCAGGAAGTGCACGCCGCCGCGCAAGTCCAGGCCCAGGTACATCGGGAAGGCGTGCAGGCTTTGCAGCCATTGCGGGGTATTGGGCAGCAGGTTGAAGGCGACGATGTAGGTCGGGTCGCTGGGGTCGGTATTGAGTTCCTTCTCCAGCAGGGCCTTGGCCTTGAACTGGATGTCGGTGGTGGCAAAGCGGGCGCGCACCGACGGCTGCGAACCGGCATTGTCGAACGCCACGCTCTCTGCGCCGAGATTGCCTTGTTTCAGGATCTGATCGACACGGCCGGCCACGGCAGGCTCGACCTTCAGGGTCGACTTGGCACTGCTGATCTGCACCGCGGGGGATTCGCCGAAGAAGTTCGGGACGGTATAGATCACGCCGAACAGCAGGGCCAGGACGATCAGTGCGTATTTCCAGAGAGAGTAACGATTCATGGTCTTGTGCTTCTTGCTTGCGGGAGAGGGAGGCAGGGACCTGCCGCCCTGTTCAGAACGGGTGCCAGGAACCGGAAGTTTCTGCACACCGTTCTAACGACATGGGCGCATCAGCGATGCGCCCATGGGTTCGCCGGTTCAGGCCGGCCAACCGGTGAGGCCGATTACAGGGCCTTGATGGTGCCCTTGGGCAGCAAGGTGGTGACAGCGCCCTTTTGCACGATGACTTCGGTGCCTTCGGAGACTTCGATGGTGATGTAGCCATCGGCCACCTTGGTGATGCGGCCCAGCAGACCACCGGAGGTGACCACTTCGTCGCCCTTGCCCAGTGCGTCCATCATGGCTTTCTGTTCTTTCTGACGCTTCATCTGCGGGCGGATCATCAGGAAGTACAGGACCACGAACATCAGGATGATCGGCAGGAAACTGGCCAGATTGCCCATCACGCCACCAGGGGCTGCTGCGGCCGTTTGCGCGTATGCGTCGGAAATAAACACGTGAGGCTCCAATGTTGATTGAAAAATAGCCCTGCATTCTAGCACTGCGCAGGCACCAAACCGCCAAATCGGGGTGCATTGCCGCAGATCAAGGGGGAACCAGGCAAAATCGCGCTTTTTTGTCACCTGCAGCGAAAGAAAAATCGCTGTACAGCCCATGAAATGGCAGGGCACATGAAAAAAGCTTCATTTCGCCCTGAAGCCGCCCTTAATATAGGCGGCGCTCCGGTCCCCTGCTTCGCGCGCCAACCCGATCCGACACCGCATGCCAGCTTCCCCCGCTCCCGAACCCGCCACCCCCACCGCCGTGCCCGCTGCCCCGCACCAACCGGCGTGGGCGATCTTTCTGGTCTTCCTGCGGCTGGGGCTGACCTCCTTTGGCGGGCCGGCCGCCCATCTCGGCTATTTCCGCCATGAATTCGTGGCCCGGCGGCGCTGGCTGTCCGAACAGACCTATGCCGACCTGGTAGCCATGTGCCAATTCCTGCCCGGCCCCTCCAGCAGCCAGGTCGGGCTGGCCATCGGCCTGATCCGGGGCGGCTATCGCGGTGCGCTGGCGGCCTGGCTGGGCTTTACGCTGCCCTCGGCGCTGCTGCTGATGGTGGTGGCCTTGTCGGTGCTGGAGGATGCGCACTGGCTCTCCGGGGAGGTGGTGCACGGCTTGAAGATCGTGGCCGTGGCCATCGTGGCGCAGGCAGTGTGGGGGATGGCGCAGACGCTGTGCCGTGGCCCGGTGCGCCTGGCCATCATGGTGCTGGCCGCGCTGGCGGCCTGGCAGCTGCAGGGCAGCCTGGTACAGCTGGGCGTGATCGTGGCCGCCGGCCTGGCCGGACGGCTGCTGCTGCACGGCCCGCAAGTTGCCCTGCAGGAACATCTGCCACTGGTGGTCAGCCGCCGCACGGGGCGTGCCTGCCTGCTGCTGTTCTTCGTCCTGCTGGCGGGCATTCCGCTGCTGGCCGCGCTCTATCCCGCGGCCTGGCTGCAGCAGATCAACATTTTTTATCGCGTCGGTTCCCTGGTCTTCGGCGGCGGCCATGTGGTGCTGCCGCTGTTGCAGGCCGAACTGGTGCCCACGGGCTGGGTGAACAAGGATGTCTTCCTCGCCGGTTATGGCGCGGCCCAGGCGATCCCCGGCCCGCTCTTCACGCTGGCGGCCTATCTGGGCGTGGTGATGTCTTCCTGGCCCAATGGGGTGGCCGGTGGCGTGCTATGCCTGCTGGCCATCTTCGCGCCGTCCTTCCTGCTGGTGACCGGGCTGCTGCCGTTCTGGGATGCGGTGCGCCGTCAGGCCGCGATGCAGGCGGTGCTGGCGGGCGTCAATGCCGCAGTGGTGGGATTGCTGCTGGCGGCGCTCTACCAGCCGGTGTGGACCAGCGCCATCTTCGGCTGGCATGACCTGCTCATTGCACTGGCGGCCTTTGCCGCTCTGGTATGGCTCAAGCTGCCCTCTTGGGCGGTCGTGCTGCTGGCGGTGCTGGCCGCCACCCTGCCGGCGCTGGCCGGGATCTGACTGGCGAGCAACTGCAGCGGACTCAGTAAACCACCACGACTGAACGCTCCTGCTGATTCACCAGCAGGAAGGCCCGTCCATCCGGGCTGCCCGCAGGCACGGCACCACAGGTATTGGACACGGACGCCATGCCATTGATGACATTGACGGCCACGTTGCATCGCGTAGCCACCAGTACCGAGATGGAGAGCTTGGCGGTGGTGGCCGCCTGCAAATGCGGCCAGGCCCAGCAGCCGAGCGTGAGCAGGAGCAGCGCGGCATGCCAGCGCAGCAAATCAGGACGCGCCAGTCGGGTGCCTGCCATCGAGGGGGGATGCTTCATGGTGCGGGCTCCTTGTCGGGTTGGGCCACTGCATTGTTTGGTTGTGCTGTCATCTTAAATAAATTAATCGAATAAATCAATAAAATTAATTTGACAGAATAAAATAACAATATTGTTTATTTCTAAATTGCAGTGGAAGCCGCGCAGCACCAGCAGCAGCGTGGCAGAGGTCAATTATTATCGCAATGACAAGCTCATCATTGTGCCGCATTTTGACCACAGTCGCGCTTTCCCGCCGGAACAAATAAAACAATTTCGGCAAATTATGATTCGATTCGTTATAATTGATTCTATCGAAACCCGTCGTGCCTCCCTGCACCTGCGGGCGGAATCGAACCGGAGTCAGGAACCATGGAGACAAGCTCGTGATGCCAGGCAGCACCCCCAATGACGCGCAGCACGCCCCGGCGCGCCCGCGCGACGGGCGTCTGCCGCTGGCGCTGGCCGAGGTCGGCTTTGCCGTGCTGACGTTGGCCGCGCTGTGGCGTGCCAACCTCCCGCCCTGGTTGATCGTGGGACTGCTGGCCCTGTGGCTGGTACGGGCCCTGATCCTGCTGCGCCTGCTGCGCGACCATCAGCGCGCCGCGCGCAACCTGGTTCTGGCCAAGGAAACGGCCGACCAGGCCATGCTCACGCGCGGGGCCTTCCTCTCCACCATGAGCCACGAGATCCGCACTCCCATGAATGCAGTACTGGGCATGGCCGGACTGTTGCGCACCACGCGCCTGGATACGCAGCAAGCCGAATTCGCCAAGGCCATCGAGGATTCGGCCAATGCCCTGCTGGGCATCGTCAATGACGTGCTCGACTTCTCCAAGATCGACGTCGGCAAGATGGACATCGCCGTGGTCGAGTTCGACCTGCTGGAAGTGGTGGAAGCCAGCGCCGAAGCGCTGTCCTTCAAGGCACACGAAAAGCGCGTACGCTTGCTGGCGCACGTCGACCCGCGCCTGCCGGTACGGCTGCTGGGCGACCCCGGACGCATCCGCCAGGTCCTCCTGAACCTGCTGGGCAATGCGCTCAAGTTCACCCATGTGGGCGAAGTGCTGCTGCGGGTGCAGGCCTTGCACGTGTCGGGCGATCACTGCCGGGTGCGTTTCGAAGTGCGCGACAGCGGCATCGGCATGGATGACGATACGCTGCGCCGCCTGTTCTCGCCCTTCTCGCAGGCCGACAATTCGGTGACGCGCCAATACGGCGGCACCGGCCTGGGCCTGTCGATCTGCAAGCGCCTGGTGGAACTGATGGGCGGCAAGATCGGCGTGGAAAGCACGCCCGGTAACGGTTCCTGCTTCTGGTTCGAACTGGGCATTCCCGTGGCGCAACCTCCGCAGTTCGCCACCCGTCCGCATGCAGCCAAAAAACGACAGGTGGCCCTGCTCGAAACGCACGATGCCAGTGCCGCCATGCTGCACGAATACCTGCGCGGGGCCGGGCTGGAAACGGTGCGCTACAGCAGTGCCAGCGACGCCCTGGCGGCCCTGACCGGCCCGGCGGCCGCGGCCACCGGCATCGATACCCTCATCGTCAGCAGCGAGATCCGGGATGTGCCGCCGGCCGCAGTGCTGGCACGCCTGCACGCGGAAAGGCCGACAGTTACGTGCGTGCTGCTTGACCATGGCGTACACGGCCTTAATATAGACGGAAAATCAACGTCGCCGGCCCTGCAATTGCCGCTGCGCAAGCAACAGCTGCTGCGTGCGGTCGATCCGCTGGCGGACGGCAAGGATGCGGCCGATGGGGAAGTGACGGCAGCGCGCCCGCTCCGGGCGCTGTCCCGTCCGGGGCAGCAGGAACAGCGTGAACTCCTGCTGGTGGAAGACAACGTGATGAACCAGAAGGTGGCGGTGTACCAGCTCAATGCCATGGGCTACGCGGTCGATATCGCCTCCAACGGTGCGGAGGCGCTGGAGAAGCTGGCACGGCGCGCTTACGCGCTGATCCTGATGGATTGCCAGATGCCGGTGCTGGATGGCTACGAAACCACGCGCCGCATCCGGCGTCTGCAGGGCGAGCTGGCCCACACCCCCATTGTCGCGATGACCGCCAATGCCATGGCCGGGGATCGGGAACAGTGCCTGGAGGCCGGTATGGACGATTACCTGACCAAGCCTTTGCTGCGCTCGCAACTGGCGGCGATGCTGGAGCATTACCTGCCGGCCGCGCAGGAAGCGGCCGCCGACACCGGTGCTGCGCCGGTCATGCTTGACGAGAGCCGCCTGCAGGAACTGTTCGGCGAGGACACCGCGCTGGCTGGCCAGATGCTGGACATGTTCGTCGAACACACCACGCCGGTCATGGACGATCTGGCGCGGCATTGCCAGGCCAGCGATCCGCTGCTGGGCGAGATCCAGGCGCTGGGCCACCGGCTGGCGGGCAGCTGCCTGAACCTGGGCATCCAGGCGCTGGGACAGGCGGGACGCAACATGGAATTGGCGGCACGCCAGGGCGAACTGGCACACGTGCGCAAGCTGGCCGAGGAGTGCGCAAGCGCCTTCGCCGCCTTGCGACAACACCTAAAAGAGAGGGCCGGGGGAACACATGAAGATTCTGATCGTTGACGACGACAAGACCAATCTGTCGCTATTCACGCACATGCTGGCGCAGTTGCCCGATACCAGCATCAGCACCTGCCCCGATGCGTATGAAGCGCTGGACTGGTGCGGCAGCCACGATCCGGACCTGATCCTGCTGGACTACATGATGCCGGGCATGGATGGCCTCGATTTCCTCTCGCGTTTTCGCGCCATGCCGGGCCAGGAAATGACGCCGGTCATCATGATCACCGCCGACATGGGCCTGCAGGTGCGGCACAAGGCGCTGCAGATGTCGGCCAATGATTTCCTGTCGAAGCCGGTAAACCGGGTGGAACTGCTGGCGCGGGTGAAGAACATGCTGGCCATGCGCAAGTCGCAGCTGGCCATGAGCCGGAAGATCGAAGACTTGTCTGAAGAGGTGGAACAGAAGGCGCAGCAGAGCACCAGCCTGGCGCTCAATTCGGTGGACCTGCTCTCGCGCGCGGCCGGCTATCGCGATCCGGAAACGGGCGAACACCTGGTGCGCATGTCCAATTACACCCGCATCATCGCCGCCCATCTCGGCTTGCCCAAGGAGGAACAGGACCTGCTGCTGGCGGCCTCCCCCATGCACGACATCGGCAAGATGGGCATCCCCGACCATATCCTGCTCAAACCCGGACGGCTGGACGAGGAAGAACTGAAGGTCATGCGCCTGCACGCGCAGATCGGCGCCGACATCTTGCGCGGCAGTCCGTCCTCCCTGCTGCAGACCGCCTCCCGGATCGCCGAGACCCATCATGAAAAATGGGATGGCAGCGGCTACCCCAATGGGATAAAGGGCGACGACATTCCTTTGTATGGCCGCATCGTGGCCGTGGCCGACGTGTTCGACGCGCTGACCTCCTCGCGTCCTTACAAAAAAGGCTGGAGCCTGGAAGACGCGGCGCGTTATCTGCGCGACAATGCGGGCAGCCACTTCGATCCGCGCTGCGTGGAAGCCTTCTTTGCCGGCTGGGAGGAAGTGGTCGATATCTACAACCGCAACCAGGACGGCAAATGATGCTCACCTTCATTGAACCCACGCTGTTCGAGAAGCTCAGGAGCGCCCAAGCCCTGCCCTCGCCCGGCGGGGTGCGCCTGACCATCATGCGCCTGTGTGCGCAGGATGATCCCGACATGCATGAACTGATCCACCTGGTGCAGGCCGATCCGGCCCTGTCCGGGCGCATCATCCGCATCGTCAACGTACTCAATGCCGACCGCGTGCGCCCGATCGCCTCGGTCAGCATGGACAGCATGTTGCTGGTCGGCCTGCAGGCCGTGCGCCAGCTGGCCCTCGCGCTGTCGCTGGCGGAAACCACGGCCCCGGCCTCCTGCGCCAACTTCAAGCTGCCGGCCTTCTGGGCCCACAGCTTCGCCATGGCCTGCAGTGCCCAGGCCATCAGCGGCCACACCCGCGTGGCACCGCTGGGAGAAATGTTCACCACCGGCCTGCTGGCCAACATCGGCAAGCTGACCCTGGCCTCGGCGCATCCGGCCGGCTATTCGTCGCTGCTGACGCGCCCGCTGGAACCGTCGGGGCAACTGGCGATGGAACAATCGCTGTTTGGCTTCAACCACCTCAACATCGCAGCGGCGCTGATGCAGGACTGGAAGATCCCGGAACTGTTCTGCGATGCCGTGCTGCACTACGAAGCCCCGGCCCTGCCGGAGGAGCTGCCGGCTCCGCGTCCGCTGGAAATCATCTGGACCCTGTATCTCTCGGCCGCCATGGCCGAACTGGGCTGCGGCACACCGCAGGTAGCCGAGGCCGCCCTGCCCAAGATCGCGCGGGCGCTGCCGCAACTGCAACTGGCACCGAATGATTTCCCGGCGCTGTATCAGGCCGCAGGGGAGGACTGGCAGGATTGGACCCAGACCATGCACCTGACCGCCAAGACCCTGTGGCAGGGTCTCCCGGGGCAGGTCCACGACAAACTGCTGCGCCTGCAAGAGGCCGTCGGCGGAGACGATGCAGGCACTTGAACAACTGCTGCTCAGCGAAGCACCCGACGCCTATGTCCTCATGGACATGCAAGGCGGCGTGGTCTACTGGAACCGCTGCGCCGAACAGATCTTCGGCTACAGCGGCCAGGAAGTGCTGGGCCAGCATCTGTCGGACTTCATCGTGCCGCCCGAGCGGCGCGCAGAGGAAGAGCGGGTGTTCGCCGATACGCTGGCGCTGGGCCGGGCCGAATGCCAGTCCATCCGCCGCCGCAAGGATGGCTCGCTCTTGCACCTGTCAGTCTCCAACAAGCTGTTGCGCGATGAGCAAGGGCAACCGCAATACGTGCTGTCCTGCAAGCGGGACATCAGCCAGGCCACGGTGCAGCGTGACATCAGCCTGATCGCGGCCAGTGTCCACGGGCTTTATGATTCGCTGCCCGACGGCATCGTCGTGGTCAACGCGCTGGACCGCGTGGTGCTCGCCAATCGCCGCGCCGGCGAGCTGTTCGGCTGGGAGGTTGGCGAACTGACCGGGCGTGCCATTGATGTCCTGATCCCGCAGCGCTTCCTGGCCATGCATGCGCAAAACCTGGCGGAGTACCTGTCCGGCCGCGCCGCTCCGGCCAGTAATACCACGCCCGACCTGTGCGGGCTCAAGCGCAATGGCAGCGAATTCCCGGTTGACGTCAGCCTGAGCCCGCTGGTCATCGAGGGCGAGACCTTCCTCATGATCGCCGTGCGCGACATCAGTGACCGCAAGCGCATCGAAGAAGATCTGGCCGAAAAGAACCGCGCCTTGCAGGAGGCCGTGGAGTCGCGCGACCGCTTCCTGGCCAATACCTCGCACGAGCTGCGCACGCCCTTGAACGCCATCCTGGGATTTACTGAAATCCTGCTCACACGCATGGGCGGACCGCTCACGGCGGACCAGGAACAACAGCTGCAGACCGTGCACGAGAGCGCCCAGCATCTGCTGGGACTGATCACCAGCCTGCTCGATGTCTCGCGCATGGAGGCCGAGGCGGAAGACCTGATCCCCGAGGCCCTGCTCTGCTCGGAACTGATCGAGGAAGCCGTGGCCGTACTGCGCCCGGCCGCAATGAAGAAAGGCTTGCAACTGGAGCTGGCACCCTATGCGGGCGAAGTTCGCATCCATGCCAACCGGCGCGCCCTGGCGCAGATCCTGATGCACCTGGTCGGCAACGCGATCAAGTTCACCGATCGCGGCCAGGTGCTGGTAAAGCTGCGCCAGCAACGCCACGACAAGACCCTGACCAGCTGGATCGAGGTCAGCGACAGCGGCTGCGGCATCAGCGAACAGGACCAGCAGAAGCTGTTTCGCGCCTTCACCCAGCTCGACGCCACCGCCTCGCGCAAGCACGAGGGCATGGGCCAGGGCCTCTACCTGAGCCAGAAGCTGGCCAACCTGATGGGCGGCTCGATCACGGTGCAAAGCCGGGTCGGGACCGGCAGCCGTTTCACGCTCTGCCTCGAAGAGAACACTTGAGCCAGCGCATGCCGTGACATCTCGGCGTGCGCCAATCCACCACAACAGCGTAGAATCGCGGCACAACAAAAACAGTTTCCGAAGGCTGCTTCCCGTGGGGGAGCATGCCTGCGGGAGGGTTTCCAAACATGCCGACTTCACGTCTCCTGATCATTGACGATCATGCGCTCTTTCGTTGCGGCCTGCGGCTGGTGCTGCAGGCCGCCTTGCCGCACGCCAACATCGACGAGGCCGCCTCGCTGGAGGACGCCATGCGCCTTGAGGACGGCCAGCCGCCCGGCATGGTGCTGCTGGACATCCAGCTGGGCGGACTCAATGGCATCGACGGCATGTCCGTGCTGGCGCGCAAGTGGCCGCAGGTGCCGGTAATCATTCTTTCCGCCGACGATACCGACGAAACCGTGCGTGAAGCCACCCGGCGCGGCGCGGCTGCCTTCGTCTCCAAGGCAGCTACCGCTGACCACATCCTGCGGGTCTTGCTGGAGGTGGCTGGCGGACGGCATGTCCTGCCTGTGCCCGATGTCGCCGCCGATGCCGCCGGCAAACCCCAGTTCACGCCGCACCAGTATGAGGTACTGGGCCTGCTCAGCCAGGGCCTGACCAACAAGGCCATCGGCCGCCGGCTCAATCTTTCCGAAAACACCATCCGCGGCCATGTCCAGGCCATCCTGCTGGCCCTGGATGTGGACAACCGCGCCGAAGCCGCCTTTGCCGCCCGCCGGCGCGGCCTGGTGAGCTAGCGCATGAAGAGCGACAGCGCGCTGGCAAGCGCACCCGTGCACGCCACGGGCGACGACACGCTGCACCGCGTCCGCGTGGAGCAGGTGCGGCTGTTGTGCGGCAATCTGGGCAGCTCGGTGCTGCCGGGCATTCTGGTGGCGCTGCTGGTGGCCTATGCACTGCGCGAGAGCGCCGGTCTGTGGCCACTGCTGGGGTGGGCTGCCGGGGTGATCGCCTCCAAGCTGTTCGACTACGCCGATGCGCGGCGCATGCTGCGCATGGAAATCACGCCCGCCAACATCGACCAGATCAAGCGCCGGCTGGTCGTGTTGCATGGCATCGATGGTGCCGCCTGGGGGCTGTTGGCACCGCTGGCGCTGGATACCGCCAGCCCGGGTGGCAGCATCCTGCTCATCGGGGTGCTGGCGGGGGTGGCCGGCAATTCCATGTCGATCCTGTCACCGGTGCTGCCGGCCTTCGTATCCTTCTGCCTGGTGGAGCTGGGCATGTTGGCGGCCAGCGCCTGGCATACGCATGAAGATGCACTTGAGGTACTGGCAGTGGCCGCCCTGCTCTACGTCGCCTCGCTCATGGTCCAGGCGCGCAACAGTGCAGGTGCGGCGCGCGCGGCCATCATGCTGCGCTTCGAGAACAATGCGCTCATCGAGCGCCTGCAGCGCGAATCCGAAAAAACCCAGCAGGCCCTGCAGCAGGCCGAACAGGCCAATGCCGCCAAGTCACGTTTCCTGGCCGGGGCCAGCCACGACCTGCGGCAACCCATCCATGCGCAAGGGCTGTTCCTGGAAGTGCTGTCCAATACCCCGCTCGATCCCATGCAGCGCGAGGTGGTCGGCCGCCTGCGCAATGCCGCCGACAATTGCGCCGACATGCTGCACACCCTGCTGGATTACTCACGCATCGAAGCGGGCGTGGTGACACCGCAGCTAGCCCCTTTCCGCCCGCAGGCGCTGATCCATCGCATCAGCCGCGAGATGGCCGCGCAGGCCGAGGCCAGGGGCCTGGTGTTCCGCACCCGCGAGAGCCAGGCAGTGGCCAGCGCCGATGCGGGGCTGACCGAACTGATCCTGCGCAATCTGGTGTCCAATGCGATCCGCTATACCGAACGCGGTGGCGTGCTGGTGGCCTGCCGTCAGCGGGGTCCACAGGTGTGGCTGGAGGTATGGGATACCGGCATCGGCATCGCGCCGGAGCAGCAGCAGGAAATCTTTCGCGAATTCCACCAGCTGGGCAATCCGGAACGCGATCACAACAAGGGGATGGGCCTGGGTCTGGCGATTGCCGAGGGATTGGCGAAGATGCAGGGCTTGCAGCTGACGGTCCAGTCACGGCCGGGACGAGGGAGTGTCTTCCGGCTGCAACTGCCGGCGGCGCTCATGCCGCTGCCGGCGCATCCGGGCAAGCCGGCACCGGCGCTCACGGCACAGCGCGACCTGCACGGCCTGCGCATCCTGCTGATCGATGACGACCAGCGCGTGCGCGACAGCATGGCGCAGCTGCTGGGCCAATGGGGCTGCCATTGCATCGACGTCGAAGGCCTGGAAGAGGCCGAAGCGCTGGCCCACTCACAGGAATTCGACGTGGTCATCAGCGACTACCGCCTGCGTGCGCATCGCAATGGCACCGAAGCCATCGCGGCGGTACGCGCTGCCAGCCAGGCTCACGTCGGTGCGCTGCTCATCACCGGGGATACGGCACCGGCCCGGCTGCGCGAAGCCAGCGAAAGCGGCATTCCCATGCTGCACAAGCCGGTGGCCCCGGCGCAATTGTGGGAGGCACTGCTGCGGCTGGCGGCGAAGGCTGGCGGCGTGCATCCGCAATGATGTGTTGATGCGCAATTACGGGCACCAACACATCAGCGCATTGACGCATCAATGGATCAGTCCACGCCGCGTGCGCGGTCTTCCTTGAATTTCTTGACGAAGTCCTGGAAGGTGCCGGCGTCAATGGCGTCGCGCATCTCCTGCATCAGTTGCAGGTAGTAGTGCAGGTTGTGCACGGTGTTCATGCGGGCACCCAGGATTTCACCGGCGCGATGCAGGTGGTGCAGGTAGGCGCGCGAGAAGTTCTTGCAGGCGTAGCAGTCGCAGCTCTCGTCGAAGGGACGGTCGTCGTTCTTGTACTTGGCGTTCTTGATCTTGACGTCGCCATAGCGCGTGAAGATCCAGCCATTGCGCGCATTGCGGGTCGGCATGACGCAGTCGAACATGTCCACGCCGTTGGAGACGCCTTCCACCAGGTCTTCCGGCGTACCCACGCCCATCAGGTAGTGCGGCTTGTCGGCCGGCAGGCGCGGG
>Ga0209414_1001235_pt1 | contig 12143 bp, 10 predicted proteins | sample LakVidmifraction_4_FD_181154 | JGI IMG/M metagenome (GOLD analysis project Ga0209414, IMG submission 181154) | Hypersaline microbial communities from Lake Vida, Antarctica - Brine Hole Two &gt;0.2 micron (SPAdes) (version 2) | ecosystem: Environmental > Aquatic > Non-marine Saline and Alkaline >... | reverse complement strand
GTTTTGCGACTTCAAGATACTGAATTTCAGTATCTTGACCAATATCTAATCATTTTATTTTAACTTATTTTAAACTAAATAATTGCACCCAACGGGTTGATATTAATATTTTTTTAATCCAGCGAAAAGGATGTAAAACCCTTTTTCCAATTTTAAATTCTAGTCGTTGTGTATTCTTGATTTTCTCCAATTCTTCACTTTCTATTCTACCCAATAAATGGTTTACAAAAAGCTCAAAATGAGCTTTGTATAAATCTTTATGTTTTGTATAAATATAATTTAATAGTTCGTGTTTTTTCTTATTGGCTGCACTTGTTGTAGAATCTTTCCTTTTTCTGTAATTATATAATGGTTCTTGGATTACTTCAACAATACCATCATTTTTTAAAAGACGAATAAAAAATTCCCAATCTTCAAAACCTTGACGCATACTTTCGTCATAACCGCCACAAGTTTCCCAATCTGTTTTCTTAAACATTGAGGTACCTAAAGCCCCATTTATAAGCAAAAAATTAGCAATCGTACCTCCGCCTGGCGTAAATACATATGATTTTGCATTATCGAAAATAAGATTGGCTTGACAAGTAACGATTTTAACAGTTTCATTTTGTTGAAATAATACTATTGCTTTTTCACAAAAAGTAGGTTCAAAATAATCATCACTATCCAAAATTAATATATACAATCCTTTTGCTTCTCGGATCCCTAAGTTTCTGGCGGTGCTTTGCCCTTTATTTTCTTGTGTAATTAATTTTGTGATTTTAGGTTCTATCTTTTTTAATATTGCTTTGGTTTCATTATTAGAGCCATCGTCTACCACAATCACTTCTTTGTTTGGATAGCTTTGGTTTAATGCAGAATTTACCGCTTGCTCAATGTATTGCGCATCGTTATAACAAGGGATTATTATAGAAATTAATGGCAATGTTTTTGTCATATTAAATATATTTTGTTATAATAGCTTCAAGTTTTTTGATATATGTTTCAATATCATATTTTTTAATTAATTCTGAATTTCGATTTCCTTCCTGAACCCTTAATTCTTCGTTTCCTACCAACTGAATCAACTTTTCTATTAAAACAGCTTCATCATTCTCAATCAAAAATTCAGAATCTTCCAACAAACCTTTACAACCAGGATGATTGGATGCAATTACCGGAATACCATATAACATATATTCCATTACTGCATTTGGAGTCCCTTCAATTAACGAAACAAGTACACCTATATCTATTATATTTAAAACCTCATTTACATTTTCGTTGCTTAATATTGTAACCTTATTTTCTAATTTATTGATTTCTATTTTTTCTTTTAAATTAAGGTATTTATCATGAGAAGGAATATTATTATCCTTATTCCCTAAAAATAACAAATGTACATTATTACACTTTTTATTTAATTTAATAAATGCATCCAATAACAAATCATGGTATTTATCAGACCTGAAATGAGCTACCATTCCAATAACAATACTGTTTTCAGGAATATTATAATTTCTTTTTAATAAAACTTTATCAACTTTTATTTTTTCCAAGGTAACATATTGTGGTAATACATTTAGCTTTTTCTTATTGATGTGATATGGGTCTTCAAACATATCTAAACAATTGGGAGCATTACCAATTACACAAGGCACATTATTTACTGCAATACTTTCAAAGTAATCTAATTTTATATTATCCAATCCCAGTTGGTGCCAAAAGGTAAATTTAACTGACGGAATCATTTTGTATATGTAAAAAGCAATTTTTGATGGAAAGTTTAAAAATGGGATAACTATTTCATGTTTATATTCTTTTAAGCCTTTTCTCAATCTCATAAGGGATTGGATTGACCATTTTAACCTTTTTAAATTTTTAATTGAAATTTCTTTTGGCAAATAGACATAAGGAGTTCCAAAAAAAAGGATTTTTTCAATAAAACATTCTTTGGCAAAATCATCAAATTCTTTTGTTGTTTCATCCGAAAAAGTTAATAATAAATCAACCTTACAATTATAATCTTTTATCAGGTATTTTGCCAAACCCAATGCTTGTCTTTCTGCTCCACCTAGTGCACCTGCATGTATTATCAATAATATTTTTTTATTCTGTAAATTCATTCAACTGTTATGTTTATATAATAATACCCATATAATTAATAAAAAAATGTTTTAAACTTCTCTTTTATTTTTTTTCTTAATATAAATATTTTTTCATCAAAGGGTAATATTTGAAATATTTCCTTTCTTAAACTAAAATTCATTCCTTCTTTGTTGCTTGTGAAGAATATATCAAAAATCAGTTTTTTTCTAATTATTAATATAACTTTTTTAAATGCATAATTATCAAAAATACCTAACTTATTATTTTTTTTTATAAGAACTGTAAACCAATTAAAAATTAATTTTAACTCTTGTATACTACAGCTCCTATTAGAATATAAAAGTTTGGCAATCAATTCATCACTGTAAACATCTTTGCTAAACAACAATTTATGATATAAAGATAATTTTATATCGATATCTCCTTTAAGCTGTATTGCTTTATATACTTTGGAGACTTGATTGTTATACACTCTATAATGATACAACGTTTCCTGTATATTATACATTGGGCAATCCCAAGCTGATCTTGCCCAAAAATCATAATCCTCCACATGAATTTTATCATTTAAAAATTTAAAGGATTCATAAGCTTTTCTTTCTAACATTGATGCGCCTAAACTCATTGGATTGCTTATCAACAACCGTGACTGAATTTCCTTGTTATGTTCTTTATGCTTAATTATTTTATTATTTTTCCCAAACTGTTGCAACCAACATCCACAAGCTTTTATTTCAGGATTATTTTGAAGAATTGTTAATTGTTTTTCAAATCTATCCAATTCATTGATATCATCACCATCCATTCTGGCAATATATTTTCCTTTAGCTTCTTCAAAACCTAAATTTAAACTATCTATTAATCCCTTATTTTCTTGTTTTTTTATAACTCTTATTCTAGAATCATTAAATGCCTCCACAATAGAAATTGTCCTGTCAGTTGAACAATCATCAATTACAATAATTTCAAAATTTTGAATTGTTTGGTTCAATACAGATTGTATTGCTTCAAATATGTATAATTCAACATTATATGTTGGAAGTACAACTGATATCAACACATTTTTCATATCTTACCTATAATTAACAAAATTAAACTTTTAATTTTAAGTTCAAACCTATGCAAAGGATTCGCTAAAATAGCTTTAAATAAAAAATAATACTTGGCACTCTGTTTTTGTGTGTTCTTTATTTTCTGAAAACGTCCTAAATAATAATTAGAATTGTACTCATTAATATATTCTTTTGAAAAATTATCAATTTTTAGATGCAAATACTTTCTTCTTTTATAAGCCTTGATTATGGCGTAAAAATGCCAATATTGTGCTTTATACAAATTCTCATTATTCGAAATGCTGTTTTGATGAATTCTATAACGATACAAAACTTTATCTAAAAATAAATGTTTACCCTGTTCTTCCATTTTATAATACAAATCCTGATCGACAGCCCGTTTCATTAAGGGATTTATCCCTCCCGATTGCAAATATTTATGTTGTTTAAAGGTCGCAAAGTGTGTAAAAGCACCTGAAGCATAGGTTAAATAAGATTTATTTTCTGGCACTATACAACCATATAGGCTATTTTCTATAAAATTCATCTCCAAATCAACCAATTCATATTTTGAAGTAATGATAGCTGCTTCAATATTTTTTTTATGCATTGTCATCATTAATTCTAAGGCCTCTTCTTTCAATGCATCATCCGGATCTAAATAGCCTGCAATTTCACCGGTAGCTAGTTTGGCACATTTATTCTTGGTATAACCACAACCTCTATTCCTTTGATTTAAATAAATTTTGAAACGATTGTCATCCCCAATTATTTGTTGGATAATAGTCACTGAATTATCTGTAGAGCAGTCATCTACAATAATCACTTCCCAGTTACCATAAGTTTGAGCCAGGATACTTTGATAACAATCTTTAAAAAAATGTCCATTGTTATAATTGGCTATGAGTATAGAGAATAACATTATCTTAATTTACCTTATTATTATAGAGTGATTTAGTTAATTTTTAAAATTATTTTGATATATTAATTTTATCATTTCGATAGGAATTTTTACAAAATCATAAAATTTTATCTTTGATCCTTCAACATGAATACATATGTCTAAGGGTATTTCCTTTGATATCTTATTAATGTTTTTATCTCTATAAATATTTAAAAAACGATAAAATATTTCAACGTCAAATATCCATCGAGTTCTAAAATTTTCTTTAAAAAGTCCGTCAACAATTTCCGATTTGAATAACTTAAGCCCACATTGTGTGTCATATACATTGATTTTCAACATATTACTGACCACAGTAGCGAAAAACCTACTCAAAAGATGCCTATATAATTTCTTCTTAATATTAACTCCAATTCTTTGAATTCGTGAACCAAAAACAAAAATGACTTCATCATCTTCTAAATATGTTATAAGACGCCTTGCTTCATCAAGAGGAATAGACAAATCTGCATCGAGAAAACCTATAATTGAAAAAATATTCATATGGTTCGCATATAACATACCTCTTCTAACAGCCCCTGCCTTTCCTTGATTTTCTTTTAACTCTAAAATAAATATTCGATCTTCTCTTCCTGCTTTTATGAAGTTCAACGCATTAATCGTTAAATCTGTACTACCATCATTTACAAATAAAAAATTAAAATTCGTACTGTAAAATTCTATAAATTCATTTATTGGTAGGCGATGCTGCTCATTAAAACAAGGAATAATTATACAAACTTTATTCATAAAACATATTTTAATTATTCCTTGCTTAAGGCCAACTGATTTCTAATTTATATAATTTAAAAAAGTTTTTATTTTAAATAAAGTTAAATGTAATTATTATATGCCTTACCCTCTAATATCTATTTAATTTTCTTTAATGAGTATTGGTTTTGAATTCCAATATTTGGCATAACATTCATTATTCCAATTGTTTGAATCATTAGTAATATCATCAAAATATATTGTCGCTGGTTTAGATATTAACTTAGGCACATAACAAGTATCTTTATTATTATTTCGAATAAGTTCATATCTATTTATCAATTCTAAATTATATCTATATGCACTTCCACTTAATAAATTAGAATATGCAGTTCTAATATTATTTTTATTGATCATACTAATTAAAATAATGACCATTAAAAAATATTTAACCCATATAGAAAAACTTATAAAGTTCTTGTTGTGTTTTTTCAATTTAAAAAATAGCACAAAGGACAAGTAAATAAATCCTATTAAAAAATAGAAATAAATTACATTAATTGTTCTGAGTGGGGGTGAATTACCCATGATCCAATAACCTGGAAAAAATCCAATAAATGGAATACTAAATACAACAAAAAACGCAAAAATTGGATTTATATTAAATATCGTTGGTTTATAGGCATTAATTTTTGTGTTGAAATAATCATAAAAAATAAAAATTGATATTATTATAATTGGTATCCATTTCATTAAATGGTTTATAGCAGCAATAACCGTATTAAAGACAGCGCTAAATAGTTCATGTTCGTCTTGAAAATTTGAGGCCCTTAATGTATTTCCTGGAGATTTAATTACAATTAAAGAAAATATTATAGCAAATAATAATATAATGAAAAGCGAGTAATTAATTTTTTTATGATGTAAATATTTATAAATAAAAATAATACCAATCAAAAAGTCAAATAATAACATGGATGTTTCATTTGAACCAATAATTAAAATTGCAAAAAATATTGAGAGCAATAAATATATTCTTTTATTGGTATTTAGTAATTTTATTAAAAAGTATACGAATCCTATTGTTAAAATATTTGATATTTGGTAATTAACAGCCCCAGCTAACCAATAAAAACCTTGTGAAACTGAAGGCATTTGTATTAAATATATTATGAAGCAATAAAAAGTTAATATATAAAAATCTCGCCTTTTAAGATTAACAAATATTAATGAAGATAGTTGATAGATTGAAAAGAAAAGTGAACCCAATAAAATTACTGGTATTAATCTATAAACAAAAAATGGTTCAGAAACTAATGACTTTATGCTTAAAACTGCGGTAGAAAAATATCTTCCGTTCCAATTATTATAGACATATAATTGAGTATTCCAAAAACCAAGGGTATTACTTTTATAATTATAGCAGAAATCATCAGCACTTGGGTTGTTGTAGAATGAAATTAGTAAAAAGGGGAAAATTGCTAAAAAACCGATAAAAATTATAAAATTATCACTTCTAAACAGCTTTGATAAGCTATCAGATATTAGTTGTTTAATTTTATATAGCATTTTTAATATGTTCTATTTATATTTTTCTCCACATAATTAATTTCGCAAATTAAATAAATAATGTGAGTTTATTATTATTCCAAATAATTATTAATATCTCTAATTTTATGTTACCTATCTCAATTTAGAACTAAACAGTACCAATACACTTTTTAGGTTTCCCAAATTAAATGAACCCAGTTATATGTTGGAATAATAATGGAAACTAAAGGTTGGTTCATAGAATATAGGAATATGTGGTAAAAATAGGAATTTAAGTCAACTGATAAAAATTATTAGGGGAAAGAAAAGGCCCCCTAGCCCCCAAAGGGGGAATTTTTAAAGTAACAATTGTGAAAAGTTTTTCATTCTATGATTTTTTCTTAGGGTTGGAGAAAAGAAAAAATGTTGGGTTGTTGGTTGTCAGTTATTGGTTATTGCTATTCAAAACATTTTTTCCTCCCTTTAGGGTTGGGGGAAAAGAAAAAATGTTGGATTGTTGGTTGTTGGTTGTTGTTTTTACTCTGACTCCAGACTTTACACACCCCTTCCCAATAACTATCGGGACCATTCTATAGGGAAATTTAATTTATTTGGCTTTTTTATTTATTATGTATTGATTATCAGCTAGTTGTAAAATGATATTTTACTTTATTTTGGGGATTGAATTGGTAAAAAATACCGTTGTATTTTGCTTTCATTTATATAAACGAACTTTTTTCAATATACTAGATCCTAAATACTTAGAGTCGCCAAATCTACAAAAAAAAACTGTTTAAAAATTATAACTTTTTAACAATGAAATGTTATTAACTAATTAAAATTTAACACGTTTGAAATTTAAATAAGAATTAATTTTACATCGATGGTTTCCTTAATGAAATTATCCATTTTAATCATGATAGCAATTAAAGCTATGTCACGTCTTAATCCGCAGGACGTTAACGCGGTCAACAAATTTTATGCAAAAGCTATTTCTCAAGGAGTGATAGATTTCGAAAGACTTGCATATTTAGTGTCTAACCAGTGTACGGTTCGAGAATCGGATTGTTACGCAGTGCTTCGTGCTTTAGAGCATAACATTATGGACGAGCTTAAACAAGGAAAAGTGGTTCAACTTGGAGGTTTGGGAAATTTCCAGGTAGGTGTTAGTTCCAATGGAGAAGTATTGGCTGAAAGTGTTAGCGGCAACTCTGTTAAAAAAGCACACCTAAATTTTAGGCCAGGCGCTAAATTGAGAGATATGCTGGAAATTGTGAAATTCAAAATAATAGCAGGTTAGGACCCCGAATTATTGAGTTTTATTTATCAAGAAAAGCCCGAGCTGTTCCCGCAGTTTGGGTTTTTTTATGCCTTAAAACGAAATATTTAATAGTATCATGAATCAAATCTATTAAATAAATCAACTTATTTATACCTATAAAGCGCAAGTAGTATGCGTGTCTTTCCCTTCAACTGTTTAATAAATAAAAAACTGATGCGTATCAATTTTTTGCGCATCCAAATGCACCCAAAAAAGTGTTTTTAAATCAAAAAACAACCCTGATTGCTTCCAAAAAGACCTTAAAATAGTAGAAAAACAAGGTAAATTTTACCCATAAATACATAAAATAGCGTGAAAAAGACAGTAAAATTCCGTAAAAATATAACGCAACAACATAAAAAAAACTCAATAAATGTGGTTAGGACCCCTAATTATTGAGTTGTATTTTTCAAGAAAAGCCCGATCGGTTCCCGCCAATCGTTCATTTATACTGTAAATATATTATATCAATAATGATATCTCATACATTTTGAGTAATATTTTGAAAATCGTTATCAACATTGTTAATAAAAAACGCTACAGACTGCTTATAATATGAGTATTATTTGTTATTGTTTTGTTGTGGTTTGAAGCGGAAAGTTATAATGCCAACTGCATGCTAAAGTAATCTAATTGATATAATGCCTTCCTTTTGCTTTATTTATTTCCCGGCTCTTCTCAATTTCAGGTATAATTCTATTTATTAAAGCCAATTCTTTTAGGTAATGGCTTGCTTTATTAAACTTAAATTTAATAAATAATTTTGGTATTAATAATCGTAGTTTCTTTTTGGTATTCCTAATTTCCAACTCAACTTCGCTATTAACATTTGCCCATTTAAATTTCAAATAGCGTTCTTTTAAAATAAATTTATCTTTAATATTAATTGTGCTTTCGGTTGTTCTAAATTCTCTATCATGGTTTATGTAACAATTAGGTACTACTCCAATTTTAAATCCATGAAAAAGAACTCGCTGACAATAATTATCATCTTCTGCATAATGGTAAAATATAGGATCAAAACCACCAACTGTTCCTAAAGTGGCTTTTGGCAACAGCCAAGCGGCAGCGTTTACAAAGGAAACTTCATAAATAGATTTTATGAAAGCATTTTTTAACGCATCATAAAATAAGGTGTCATTTGTTTTTATATAGTTGGAAAAATTTTTATCTAAATTAGTTCCTGAACCATTTAAATGAATTGGACTAATAATACCATACTCTGTATTGTTTTTATGGATTGTTATTAATTTTTCAACAGTATCTTCCCTTAAATAAGCATCCTGATTCAATAAAAAAACATAGTCCGCACCATTATTTAATGCATGGCCTATTCCTATATTATTGGCAGCGCCAAAACCTAGGTTTTTGGTTTGTTGTAACAAGACAACTTTTGGAAACTTATTTTTAATATAAGCAACGGTATCATCTGTTGAGGCATTATCTATAACTATAACAGGGTGATTTTTACAACTTTCAAGACATTCCTTTATCCAAGTAATTCCATTATAGGTTACAACTATAACATAGGTATCCATTTCCTTAAGAGTTAAATCCAATTTCGAATTTTATTATATATTAATTGAAGCTTTAATAATTTATGAAACTTAAGTACTATTTTAGAAGTACCTGCGGTCTTCCCATTTTTAACAATACTATCTACTTTATCCCAATGCTTGTCTAGGTCGGATTGAATTTTCTTTTTAACTTCATTCTTTAAAATCGCAGGAGAATTAAGCACTTTTCTCACATCCCTAAAAGATTCGCATATAACCTTATTGTCGATCTCTGTGATTTCCAATAGACCAATAAACTTATGCATAGGAACCTTATTTAAAATTAAAAAAGCAGGAACACCATACGATAATGCCGTTATAAAGCCATGCATTGATGACCCGAAAAAATAATTGGAATAACCAATAATATGCGCTAATTTTTTCAAACCGTCAGATTCAATAATCTGATGATCCGTTTTCATTTTCTTAGATACCTTTTTAGTAAACTCCTGATCCCCATGACAATCTCCGATTATAATGAGTTTGATTGGCATTTTAAGTTCCTTTGATATTTCGTCCAGATTTTCAGCTGTGTCATCTACAGGTTTATGATAACGTTCATTGAGGTTTACACAGATATATTTAGATGGTCTTTTGGTATGTAATGGCCACATTTTGTCAATGTCAAAAGCGGTATCAGGAATTACGTGACAATTAAATTTAAGATTAGATTTACTTCCTGAAACACCTTCCGCCATTTCAGCACTTAATCTTTCCCGCAGGGCTACATAATCGGAGTTTTTAAAAGTTGATAGAGCAATTTTCTTATGAAGATAATAGATGAATTTCATTGAAACTCCAGAGGCATTAAAAACATAAGGGATTTTTTGCTCTATTGCTATTTTTGCGGAACCAACCCATAAATCAGCATAAGCAAATCCATCTATATTATTATATACCGTGTGTTTATTGTGCATTAGATGCAAAATGTTTCCTCCTCCGATTACAATGGCATTGTATTGCTTTTTTTTCGCACAATCAAATGATACAATAGGCATGCTATCTTTAAAATTGGTAACATTATTCGTAGGAGAAACATGCTCCCATTCATGTTGTGACAATCTATATTCTGCTATATGCGGAAAAAGTAAATCGCCATAATTATCCACATCAAAGGTGCCAAAGTGGGCTATTTTAATCATAGAAAGCAAAATAAACTATTTTAGTCGGACAATACAAGTTTGCAAGAGTTTTTGTTATTAAAACCTCAAATATGCTCCAATTAATACCAATTATATTGAGCTAGCGCTTTTGCGTTTAATGCCGAAGGCTTTAAAATAATCCCCGTATCGAAAAAATCACTATTTATCACCTCAATTATTAAGCAACTTTTTAAGTGCTCTACCACATTATTGTTTACTAATATTCCTGCGTTAATATAATAAAATCCTTGTGGGAGTGGATTTTTTTGAATTTCACAGATAGCGTTTTTTTTATTTGTGTCTATATATCCGCCATTGAAATATTCTGAAGAAATATGCAAAACCTTCTCATCATTAAAATTATATACTCCAAAATGAATGTTGGTTTTACCTTCAATTTTGGATTTTAGTTTAAAATCTATTCTTAAAGTTTTGCCAGATGCTATTATGTTATTTTCAATGGAAATTTCTTGAACAATAGAATTTTTACCTATAGAGGAATACCTCATATTGATTATTTTATCGTTGTTTTTTTCTATATAATAATCTACACAATCATCCGTTCCTCCATCAAATACAATGCCTCCATTTTCCAACACAATTCCTCTGGTACACAAACTTTTTACGGCTGCCATATTATGGCTTACAAATAACACGGTACGACCTTCTCCCTTAGAAATATCCTGCATTTTGCCAATGGCTTTTTTTTGGAATTCGGCATCACCTACCGCCAACACTTCATCAATAATTAAAATATCGGGTTCCAAAAATGCCGCTACGGCAAAAGCCAAACGCACTGTCATCCCGCTGCTGTATCGTTTTACGGGCGTGTCAATATAGCGTTCGCAACCCGAGAATTCAACAATTTCATCGTATTTGGCGGTAATTTCTTTTTTGGTCATCCCCAAAATAGCGCCGTTTAAAAAAATGTTTTCCCTGCCGGTCATTTCACCGTGAAAACCCGTGCCTACTTCCAATAAAGAAGCAATACGCCCCCTGGATTTTATGCTTCCTGTGGTAGGGCTGGTTATTTTAGACAGTATTTTTAATAAGGTAGATTTTCCTGCACCGTTTTTACCGATAATGCCTAAGACTTCGCCTTGCTGTACCTCAAAATTAATGTCCTGCAATGCCCATACATAGTCGGATGATGCTTTGGTGCTGCGGTCGTTAACATCGCCTATTTTTAAAAACGGGTCTTCCTTGCCGCGCACGTTGTACCACCAACGTTTTAAATCGTCAGCCATAGTGCCGGTACCTACAAGGCCAAGGCGGTATTGTTTGCTTAGGTTTTCTATTTTTAGAATTGTTTTGCTCATTGCATTCGCTTTGTGAACTTCCCCGATTGGTGTTGACTGGTTTATATTAATTTTATATTTCTATTATATCTTTTACTTTTTTTCATTGATAAAAAAAGTAACAAAAAAATCTAGTCTGATGATCTTTTTCTGTAAAATTAATTGAATTTTTTTATCCTCAGCATCCAGACCGCTTTTATGTTCAAGATACTTCGCTTTCAGCTCAGTTGAGTACTTATCGTAAGCTCTTTGGATTGCACCGTCGGCCAACGCTAAAAATTTCAATATTTTACGATAAAAAACCTCATAGGACGCTTTCTTTTTAATTTGGGTGATTGATTAATAGTTCTATATATTTTATGCTTTTATATAATTCTATTTAGTTTATTTACCTTATCAGTTCCCCCTTTGGGGGTTAGGGGGCTTTCGGTGCCTACCAGGCCAAGGCGGTATTGTTTGCTTAGGTTTTCTATTTTTAGAATAACTTCACTCATTTCAATCG
>Ga0209414_1001234_pt1 | contig 12144 bp, 10 predicted proteins | sample LakVidmifraction_4_FD_181154 | JGI IMG/M metagenome (GOLD analysis project Ga0209414, IMG submission 181154) | Hypersaline microbial communities from Lake Vida, Antarctica - Brine Hole Two &gt;0.2 micron (SPAdes) (version 2) | ecosystem: Environmental > Aquatic > Non-marine Saline and Alkaline >... | reverse complement strand
ATCTGGCGTCCAGCCTGTTGGGTCTGGTGGGGCAGCGATGGATGGATTCTATCGATGAGCAGATGCTGACCGTTAATCTCAATGATATGAGCAAGGCACAGCAAAAGAAATTCTTGGAATCCATCGGCGGAATGTTGAAGCGCTCAAAAGACGTGGCAGAGAGTGCCGCCAAGGGTGGGCGCCCTGTCATGGAGCGTATCCGCCACGTTATACCGGTCTTCGGTGATAAGCAGCTCACTACCATTCAGGCGCCCAATGGCGGCCAAACCGGTCGCACTTCCAGTATCGGTATTGAGGACATCATGCTTCATGCACGCCTGTTGTCGGGCGCCTTGGGCGTTGACCTTTCGATGGTGGGCTTCGCGGATCAGATGGGCGGCGGCCTGGGTGAGGGTGGGTTTTTCCGAACCAGCGCACAAGTTGCTGAGCGCGCACGGGTAATCCGGGTGGCACTGTCAGAGTTCTTCAATCACGTGATTGACGTACACACGCTAAAAAAATACGGCGTCGTTATCCCCGCAGCAGAGCGCCCCTGGCAGATTAATTTCTTTGGCTCTATCTCTGCGCTGGAATCTGAAAAGCAGCGCACCCGTTCGGACAGCATGAGCGTTGGCCTGATGTTGATACAGGCTATTCAGCAGCTCAAGGACATGAATGTCAGCGAAGAGATGGCCGTCGACTACCTGACCGACCTAATGCAGCTCGACGAAGATCAGGCCAGGCTCTACGCCAAAGCCGTGGTCGCAGCAAAGAAGGATGATGGCAATGAGTTTGTTTGATTCAATCTCGGCGAGCCTGGGAGGACGTGATGCGGTTGGCGCCGCGACTCGATCCGCACAAAAAGGAATTCAGGTAATTGGCGGAAGCGCGGAAGCTTATGGCGTTATCTCTGGCGCTATAGGCAATCGTGCGGCCCGCGAACTGGGCAGTGCTGCCGGAAACGCTGCCAGCCGCCTGCCACCGGAGGTTCGCAACGCCATCAACACCACCAGTCAGGTCGCAGAAATTATTCAGCAGGAAGGGCTTGCGGGCCTGGCAGCTCAGGTTATAGACCCAAAAAGAGTGTCTGGCGCCTCAAGCAATAGGCCCAAAGGGGATTCATCGCTGTACCTGGATACCGCTACGCCGCTTTACGGCGGCATATCACCCAAAGAAGCCAAATCAATTCAGCAAGAGGCCATACGCACCGGTCGCGCCAAGAAAAACCTGTTTCTGGTGCGTGTATCAAGCCCGCTGATGGGTGACTTCTCAGATGAGTTCAATCTGTTTTGCACTGACATTGAGCACGGCCCGGTCACTCTTACCGGTGATAAGTTGAAAGTGGGCGCGACGGTAATTGATAGCGCTACCGGCACGGAAGTTGACGAGATCCGCATGACCACCATGGATGATAAAAAAGGAACAATCCGCAAGTGGTTCAGTGCCCACTCAGACGCCGTCGCAAGTGCAGATGGGACCGTTGGCGTACCTGCCGATTACGCGATTACGATCACGGTCACTCATTCCTTTGTGGGCGATCTCGGCGGGTTCAGGACCAAGGGGCTATTCCGCACGGTCAGCTACGAGGTTTCCCTGTCGCGCCGTGAGGATGCACTCGAAGAAGTGCAGATGACCTTTACCCAGCTTGATACGTTTATGAGGCCCTGATATGGCAATGCAACACGATGAACAAGGCTTTTTGCTGGGACAAAAGGTTGATCGAGATAATCTTCTAACGGCCCTTGGCGATATTGTTGACGAGCTAAAGGTTATTTCTCGCAAGCTAGACGGTGATGTCGGCGCGCCTGTAAAGGCTGGCCTGGAAAGTGCGAAAGCCACAAGTGACGCGCTTCCCTACACGCCTCCGATAGACAAATCTACAGCCCCAAAAGACCCCTCAGGCAGTGACAATTCAGGCCGTTTCGTGGGCGCCAAAACGCCCGGCAGCCAAGCCGCAAATTCAGTTCAGGAAACTCCGTCTGACATCAAGGTTGTGGTTGAGCGTGATGAAGCGCCAGCGGGGCGCCCCGGCGCACCCGAAAAACCGATTATTGCCACCCCGGTTATGGCGAATAAGGATTCGCAAAGCACACCGACGGTTGCGGTACCGCTACCAGGTAAGGGTGTCGGTAGGAACAGCCCAGAACAATCCCCCGGTGAGACAGCGGCGGGCAGCCAGGATTCCGGCACGGTTCGGGCTGAATCGCCAGAAATGAAGGTAACCATTGAGCATGAGGCAGCGCCCCGGCAGGGCCCGGGTGACACACCGATTGTCGCCACGCCGGAGGCCGGGAAAAGCTCGGGTAGAGATAGCTCAGGCCGTTTCGTGGGCGCCAAAACGCCTGATGATGAGCAATCTAACGAAGATGAAGGCAGCGCGGAAGGCTCGTTAGGGACCGCCATTGGCGGGCTGAGCGACCGGCTCACCGGAGCCATTGGGTCGATGGCTGTCAATGAAGAGTCTGATCCTGCCGTTAAGGCATTTCGAGAGGTTGCGCAACCTCTAAGCCGGGGCTTCGGTAAGATTCTGGGCAGCAAGGGTGACTCTGGGCAAGACCGCTGGTATCGCCGTTTCTGGCGAAATATGCGCGGGACAGCCAAGCGTGAGAAAAAGCACGAAGCCAGAGTTCTCGAACAACTGGAGGACATCGAGCAAGCGCAAGGCGGAGGAAAAAGCGGCAGTTTTCTAGGCTTGCTGTTCAGGCCAATATTGACCGCATTGGGTGGGATTCTTGCGGCACTATTGCCTTTGGGCCTGCTCTCAAAAATTGCCGGAGCATTGGGCTTAAAAGGATTGGCTGCGAAAATTGCGCCTGGCGCCCGGACCCGAGGGCCAGCTACGCGCGCGCCCGGAGCCGGAGGGCCGGGGGTAAGCGGGGCGCCGGGATCACGTGGGGCGGCTGGCGCTAACGCCGGAGGCCCTGCACGGGGTGGCATGTGGTCTGCTGTTCGGCGAGGCGGTGGAAGGATCCTGCAGGGGGCGGGGAAGTTAGCCAAGCGCATACCGCTACTGGGCACGCTTCTGAGCGCCGGACTAGCGGCCAAAGACGTGTACTCCTCCGAGTCCAGCGACATGACGCGCAAGGACAAGGACAAAGCAACAGGGTCAGCGGTAGGCCGCGGCGTTGGAGGCATTGGCGGGGTGTTTGCCGGCGCGGCTGCAGGCGCGGCCATGGGATCTGTTGTGCCCATCATTGGGACTGCAATCGGCGGCCTTGTGGGGGCAGCTGTTGGTGGCTGGCTTGGGGAGTCAGCGGGCGATGTTATCGGCGACAAGATGGGCGAGTGGGTTGGCGACCTGCGTGATTCCGACATCGGCGGTTCCATTATTAGTGCCTGGAACACGACAACAGATTTCGCCTCACACTTATGGGGTCAGGCCAGTAGCTCGATTGAAGATAAGTGGAGCGCTGTTACCGGCAAAGTGTCAGAAACCTGGGCAAGCATTGCCGGCGTGTTTTCCGGCGCATGGGATGGCGTAGCAGGAGCGATTACCAGCAAATGGGACGCTGTAACAGATAGCATTTCTGCGGGCTGGGAGTCTGCTATTGGCGGTATGAGCGAAGCCTGGAACAAGGTAACCGGGCTGGCAGAACAATGGTGGGGCTCAGTCAAAGACACCGCCAATAAAGCCAACGATTGGGTGAAAGAGAAAACCGGTGTTGATATTGCCGAAACGGTATCCACCGCAGGCCAGCTGGTTAGTGACACCTACACCGGCGCCAAAGACAAAGCCGGTGAAGTGATCACAGGCGCCAAGGGTAAAATTGCAGACGCTGGTAGCTGGCTGGTTAACAGTTTAAAGAAAGCTGCGTCTACGGCTTACGAAGCGACCGGTGTCAAGGCTGGCGTTGACGCCGTGCGAAAAAGCGCAGATCACGCGAAGGGCAAGCAAGCACTCCGTCAGGCCATGGCCGACTCCGGTATTGTGGACCCGACAGAGCAGGCGTCGTTCATGGGCCAAATGGACCATGAGTCGGCAGGGTTTACACAAGTTGAGGAAAGCCTTAATTACAGCCCCGAGCGATTCCTGGAAATGTTTGGTGATCGCGCCGGCATCAGTACAACAGAGGAAGCCGGTGCCATTCTCGCTCAAGGGGACGGTGCGACAGGTGAGGCTATGTATGGCGGCGAATGGGGCCGGAAAAATCTGGGCAACACGGAAGAGGGGGACGGCCATCGTTTCCGGGGGCGCGGTTATACCCAGCTCACAGGTCGCGACAATTACACTGCAGCCGGGGACGCACTGGGCGTAGATCTGGCCAACAACCCGGATATGGCCGCAGATCCTGATATAGCGGCAAAAATAGCCACCTGGTATTGGAAGAGCAAGCCGGGAGTTAGAGAAGCCGCGCAAGCGGGGGATACAGAGGCCGTTACACGCAAGATCAATGGCGGCACCAACGGGCTAGAAGATCGCATTGCGCTAACGAAGGAATACTTGCCGGAAGCTCAGAGCGGCGAGCTTAACGCAGCACCAACCCCGGCTTCAACTCCGCAACAACAGGTTGCAGTAACAGCGCCAGAACCTAAAGACAAAAAATCCGAGCCGGAGCCGCAGGTCGCTGCGGTGACTGCGCAGGCTGAAAAGGGTCGCGATTACCCCAGTACGGGCAACGCTGCTACAGACAAGAAGATTGCCAAGGCCCGTGCGCGCGCGGCTGCCATGAAGGATCGCTATAAAGAGCGCCAGCAGTCGCCCGAAGCCGCAAGTCAAAGCGCCAAAGATGCCGCAGTCCAGCAAGGCAGTGAAGCGATGCCGGTCACCTGGACTGCGCAGGGCTCGGGCGCGCCTAAAAACTCTGTATCTGCAAGCGCAACACCGAAGGCGGTGAAGGTGCCTTCGGCGAAGTCCGTCGCCGTGGCTGACCAGCCATCGGTATCAACCCCAATGGGCGACAAAAAAGCGTCAGGTGGGGGTCGTGAGCGTGAGCAGCGAGACGTTTCCAGAAACATATCGGACGGGCGTATTGCGCACATCGTTACGGGCGCCTACAGCGGCATGGGTTAACGGAAAAAGTGCCAAAGACAAGCGGCTGCGGTTGGATAGCATATGGCCATGATCAAAATTACTGGACCCGAACTTGAAGCAATGGTGGAGCACTGGCTGAAAACGCCGGTGTGCGGCTATCTGGGCAGCGGATACGGGCAAGATATCAGAGCCCTACTGCAAAAGCCTCAGTCTGACCGGGAGGCAAACGCACTGATCCGAAAATTGAAAGCCGACCTTTTGATTCTTACATCCCTGCCGCCCGATGCCATTAACCTCTACGGCACGCCGGACGGTGTGGACAGCTACCGCATTGTGCTTGAGGTTGCCGGCCGTCGCTTCAACCTGAGTGAGAGCGCCTGATGTATACCCGCGAAGAATTCGTACAGAAAGCCATTGATACCAGCGTTGCCAAATACCCCGCCGTTGCCGCTTTGGTGAAGGCGGGCGACCCTCGTGTTATGCAGCAGATCGAAGCCATGGCCACGATGCTGGAAATGTATTCCATGCAGCTGGAAGTGGCTCAGGCAGAGCCGTTTGAGAAATCGCGTGATAGCACCGTCATGGCTGATGCGGCTATGCGCGGGCTTATTCCCAAGTCAGTGCCGGCCAATATCGAGGTTGAGCTTTCAAACCTAAGCCCTGGTGTCATAGAGATAAACCAGGGCAGGGAGCTAATGGACTCACAGGGCAGGCTCTATCGCGCGGAGAACTCCGCTGTTATCCAGCCCGGCGAAACAGCGACCTTTACCGCTGTACAGCTTTATGAAAAAAAGAAATCGCACACAGTGGCGGGATCGCGGCCTTTTTACGAAATCCCCGTGGCGCTGGCTGACGATGATTCAAGTTTGTGCGGCCTGTCAGTCGCCGATAGCCGTGGCGTCTATGAATATCGCGAAAGATACGTAAATACAGCGGCGGGTGAGCGGGTTTATCACATAGAAGTGGATGAGCGACGGCGCGTATACGTAAGGTTTGGCCAGGATGGCGTTGTTGGTACCCAGCCAGTGGACGGCGCAGAGATTACGCTGACCGGATACTACTCAATGGGCGCGGCTGATTTTACCGTGGGTGAGCAGTTTACTTTTGGTGCACTGAAGGCGCCCGCTGAGTCGCAGGTAGAAATGCGCCTTACTTCTGCGCTGTCAGGCGGTCAAAACCCGCCAACGCTGCAGGCTTTGCGAGAGCTGGCACGGTATCCGTCTGTCTACAATCACAACGCCGTTTTTCTTGGGGAGTTCGACTTTTTGGTGCGGCGCCACTTCCCCGCACTGCAGTTTCTTTCTGTCTGGAATGAGCAGATTGAGGAGTCGGTTCGCGGCATGGACCTGGACAACATCAATGCTCTTTTTATTGCCTGCCTATCAGAAACAGGCAGCGAGTCCGTTTTGGCAGAATCGGTCAGCGGAGGTGTCGTTGAGCCCGTCGAGATAACTGACCTGAGCGTCACCCAAAAGCAAATAAAAACAAAGATAAAAGAGGCTGACGACAGCTACCGAATTCGATTCTATTCCGCTATTCGGCGGGAAATTGGCGTGCAGGTGACGGTTAGCGTGGCCTCGTCTTACGATGAAGAGGTTGTGGCTAGCCAGATTAAATCCGCCATACTTGAGAAATTTGGCGAGGCATCTGCGCAATCGCGCCGCGGTCAATCCTCACCCTTATACCAGCAAATTTACCAGCTTCTGCATGAAAAAGTGCCGGCACTTAAAGTCGGTAGAGCGGATCTTCGCGTTTTCATAGACGACGCTGCACTGAGCGATCCCAGGCCAGAGCTTTGGCGCTATGTTTCTAGCGACTCCCTGAAAATTGGCGTAACGGTGGGCAACGTTGTAACGCCTTACTGGGGGGCCGGCTTGTGAAATTAGCCTCAAACCCGTTTGATTTTAAGGCGTCTAAAGCACCGTCAGGCGAGCCCCTCCGCAACAGTCACGCGGCCGGAGACGTTGAAAATGAGCTTAAACAGGTATTTCTTGACCTGTTTGCGACGCTTGGGCAGGAGTCGTTCGATGTCAATGTAATGGGCGCTGCGCACCTGGGGTCCTTTGATCTGGTGCAGCGCATGGTCAACCATGACGGCTTGGTTTTGCTGCCGGGCAATCGGGAAGAAGAAGCCACACGCTATCTGTATCGGGCCTGGAAGTCCGGTGACGTGCAAAAGCGCGGCATACACTTTGTGCGCACCTACCTGCAGCTCCTGTTCGCCGGGCAGGCCGAAGTTCGCCAGATGTGGCACCGCAAGGGCGAGCCCTACGGCACCTCGTTTATTAAAAATGAGCCTAGGGACCCGTATTGGTTTCATTTTTTGGGCGAGCAAAGCCTTAGCCTAGACGCCGCCTGGAAGCTTGGCCAGCCTTTGGCCGACACCGTTGCGGAGCTTCCTGATTACACGCCCGATGAAAGCACCCTGTTTTTAACGTCGCGGATTGAGATCCTGCTTGGCCTGGAGTCCATCGCTGAAGGCAGTAACTCGCTGGTCACTGGCAACAGGCCGGTTACGAGCGGCCTGTTAGAGGTTATTCGCGCGGTTATCCCGGCACGCCTTGTGCCAATGTTCCGTTTTTGGCTGCGATACGTGCTTGGCGTTGATGCCCGCATGGGCGCACTGCTAGACATGGAAAAGCGCTCACGCTTGCGCTACCCCTGGTGCGGGCGCGTGATCACTGAGCAAACGGATGCCACGTGGAGCCTTGGTCGTGACGGGAAGATTGTCACGCTCACTGAGCCGCTGGGCAGTTTCAGGCTGGGCGAAATTCGAGGCGGGCTAAGCAATTGGCGGTTGAAGCCGTGCCGGATAACGTCACAGACCGATATGCAGTCAATCGCCTCCGCCGATACCTTCACGGCATCAAAACTTGGCACGCCTTGGCTGCGACTGAACCGCACATGGGCACTGAGTCGCCCGCAAATGCTGACCCTATCGCAGGCGGGATTGGTTAAACGCAGCGGAACCCAGGCGCTTGATTATGAGCCGACCATTACCTTTAAAGAGCAGCATGAAATCGCGCTGCCGGCCAATCCGGTCAAGCTTGGCGCTTACACCCCGCTTAACCGGTGGCGCCTGAATGGTGAAAGAGCAGTCGGCGCCATGCGTACAGGCTCAAGGCTGGGCGAGTTTCGACTTGGCCGTAAGTCGCCTGCAACCGACTATTTTTTGCGCTCACTTAAAGAAAGCCAGGCCGCTGCAGGGCCGGTGCTCAAGCTGAGCGCACGCCGAACACTGAGCGGTTTTTGGGCGCTAGGAGCGCGCGATACGGCGGGCGAATCGTTCGCCGTGATGCAAAAAGACACTGAAATAAGCCATCCCGTTTCCGTAAATGGCGCCACATTCCGCGAATTTATTGAAATGCGTTACCCGGGGACCCCAAAGAAACTGGCGCGCCCCTGGCCGCTGGCATCCGGCTGGCGACTGAGTGGGCAGGGCCTTGGGTCGCCCATCTTTAGGCAGCCGTTCCCGTTGCCGCTGATTCAAGATCGAATCATTACCGAGTGCCAGATGGACGTGAGCCTAGAAGCGGGCGTAAGCACCCGCGCGCCCGTATGCCTCTCAACCCACTCTGTCCCCAAAATAGGTTACCGCACTCGCCGCCTCGATGGTCGCTGGCCTGTATCTGCCTATTCACGATTTGGACAAATGAAACTAGACGGCCTTAGCCGGCTGCGAAACCGGAAAATGCGAACGGCCAGGCCTTTAGGATCCTTCAGACTGGCCTCTAATGAGTATTCTGGCCTGGGCATCCTTGACCTCGACGTGGTTTATAGCCGTTCCCTGAACGGTAACTGGTCGCTGGGAACGCCCTCCGGGCCGGAGTTTTCGATAACGATCACTCACGCTTAGAGGTGCAGCCATGGCCGAGGCCGTCACACTGCTTTCCCACCGCAAGCGCCTTGCCAAACAAATGGCGGGCGGCCCACCGGTGCCAAAAATTGCATACATGGCTTTCGGAGACGGCGGCCACGACCCGGCCACTCTGAAATCCGTTCAGCCAAGCGACACTCAAATCGCCCTGAATCACGAAGTCTTGCGAAAGCCGCTGATGTCCACTGTTCAAGAAGACGATTTGTCGGTGACCGGAGGCGGCATGCTAGAGCGCGATGAGCTTATTGGGGTGCATATCTCAGAATCGGCGCTTGTTGATGAGCAAGGCAATCTTATCGGCATAAAGAACTTTTCGCCGAAGGTTAAAGAGAGCGATGAGCGCTACGAAATTTCAATTAAGCTGAGGTACTGATATGGCCCTGCCAAATCCCAACATTACCCCCCTCCCCAACAACGAACCGGACGCTGTTCCCGCCCTGTGGAACACTCGTTACGATGAAATTGATGAAAACTTTAACAGCATTGACCAGCGTACGTCAGATGTCGAGTCTGAGATTGAGCAGGCGCGTGGCGACAACCCATCTCTGGCTGTGCTGTTGAACGAGTTGGGCTCAAAGCTGGACCAGGTTACGCCTGAGTTCCAGGATCAGCTGGCATCAACACTGGCCTTTGCGCTGGATCAAGCGGGCGTTGCGAACCGCAGTGTTTTAGCGCTGAAAGGCCAACTGCAGCAGGAGGGCCAGATAACCCTGATCAACCGCGGCGTGGTGTCTGGCTGCACCGTTGATCGTTCCAATAACGCGGCGCGCAACCTCAACTTTTCAGGTGGCGTTGTCTTTATGGGCGGCCGGAAATTTAGCGCGCCACTTCAAGCGAACGCAGCGTCTGTTCCTCCCAATACAACAGGCTCATCCGCCGTTGTTCGCGCCTACCTGTATCTGCACGAAGCCAGCCAAACCATGCGCCTGGCAGTGACCGAAATCGGCGACACGATGCCTGTAGATGTCATTCACATCTACAACGTCACCATTCCAAGCAACTCAACGGACGTCAGCGACCCCAATCTGGGCAATGTTTCACTGGCCAGCGTGCGCCGCGTTGAGCCGAATTTCCCGCGCGCCATCAATGCGCCGATTGCTGCCACCGTCGGCATTGAAACGCTTCGCGACACCGAATACCGCTTGGATTTTGACGTTGTCGAGTTCAGTGGCGGTGTGTGCGACCCAGACCAGGTGAAAGCGTCCAGTCGTGCCACTAACGGCTTCACGATCGAACTGCTAAGTGAGTGCGATAACGTCGTTCTGCGCTGGCGTGCGAGCAAACTGAACAACAACTGATTGAGGGTTTATACATGCAGATCACACTGAAAGAAACTGGCCAAAGCGTTGCTGAATTTGCGATTTTTGGCGCCAAGATCACCATTGAAGACCTGACCATTGATTGCGCCGAGCGCCAGTCAGATACCGTCGTCGTGGTGGAAGTGCGCAAGCATGCGGGTCGCGCTGTTGAAGGCGGTAAAAAGGGCGCTTACTTGGCCCACATTACCATTCCGGGTCGCACCTACACCGAAACCGAAAGTGAAGCCGGGTCAGTAGACGGTGAAGAGCTTTCCGTAGAGCGCACGGCGAACCCGATCAACTCTGACGAAATCGCCGTTACCCTATGGCCGGCCGCGTAAATCAATCAAAAGATCAAAAGATAAGGAAACACTGATGGCTACTATCTATACCAAGGATGCATTGCGCGCGGCTGTTGAAGGCGCCACTGGCGGCAAAACGACCGTGCTTTACACTGAGAAGGGCCAGCCCTCACACATGTACGTGATGAGCGCCTTCAACCTGGAAGATGTAAACCCCGATTTGGGCACCGGCGTTGACCCCATGTTTAAAGTGGGCGGCGAAACGAAAACCGAGCGCTTTCTGGGCGCCTACCCGGGTGTTCGCTTAAATGGCGAATTGATTTCTCTGCCTGGCATGGCCGCACAAAACAGCATCAATCACGATGACTCTCTGAGCGCCGCGCGCGCCAATGGCTCCGGCTGGGGTCTGATGACCAACAACGATTATGCCGGTGTAGCCCGATGGTGCCGCGCAAACGGTTTTGTGCCGCGTGGCAACACAGCGCACGGCAAAAGCTCAGACGCACCCTTTGAAACCGGCGTGCGCGCTGACGGCGGAATGCCGGGTGTAACGTCTGGAACCGCTATTACCCTGTCCGGCTCTGGCCCAGCGTCTTGGCGCCATGACGGCACCCATGCGGGCATTTCCGACCTGGTCGGCAACGTGTGGGAATGGGCGCCAGGCCTGCGCTTGTTAGACGGCGAAATTCAGGTGATTGCCGATAACAATGCCGCAATGAGCAGCATTGATCTATCCGCAGCATCTTCAGAGTGGCGCGCCATTGACGGATCAACCGGTGCACTGGTTATGCCGGGTGCGACTAATTCGGTGAAGGTTGCTTCTTCGGGCACTGACAACTACACGATAGTTCGCAATGGCAGCACGTTGGAAGCGACCACCAACCCGGGCACCACTCCAGTATCAGAAGACGCTGTCAAGACGTTAAAACTGTATGGCGTATACCCAGAAGCAGCCGATTTGGATGGCGACTACTTTTCTCACAATCCAGAAGGCGAACGGCTCCCGCTCCGTGGCGGCTACTGGAGCGACGGCGCGGTTGCCGGCCTGTCTGCCGTGAACTTGAGCAACGCCCGTTCGCGTTCGAGCGCGGCCTTTGGTGCTCGCCCCGCTTTCGTGCTCTGAAAATCTGTTCCCTGAAATCTGTCTGCCGGGCGATAGCCCGGTATGTCTTTTCTTCATTTTGAGGCTTTATGACCCGGTCAGCGCAACGAACAACGTCGGACAAACCGGCGAATGAGCTTGAGATACTAACCAAAATAGAGGCAATGATTGCCTACTGTTACATCTCTACCAACCAGTTCCCGAAAGCTGAAAAGCCGGGGCTTGCAAGAGAACTTCGTGCCGACAGCTGGGAGCTTCTCCGGTTGGTGGTTGTGTGTAACAAAAGATATCACAAAAAAACCACTATGCAGGAAGTTGACGCTCTTCACGAAGTGCTGCGCCGAAAGATCAAGATTTCTCATGTATTGAAATTATTGCCGCTGCGAAAGTACGAGCATTGGGCTCGTTTGAACGACGAAATCGGCAAGATGATAGGGGGCTGGATCGAGTCACAAAAGGCACTGGAGCAGAAAGCAGTCGAACTGAAGAAGAAAAAGGGATAAGCGTTATAACGGCTCCCGATCCGTGGCGGCAACTGGAACAACGGCGCGAAGGCCGGCCTGTCTGCCGTGAACTTGAACAACGCCCGTTCGAATTCGAACACGAACATTGGT
>Ga0209414_1001230_pt1 | contig 12151 bp, 7 predicted proteins | sample LakVidmifraction_4_FD_181154 | JGI IMG/M metagenome (GOLD analysis project Ga0209414, IMG submission 181154) | Hypersaline microbial communities from Lake Vida, Antarctica - Brine Hole Two &gt;0.2 micron (SPAdes) (version 2) | ecosystem: Environmental > Aquatic > Non-marine Saline and Alkaline >... | reverse complement strand
AAAGACTGACGGCAATGCAATTATAAGATACAAAAAAATTCCATGAGACAATAAGGACGATACATTTTCTTCACTCTTTTCATTCCAAGCCTTAACCATTAACGGAAAAATTGCCATTATGATAGAAGAAGCAAATATACCAATTGAGTTACCAGCAATTTTATAATTTATATCATAAATACCTACCATTTGATCAGATGAATACAATTTAATAATAAATCGATCTGATAAATTTAATAGCCAGTCTAGCCCCCAGATACCAACCATTGGAAAACCATAATTGAAAAAAATCTTCTGGAAATCACGAGATGGGATAGAAAATTTATATTTTGAAATGTTAATTTTTCTAATAACTAAAAGTATAAAAATGCTATTAGAAATAATTAGAGATAAAAATACAGAAAATAAAGCACCATCAAAATACTTAGCCAATATAAAAAATGTACCTAATTGCGTTATACTTTGCACAATTATTAAGTATAAGTAGAACTTAGAAAGTCTAGCCGCTCTTATAATATTCTCAAAAATCTTTACAAGTGATATAGTAATCATTGTTAATAATATATATCTATGCTGACCATGAACTGTCACTATATTCGAATAATTTAATATAAAGATTATTATAATACCCATTAGAAGATTCATAAAAAACCATAGAAATGATATATTTGAAAAAAAACTAGGCAAATCATCTTTATAATTATCATAGTACCTTTTTGCTGATGAAGTAATCCAACCAATAAATATTGCTAATAAAATATTAACAATACCCATAATTAGAGAATATCTTCCATAAACCTCTGGTATGAGTAAATAAGAATACAAAGTCAATAATAGAAGACTTCGAAAAGCATAGACCAGCTTTGATATAAAATATCTAACAAAATCTTTTTGAGTCTTTTTAAATAATTTATTCATAGCAGCATCCTTTATTCTCGATTAGTTTATAAGAATAATATGTCAAATTTAAAAAAGTTAAATCTACTCTGAGCCTTGACATAAAATTACAACTTTTATAGTTTTTAAAATAATAAATAAATCTAATGTAATAGACCAGTTCTGAATATAATCTCTTTCAATTTGCAATATTTTCTTAAAGTCAGTGACATCTGATCTTCCATTGACTTGCCACATACCTGTAATCCCAGGAACAATTGATATTCGCTGAAATTCATCTTCTTTATAGCGCTTCACCTCTTCAAGGGTCGGTGGCCTTGTACCAACAACTGACATGTCCCCTTTAAGAACATTTATAAATTGCGGAAACTCATCGATACTGGTCTTTCTTAGAAATTTCCCCAATTTTGTTATTCTAGGATCATCATCAATTTTAAATATCGGACCTTTCATTTTGTTTTGATTCATTATCTTCTCTTTTTGTGCCTCTGCATTATTAATCATTGTACGAAATTTATAAACTTTAAATATTCTACCATGTTTACCAATTCTATCTTGTTTAAATAATATTGGCCCTTTCGAATCTAGTTTAATCATTGGCCCTATAATAACATACAATATAAGGAAAACAATAAATCCTGAAAAACCAATAATAAGATCCATTATTCGTTTTATAAATAGTTGATACTCATCTAAACTTACAAGATGTAATTTAATTGTTGCAATTCCACCAACCATTTCAACATGACTCTTAAAAACAGATGTTTCATGGTCTTGAAAAAGCAAATTTACTGTTATACCACTATTTTTGCTATACTCTAAAATTTCACTCATCAATTCAGCTGACTCAATAAAATTCGTTACTGTTACTTCATCAACTACTCTTCTTTTTACTATTTCTCCAAAGGCTTCAATTTTGCCAAGATATTTTATATTAGTGTAAGTTTTCTCACGGTTTAAATAACCTACAATCTTTAGATCAAGATATTTTCTTTTTTGAATTTCTTTGATATATTCTTCACCTCTTTTAGAATATCCTATGATTAAAATGTTTTCACTACCAAACTGACTATTATAATCTCTAAGAAAATAAAAAATAAGTCTGTTAGCTAATATCGCTATAATAATAATTCCTGTGTAGATTATATAAAAACTAATTGAAAATTCTACATTAATAAATCTCATGATTAAACACATAATGATTGTTGAAACTATAAAAATTAAAACTGTATATAGTGCATCCAAAAAATTTGATCCGCCATGCTTAAATAACAAATGTCTATAAACTTTAAAAGCATTTAATAACTGTAAACTAATCAAAAGATACAGTCCAATGTAACCAATAAGCTCTAACTTATTATTTAAAAAACCCTCTTTTATTGGATTAATAAACAAATAACTAAAAACATACGTTATTATAATAATCGAAAAAATATCTGTTATTATAAACTTCTTCCTAATAATTCTTTCTCTCCAGTTTAGAATAATAACCTCCTTCCCTTCATAAAAAATTTATTTTCTATAAAGTTTTCGTCTACTAAAGTATCTCATAATTTTAAAACGGAAAAACCCAGAATATTTCGAAGCAACCGTTAACTCAATAACTTTAGGCAATTTCATTATAAACTTTACTATTTTTCCTTTTCTTAAGATTTGAACAATTTTTTTATAATTAACAAAATCTTCTCTTAACTTATTTGTTTTTATATCGAACTCAATTGAATCGATACCTTCCATCAGTTTTTTTACTTGATTATCATAATACTCATAGTTATTTAACTCTAATGCTTTACTAAAACACTTTGAAAGCTTATAAGTTAAGAATTGCTGCATAAGTTCATTTGTATTAGAAATACTTGTTTCTCTAATCCTATAATATAGTAATACTTCATTTATGTTTTTAATTTTATAACCTAATAAAACTAACCGACATAAGAAATCCATGTCCTCTACTCCAATGATTTTCTTATATCTTAGTTGTTTAAAAATTTCCTTTTTCCCCATCCAAGTTGGATGAACTATAGGATTCATAAATTTTAAAGCACTTTTTATCTTTTCTTCACTTTCTATGAAGCCATTTTTTCTTTTGAGAGGTTTACCGAATTCATCTATTAAATTACAATTACTTGCAACAAGGGCAACATCCTTATTTTTCTCTAAAAACTCCCACTGTTTCCTTAACCTATTTTTTAGTGAAATATCATCCGCATTCATAATTGCAATATATTTCCCCTGTGCCAGATCAATACCTCTGTTGAGAGTTTTTGAAATCCCTAAATTCTCAGAGTTAACAAAGTACTTAATGAAACTATTATTTTTATAATTACTCATGATTTTTTTGATAAGTTCATTATCTGGCTTATCTAAGATTGCAATGATCTCATATGAGTCAAAATTCTGATTTATTAGAGATTCTAGACAAAGTTCTAACCACTTTTTTTCTTCATTATACATGGGTAATAAAACTGAAACCTCTATTGAAGTCTTCATAAAGTTAACTCCTTTTATAGTATGCTCTCATTGGAAATAATTCTTTTAGGGTTCTTATTAAATATAATATCTATTCTTTCTTTAGGCATACTTCGTGTCAATAGTTTTTTTGCTTCAAGCAGATTATTTTGTCTATTTTTTAAATTATGGCTATCAGAGGCAACAAAACTAATTTTCCCTAAAGATAATTGTTTCAATATCCATTGTCTTAGATAATACTTTTTAAATTTTCCAAGTAAAAAAGTTGCATTTACTTGCAAAAAACACCCCATAGCTTTTAGTTCAAGTAGCTGGCTATAATTTAACTTATGATGAACTAAGCGTTCACAATGAGCAATTATAGGTATAAAATCTAGATTGGCTAAATCAAATAACATTTTTTTTATATAATAAAAATTATCTAAACTTGGTAGTTCTACTAAAATATATTGACTTCTTGCTAGGGTTAAACAGTTTCCAATTTTTATTTCTTCCAATAAATTACTATCTAAATAAGCCTCATGGCCTAAATAAAGCTGTATATCCAGGCTTTCTTCGCCTAACCTTTTAACTAATTTATTGTAATTTTTCATCATAAGCTCATTTGAATAATTAAAAAGTCCTTTTCTAAAATGTGGTGTAGCGATTATTCCTTCTATTCCTAACTCAGTGGCTTTTTTTAAAATTGCTACTGACTCTTCAATATTTTGGGGCCCATCATCAATACCATAAATAATATGGTTGTGTATATCTATCATTTTATCACCTTGTTCACTAGTTTTAATTGCCATCATAATAATAACTCTTCTCATAATCATGGGACGTTTTAGTTAAAATTAAACCAATAATATTTGCACCTACTTTTTCTAACATTGCTTTACTTCGTTTCAAATCTTTTTTTGATGTTTCATTTATAGCAGCCACCAATACAATCCCGTCAACCATCTGGGATAAAACAATTGGATCAGAAACATATAGTACAGGTGGGGCATCAATTAAAATATAATCATAATTATTTTTTATCTCTTTGAGAAAAGATTTAAAAGCATCAGAACCTAAAATAACATCTGGTGAAGGTGGTAAGGGTCCAGAAGTCAATATTTCTAAATATTCTTTACCTAAAATTTTATTTATCACTTCGTTTATCTTTTTTTCCTGATATAAAATTGTTGTTAAACCAGGTATTTGTTTCAAATTAAAATTTTCATGTAATTTAGGCTTTCTAAGGTCCCCATCTATTAGTAAAACTTTCTTCCCTTCATTAGCCATTGAAACGGCCAAATTGCCAATTGTAGTACTTTTCCCTTCAGAAGTAGCGCTACTTGTAAACATTAAAATTTTTGAATCTTGACTTGATTTAATATAATTTATATTAGATCTTAACATCTTATATGATTCAGAAAAATAAGAGTTCTCTTCAAAAGACATCGTTGAATTCTCTTTCTTTTTACTCCTGCTTTTTGTTAAAGAAGGAATTGAACCAATTAATGGTATTTTTAAGGTTCTTTCAATAAGTTCAATATCTCTAATGGTGTCATTCTTCACAAAAAGTATTAAGAAAACAATTAAGCTCGTAACAAGTCCTATAATGCCTCCAAAAACTGTATTTTTTAGTACATTAGGTGTTTCATATTCTTTAGGTATCAACGCTTTATCAATAATTCTAATATTCTTAATGCCAACAATCTCCAACACACCAACAGACAACTGTTCCGCTAGTTCATTAGCAACATTCCTTGCAATTTTGGGGCTTTCACTTTTATAACTTACGATAAACAACCGGGAATCATCTAGTACCTCTATAGCCATACGCTTCCTAAACTTATCAAGCTCAATGCTAATCTCTAAGTTTTTCATTACTTGATTTATTATTAATCTAGATTGAGCAATATTTTTATAGTCATTTATCAGTACATTGTTTCGATTCAGTTCATTGAGTGAAATACCAATATCATTTTCCTCCTTACCAATGAATAGCGTGGTCTCTCCTTTATACATTGGTGTAATTACTTCTGTTGATAAATAATAACTGAATAAAATTCCAATAACTGTAAAAAAAATAATCAACCATTTATAATGCGTTAAACTTTTTAAAAGCTCATTAAAATCAATATAGTTCTGATTATCAATCATATAGACACCTCTCTTACTCTTGAGTTAAGACTTCTCTAATTTCTTCTAAGGATTCTTGATCATATATTTCGTACCATATGTTCTCAATAATTAATCCACGTGTGGTTAATGTATATCGAACAAACTCGGTTTCCTCAGAAACTTTTAATAATTTTTGAAAATTTTGTAGATTTTCAATACTCATATTTGTGTCAATTTTACTATAAAACTTCTTTAATACTGATTCAGTATCATCTAAAGTATTTGACTGATGCCAGTCGATTAAAGAAAGCAATACTTCTTGTTGTCGTTGTATTCGACCATAATCTCCTTCGGTATCATATCTAAAGCGCACATATTCTAATGCTTTTTCTCCACTTAGTATTTGTGTGCCTTTAGAAATATCGATATAACCAGGATAATCAAAATCTTTTTTTGCTGTAATTTCCACTCCGTCTACTGTATCAATTATTTCAGCAAAATTCTCAAAGCTTATCTTAATAAAGTAGTCAACCTCTATTGATAAAAATTTTTCAATTACTCGCGTGATTAAATCAGAACCGCCAAATGCATAAGCGTGATTTATTTTATCAAGTCCTGTATTAGGTATTTCTACACGTGTATCTCTAGGAATAGAGACTATAAATACTTTGTTGTCTCGTGGATTGTACTTCAAAATCATTATAATATCGCTTCTTGGTATTTCCCCGCCACGTTCATCTGTTCCATAAATTGCAAAAAAATAATTTTTTGAAAGAAGTTGATTAAGAAGTTCTTCTTCAATTATTTCTTTTTTAGAATCAATCTTCTCATTATTTTTATCAAGGATATCTGTTAGGGAATCATTTTCAATAGAATCTTCTGAAGCACTTGAGTTTTCATTTTCTAAAGGTTTGTAATCTCTTGATTCTTTATCTCTTGTGAGAAAAAACATAAGAAATATACTAATGGCTACAATTATTATAAGTAAGCTCTTCAAGTAATTTTTTTTCATTTAAGTAACCTCATTTTCTTTCTTAATTTTTCTTTACTTTTTAATAATACCCATTTATATATATAACAATCATATTCCCAAAATAAAAACACATGTGACTTGTAATCACATGTGTTTTATAGTTAATTTTATTTACTTTTCATCAGAATTTTTATCTTAAAGCAATGTAGCCATTACTTGTTATTTCAACAGAACCATCATTATTGTATACCATTACATCGTCTCTATAATTTGTTACAATATTGTTTTTAACTAAAACATTTGAATAACCTGTTTCTGCTATTAACGCAATCCCATAATGCTTATCATCAAATGAATCTTGGCTTATCTGATTATCTTCAATTATTGTATTTTTGATTGTAGTAGAACTATATACCTTAATACCAGCTTTTTTAGTATTTTTTACTATATTATTTCTGTAAACTAATCCGTTTGCATATATTCCTTCGCCTGATGGTGTTGAATGATTTTCTAAATCTATTCCTGTTCCATCAACTAAGTTTCCTTCAACTAAACCAAATTTTCCTTCGATACCATTTTCTAGAACATTTTTAATTCTATTATTAATTACAGAAACACCATATAAATTATCGCCAGTACCAAATATACCATTTGCTCCAACACCAGAGTCAGTAGTATTAATAGAACCAATATCATATATATCATTGTTTTCTATTTGTCCTGTAAATACACCATCATACATGATTATGCCACGATAAAATGTATCATGTATCTTATTGCTATTAATTATAAAATCTTTTGAATTAAGAAGAAAAATCCCACCATGACCATAAGTTCTTGAAATTTCATTATTAGTCATTTGTAATCTTACCGTATCACGAGCATATACACCATTACCTTGCCACGTTGGATCAATTTCAGTTGAACCAATATTATCAAAACTTGAATCAATAATACTAATATCAGAACTAGTTGAAATGTAAATACCATTTTGGATAAAATCTTCAAATTTTACATTTACAAAGTTTACGTTTTTTGAGTCGCTAACCTTAAAATATTTAGCATTTTTAAAAGTAATATTTTCAAACTGAACATTTTCAAGGCCATTTAGTTTAACAGAATCACCTTTTAAATCTACAACTGTTGAACCATTAACATTTTCTTTACCAATAACTAATGTGTCATTTGATAAATTGTTTATTGCTGTATTAAAACTTTTTGTATTCTTAATCTCGTCAGTATTTGAAAAATTCATTTCAGTAGTAGCAAAATTCAAATTAAGTGTTACTATTGAAAAACATACCATTAATATAAGAAAAAACATTATTTTTTTCATTATGAACTCCTTTCGGGAACTGGCTATCTTCCTTTCGGTAAGACCCTTTAGTTTTGCGCCACAGCCTTTCAACTGTTTTGCCTTTATCGCTTGAGTTACTTTACTGTATTATATTTATTAAAACAAAAAAACTCTTCTTTCGGTGACTGGCTATCTTCCTTTCGGTAAGACCCTATAGTTTTGCGTCCTAATCTTTCAATTAGTTTGCCTTTATCGTGAACAGTTAAGTTCAACTCCTATTTAATTACTTTTATTATACCATATTTTGGATATTTGTCAAATTTTTGCGACAACCTCAACTCGTGAAAGTGATTGAAAAGTGATAATGTCATAGATTAAGAAAAATATGAAATATAACAGAATAAAAAATCTTATTTATTTCATTGATATTTCATATTTTAGAAGAAAACTATAATATTTTTTTGTCTAATTACCCGCGTTTCTATAACAATAACCAATAATTTCTCTTGGGTTTATAATATTTAACTACTTTTTCTATGGTATTAAAAGCTTTCTTCAATAGTTGCGATCAGATTGATTTAATTATTTTAATTACTTGATTTATTAAACTATTTAATCGTTTTTCTAATAGCTCCTTGTTCTTTCCATTTAATGAAAAATACAGTTTTACTTTAGGTTCCGTTCCTGATGGTCGAATAACAAACCAACCGTCATCGGATAATAAAAATTTTAACACATTAGCTTTTGGTAAATTTTCAATATTTTTTCTATAATCAACTATTTTAGAAATATTGAACCCATTTAATGAAATTTTTTTATTTCTAAAATAATTCATGATCTCAAGTATTTTCTTTTCACCTAGCTGACCCTCTAAAGTAATTGATTTTAATTTCTCTTTAAAATAACCGTATTCATGATATATCTCTTCTAAAACTTTTAACAAGTTTTTCCCATGGCTTTTATAATATGCTGCCATTTCTATTATCAATAACGTTGCCATTACACCATCTTTATCTCTAACTTCATTTCCATAGAGATAGCCATTGCTTTCCTCATAAGCGAATAAAAATACTTCCTTCTTTTTATCTAAAGAAGATATTTTTTCTCCAATGTATTTAAATCCTGTCAGAGTATTAATAACTCTAATGCCATATTTCGAAGCTATCTTTTCAGCTAAATCAGATGTTACAATTGTCTTAATAAATACTAATTTTTTATCAGTTTCTTTTGGATTCTCTAAAATATAATTCAATAACAAGACACCAATTTGATTGCCACTAAGAGAACGAAACTCATTTTTATCTCTTACTAACAATCCAACTCTGTCACAATCTGGATCTGTTCCTAAAATTATTTCACTTCCAAGATTATCCGCTGTAGCTATTGCTCGATTGAAAACTTCAAAGACTTCTGGATTGGGAACCACTAGATCACCAAATTTTTCATCAGGTAACATTTCAACTTTAACCTCTTCATAGTTTCTTATTTCTAAATCTTTACATAAAGTGGAAACGGGAAGTGCCCCTGTACCATATAAAGCAGTATATAAAACTTTTAAGGATGTTCTTTTCAAAAGACTTTTATCAAATAAACTATTTTTAATATAATCAAAATAAGCATTGTCGATGCTTTCTAGTACCTCAGCAATTATTTCTTTCTCTATTCCTTTTTCGAAACTTATTTTCTTAATATCTTTAAACACATCAAGTCCCTCGATTGCTTTCATTATTTTTTTTGCAATGGAAGGTACTATTTGCACCCCTTCTTCTTGATAAATTTTATAACCATTGTATACCGGCGGATTATGAGATGCAGTAATAACAATACCAAAATCACATGATAGTTTTCGAATAGCAAATGACAGTTCTGGTGTTGGTCTACTGTCACTAAAAATCAATACTTTAATACCGTTGGCCGCTAATACAGACGCAGCAGTTTTAGCAAAGTATTTTGACTTTTTTCTTGTATCGAAGCATATGATCACTTTAGCTTCTTTCTTTTTTTCATTAATATAGTTCGCTAGCCCTTGTGTCGCTTTTCCTACTGTATAAGTGTTCATGCGGTTACTACCAAGACCTATCTTTTCTCTTAAGCCACCAGTACCAAATCGTAACTCTTTATAAAAACAATCTTTAACTTTCTCTATATCCTTTCTAATCATTAAAAGTTTTCTTTTGTCTTGAGGCGAAACGTAATTAAGCCACTGCTGATATTTACTCAATACTTTCGGTGATAGTTTTTCACTTAATTGAATACTTTCTATTATTTTCTTCATAGTATAATGCCATGAGTCTCTCACCATATCTGAAATATCTAACTTTGTTGTCCAATTAATCTCTTTTCGTGCTTTACTGACATCAGCATATGAAATATCAATATCCCCAGCACGTCTATTGACAATTTCATAAGGTATATTAATTTTATTAACTTTTATAAATTCATTAACTAACTCTAAAACTGTTATCCCTTGTCCAGTGCCTAGGTTATAAATATTCAATCCCTTGCTTCGATTTTCAATCGCTTTTATATGCCCCTTAGCAAGATCTACTACATGTATATAATCCCGTATAGCTGTTCCATCTTTCGTTTTATAATCACCGCCAAAAATCTTTAATCTTTCTAAATCTCCAGTTGCAACTTTAATGATCACAGGCATGAGATTACTTGGTGTACCAACTGGGTCTTCTCCAAGCATTCCACTCTTATGAGCACCTACAGGATTGAAATAACGAAGAATTGTTATCTCTAAATTTTTGTTCATAGATGAAAGGTCAAATAGAATTTTTTCATTCATTGCCTTTGTCTCACCGTAAGGATTTGTTCTTTTTTCAAGTGACATATCTTCACTTACAGGAGACACTTGGTTCCCATAGACAGTTGCTGAAGAACTAAAAACTAACTTCTCGACTTTAAATTCTATGCACATTTGACTAAGAACAATTGTTGAAACAATATTGTTATAATAGTATTTTAAGGGTGTCTCTATTGATTCCTCTACAGCCTTAAGACCAGCTAAATGTATCACGCCATTAATCTTATTATCTAAAAATATTTTCCCCATTGCCTCAACATCTGTTACATCAGCTTCATAGAATACAGGTCTAGTACCAGTAATCATTTGAATTCTATCAAGCACTGATAATTTTGAATTACTTAAATTATCAATTACTATTACTTTATAATTACTATTAATTAACTCTACAACCGTATGGCTACCAATAAAACCTAACCCGCCCGTTACTAATGTCGTCATAAATTCCTCCGAACCTACTGAGTAATGATTTAATAGTCTATTTAAATTCTGACTCCAAATTTTAATAGACTATTAACTAATTTATTGTTCTGTTACTTATGATACCCAAAAATATACTTCCAATTCAATTTTTAGATTTTATTAATTTGATAAAACTTCACCTGTAAGCACTAGCGCAAAGAGTACAAGTGTTTTTATTTTCCATTGTATTGTAAATAAAAATCAGTAGGAAGAAGAATAACGTTTAGTTCATTATATTTCAAATTATAAGCATCAAAAAAACCACAACTATTGTTTCCAATTATGATGTGGTAAGATTAATTAGGATTTATATTACATTCTTTGAAGATGTCTTTTAGTTAATTTCTTTTCTAATAAATTATTGATGATGGTACTTGCACAAAAACTGTTTATATTCAAATTCCCTTCTACTCTTTTGTAATATATAATATTAACTTTTTAAATGCTAGTCATTAAAAAAACTGTTAAACATTTTCAACGCCACTTCTCTACTATAAGTCTTATTTCTAACTTGTGGCCAGCTATCTAGCGAACTAATATCTACAACTCTTGGATTGCATAAGTCAAAAGTAACCGGTGCATACGATTTACCTAAAACTGATAAAGAAGCGATTCTATGTTTTCCATGTAAAACAATGAATTTATAACAATCATTTTTTTTCAAAAAATAGCCTTGGATATGATTAGAGTCAAGTAGACTACTTGACTTTCTTTTATAATATCCATTTTTCTCAATGGAATTGTAAACTTCCAACAATCTTCTCAATTCATGCTTTCCTTCATCGTCACTCATTGGACCTGAATACATAAGCTTTTTATTTTTATAATCAATTTTAGGCTTATTATTCCAAGGCAATAAAAATCCAGTTAAACCCTCATGAGATTGATTTAAAATTTTTGTACTACTGAAGAAAACTTCATAAGTATCACTAGGACAAAATTTAGTATAATATTTTTTAAGATAGGACTCTTCATAGATCAGCTGTTTATTATTTTTTTTGTATTGAATCAAAGTTCTAACATATGGATGGTGACCGCCATAAGCAAATCCAAAGGAAAAAAAATCACATGTATCTTCAATTTTTACACTAAAAATCGGTTGTAGTTTATCATACCATATTGCAGTTTCGTAAGTACAAGAAAGTTC
>Ga0209414_1001228_pt1 | contig 12171 bp, 8 predicted proteins | sample LakVidmifraction_4_FD_181154 | JGI IMG/M metagenome (GOLD analysis project Ga0209414, IMG submission 181154) | Hypersaline microbial communities from Lake Vida, Antarctica - Brine Hole Two &gt;0.2 micron (SPAdes) (version 2) | ecosystem: Environmental > Aquatic > Non-marine Saline and Alkaline >... | reverse complement strand
CTGGGCTGGACCCTGGCGCAAACAAAACGCCTGCTGCGCTGGCTGGCGCAGCCGGACACCGCCAGCGAAGCGCCAGACAGCGTTGGCCTGTGGGGCGGTATTTTTGACGGCCTGAACAAACTCCAGAAACAGCACATCAAACACCGCTCTGCGCTGCAAGAGCGCCTTCAGCGGGTGCAGCAATCCGCCAATGCCATGCGCGATGGCGTAGTGATGACCGATTCCCGCGGCACTCTGGAGTGGTGGAACGGCAGCGCCGGTTACCTGCTCAATCTGCGTAACGGCACCGACCAGGGCCAGCTGATTCAGAACCTGATTCGCCTGCCCGCATTCATTCATTATTTTGAACAAAAGCAATATCAGCAACCATTGGAACTAAACGCACCAGCCCGCCCCCACCTGCGCCTGCAAATCCAGATCAGCCTGTTTGGCGACAACGACCGCCTGCTGCTGATCAAAGACATTACCCGCCTGCATCAGTTAGAACAGATGCGCCGAGATTTCGTCAGCAACTTGTCCCACGAAATGCGCACACCGCTGACCGTTATCAGCGGTTACCTGGAAACCCTGGGTGACCACAGCGATGAAATGCCGGCCCACTGGCAGCGCGCCGTTTTTACCATGGCAGACCAATCGGCACGCATGGAAGCGTTGGTCGCCGACTTGATTCTGCTGTCGAAAATTGAAACCGGCGACGGCAATCTGCATGAAAGCATCGTAAATGCAGGCGCTCTGCTGCAACAGGTTTGCGATGACGCAAACGCCCTAAGCGGCGACAAGCAGCATCGAATTGAGCTGACAATCGACGGCCCGGCGCAAATACGCGGCGACCTGTCACAGTTGCGCAGCGCAGTCTCTAATCTGGTTTTTAACGCGGTGAAGTACACTCCCGCACAAGGCCAGATTCGCGTTCGCTGGAGCGCCGGCGAACAAGGCCCGCTGCTAACGGTGGAAGACAACGGCATGGGTATAGACCCAAGCCACCTCCCGCGATTGACAGAACGCTTCTATCGCGCTGACCCCAGTCGCCACAAAGACACCGGCGGCACGGGGCTGGGCCTGGCTATTGTTAAACACGTGCTGTTGAACCACGACGGGCAACTGCTCATCAGCAGCAGCTTGGGTAAAGGCAGTACCTTTCGTTGCCAATTTCCCGCGGAGCGGGTTGTTACTAGCGAGGTGCAGCCGCTCGAAAGCGGGCAATGAAGCGCGACAGGTCTTCCATTTTTTTCGGGTCTTCGTCTACAAAGCGGATAGTGGCACTGACAAAGTCGGTGTCCTGGCGTTTGTCGACCGCGTGAAGTTGGTGCACGTATCCGTTTAGCCGCGCCACTTCGGTTTCCGAGATTTCAATATCCACCACCGCTTGGTCCAGAATGCCTGGAAACTGCTGGTCGCGGCGGGCAATCACCCGCACTTCGTTAAGATTGATGTCTTTTACCACCGACTGCAGGGTGTGGTCAGCAAAACGCACGGTGGCCATATTCATCAACGCGCCTGCCTTTGCAGCTGGCTGGCGCTGGGGCGAATTCGCAGCTGCCACAACAGCGGCCGGCTCCGCAGGCGTTGTAGAAGCAGCCGGGGACTCTGTTTTACGGGTCAACAGGGAGGCCGACTGTGCCAGGGCATCGGCCTGAACCGCAGGCGCCTTGCCAGAGCTTGCCATGGCCTGCGCCAGCGTTTGCCCCATCACTTTACGGATTTTTTTACCCAGACCGTCAGGGCTGAAAGGTTTGCCCAGATATTCCGATACGCCCTGCTGTATGGCTTCGACCACGTGGCTTTTGTCGCCACGGCTGGTAATCATAATAAACGGCACTTTGGCGTACTGGGGCTGCTGACGCATCCATTGCAGCAGTTCCAGCCCTGACATTTCCGGCATTTCCCAGTCGCAGAGAATCAAATCAAAAGTGGTGCGCAACATCAGCGACTGCGCTTTTTTACCGTCGGCTGCATCGATGGCTTCAATAACAGGAAACTGCTGCCTGACAGCACGCTTGATCAGGTCCCTTACAAAGCTGGCGTCATCCACTACCAGTGCTGTCAGCATCGCCATTGATTCAACCTTCTATTGCGCTGTTGTCGATCTGTTTTAAGTTACTATAAAACAAACTCCCCTGATAAAAACCCTTCACGTAAAAAATGTCGTCCTCCTGTGGATGCAGGTTACTGATTTGTCACCCGTCAACAGTGGCAAGTGTGTTTTTAGGGCCGTAAAAAACGCTACTATGGGCGCTAATAATACGCCCCACGCCCATTTTCCGGAGGTTCTACGTGTCTGTCTTCATTTCACGCTTTTTTCGCCCGGCCGCCACGGCCCTGTGTGCCGGCATCCTGGCCACCCTGCCGCTGGGTGCTAGCGCCAACATTGCCGATAAGGCGACAGACCAGCCTGCTACGGTCAACAATTTTGAGACCTGTAAAGCAGACTTGCAGCAGCAGGCCATAGCCGCTGGCGTTAGCGCTGAAACCGCGCGCAGCGTGTTGGCTGGCGCGGAATATCTGGAACGGGTGATTGAGCTGGACCGGCGCCAGCCGGAATTCACCACGCCCTTTGCTGACTATTTGAACCGCCGGGTAAACGACACTCGCATCGACAAGGGCCGTCAGCTATTAATAGAGCACGCCGATCTACTGCAACGAGTGACCAATGAAACCGGCGTGCCCGCCGCCTATTTATTGTCGTTCTGGGGCCTGGAAACCAACTACGGCAGCTATTTTGGCAAAATGTCGGTGCCCAGCTCCCTGGCAACACTGGCCTGTGACGAACGCCGCAAAACCTTTTTTACCCGCCAGCTGATTGCTGCCCTGCAGATTGTTGACGAAGGCGCCATTAGCCCCGAGCAAATGGAAGGCTCCTGGGCCGGTGCTATGGGCCACGTGCAATTTATGCCTACGGTCTTCCTTCAGCACGCCGTCGACGCAGACGGCGATGGCCGCCGTGACCTGTGGAACAGTTTACCAGACGCGCTAATGTCAGCCGGGCAATTTTTGCAGTCTATGGGATGGGATGGCGACTACCGCTGGGGCCGTGAAGTACAGCTACCCAATAACTTTAACTTTGCCCTTGCCGATGGCCGCCGCAAATCTCTGGAGCAATGGAACCAGCTTGGCGTTACCGACGCATCAGGCGGCCCCCTGGCCCAAGAAGCCATTGATGCCGCAATCATTGTGCCCGCCGGCCACCAGGGCCCGGCGTTTCTGGCTTATCACAACTTCAAAGTGATTATGGGCTGGAACCGCTCGGAATTTTACGCCATCGCTGTTGGCCACCTGGCCGACCGTATTGCCGGTGCAGGCGGGTTACAGAATCCGCCACCGGTAGATGCGCCCACGCTGTCCCGCGACAACATCATGCAGCTACAGCAGCAGCTGGAACAGCGTGGATATTCCGCCGGCACGCCAGACGGCATTATGGGCCCGGCCACCCGCGCCGCTATTCGCCAGTACCAGATCGCCAACGGACTGGTCGCCGACGGCTATCCGGGGCCTCAGGTTTTACGAGTTCTGCAGGTGACGCCGGCGCTTTGATGCGCCGGTAGCTAACCTCACTAACCAAAATGATGCGATCTCCATGGACTCAATCACTCAGGTAGCTCTTGGCGCTTCCATCGCAGGCCTGATAGCCGGTAAAACACTCGGGCGATCGGTTCTGCTGACCGGCGCGCTGTTAGGCACGCTTCCCGATATGGATGTGCTGATTGATTATGGCTCGGCCGTCGCCAACTTTACCCAGCACCGGGGCTTTAGCCACTCTCTTTTTGTGCTTGCGCCCCTGTCGCTGCTGCTTGCAACTCTGTTCTGGCGCTGGAAGCCACAACTGGGGTTCCCTCGCTGGTTGTTACTAACGGCACTGGTGTTGCTGACGCACCCTATTCTGGACACGTTTACCACCTACGGCACACAGCTGTTCTGGCCCCTTGGCCGGCCGCTGGCCATCAGCAGTATTTTCATTATTGACCCCCTGTATACGCTACCGCTGCTGGCCGGCTGCGCCGCTTTTTCACTGCGGCCTCCGGCTGTGCGCGTCTTAGCCGGCGGCCTACTGCTGTCCACCGGGTATCTCGGCTGGTCGTTTGTCGCTCAGCAGGCAATAACCGAGCGCGTGCAACCGGCCCTGGCCGAAGCCGGCTTTGCCGACGCCAAACTTCTGGTGCAACCTATGCCCTTCAACACGGTGCTTTGGCGCGCCACCGCGATCACCGACCAGCAGCGGGTTGAAATCGTGACCGGCTTTCTGGATGGCGACAGCCCCTTAACCCTTGAATATTTCCCGCGCCAGCCGGCGCTTGCCAACTCTGTTGCGCAATTGCCCGAAACCCACCGCCTGGAATGGTTTACCCGGGGGTTTCTTGACTACCAAGCGCGCGACGGTGAAATCACCGCTACCGATGTACGCTTGGGTATTCCCGGGGCGCATCCGTTTACGTTTGTTCTCGCCAATGAACAGGGTGGCATACTCAAACCCGGCAATGGCGAACAGGCACCCCGGCCCGCCTTCAACAGCGCTGCAATGCCCTTGCTGTGGGGCCGCATAACCGGCGCTATCCCGGTTCTTTGTCTTGCCAGCCTTGCCACGCCAGCGCCCGGCCAGGAGTGTTGAAGACCATGCGCCTCGATCAATTTATTGCCACTAGCTCAGACCTTTCACGCAAAGAAGCAAAGCATGCCATAGCCGCTGGTGACGTTCAGGTAAACGGCGCCCTGTGGAAGAATTCGGCCGCCGCCGTTCCGGCCAACGCTGAGGTTTTGCTGCAAGGAGAACCCGTTGCCCTACCTGCTGAGCGCTACTTGATGCTCAACAAGCCCGCAGGATATATCAGCGCCACCCGCGACAATGACCAGCCCACAGCGCTGGATCTTCTGCCGGCAGAGCTGACCCGCAATCTTCATATTGCCGGCCGCCTGGACGCAGACACTACCGGTTTGCTGCTGCTGACAACCGATGGTCAGTGGTCGCACCGGGTCACCTCGCCAAGAGTGGAGTGCACGAAAACTTATCAGGTGGCTTTGAGCGAGCCGATTTCACACACGGCCATTGCGGCACTGGAAACCGGCGTGATGCTTCGTAACGACACTAAGCCGACAAAGCCCGCTCAGGTGAAGGTGCTGCAGTCACAGCTCATAGAGCTGACTATTTCTGAAGGCCGCTACCACCAGGTCAAACGTATGATGGCCGCCGTTGGTAATCACGTCACGACTTTGCACCGCAGCCGCATTGGCGGGGTAACGCTGGATTCGGCACTGGCCGCTGGTGAGCATCGCTTTTTAACCAGCGCCGAAATCGCCAGTTTTACCTAGAAATTCTCAAACCACCGGTTCCACCGCAGCCGACACCAGATCTTACTCCGGTGTAATCTGTGCAGGCTACCAGGCTGACCTACATCAATAGCCCCCGAATCCGCCGCGCATATACTTCTGCCATACTTTGACATAAAAAAAAGGCTTCTATGTCTGCGCCCGACCTAAACAACGATTCTCTGACTGACACTCTAATTGACACTTCGATTGCCACTCTGACTGGCAACGCGCAAGACGCATACAACTACTGGCGCGCCGGCTATGGCGTTATCAGCCACGGTGACCTGCTGTGTTCAAGGGTTCTGCACTCAGCGCGGCAGTTGGTCCATCGCAAGCTACAGCCAAATCTGGAAACCGTATTCCATCACCTGGCCGCTCTCGACAGACTTGTCAGTGCAGGCATGTGGCAAGTCGTGCACATGACCTACACCAACCGGGTATGCTTGAACGGCAAGGCCCTGGCGGCGGATGACTTCAAACCCAAACCGGAAGGCCACACCGGCGGTGCGCTGAATATGGTGCCCGCTTACGCCGCCTACCTGACTACTAATAGCCTAACCGGAAAAACCCGCAGCTGGCTGATGGGCCAGGGCCACTGCGTGGCAGCTGTTGACGCCCTGAATGTTCTGACCGGCAACCTGCATCCGGAACAACAGCAGGCCTATGGCGGGGCCGATGGCCTGACACAGCTAGCCCGGGACTTTTACAGTTACCGCCAGAACCCCGATGGCAGCAACGTGGCGCCCCTGGGCAGCCACGTTAACCCTTACACCGCCGGCGGCATTATCGAAGGCGGCTATTTGGGCTTTGCCGAGCTGCAATACGCGCACATGCCCTTACCTGGCGAATCTCTGGTAGCGTTTTTGTCGGACGGTGCCGCTGAAGAGCAGCGCGGCAGCGACTGGATTCCGCGCTGGTGGCGCGCTGAAGACTGCGGCTTGATCATGCCCATCATGATTGCCAACGGCCGGCGCATTGAGCAGCGTACCGAACTGGGTACCCGCGAAGGCCTGGAGCGCTTTGAAGAACATCTGTCCGCCCGCGGCTTTGCACCCTTCCGCTTTGACGGTCGCGACCCTGCCGCATTTGTGTGCGCCATGCTGGATATGGAATGGGCGCTGGAAGAACAGGCCGAAGCCGTATTGAGTGGTCAGCAGAACTATCCCGCACGGATTCCCTACGGCATTGCCGAAACCGTCAAAGGCTTCGGTTTTTACGGCGCGGGCGAAAATGCTGCACATAATTTGCCGCTGCCGGGCAACCCACGGGTTGACGCACGCATACGCGAGCTGTTTCATCAACACACCGCGCCGCTGCACGTTGAGCTAGACGAACTGACCGCCGCACTGCGCACGCTGAACCGCCATCAGGATCAGAAACGGCCGCTGGAACGGGACCACCCTCTGGCCCTGCGCAATCCGCCGGAGCCGGTGATTCCAACGTTGGCGCCGGTACAGCAGGCGGCATCGCCGATGACTGCTATTAACGATTTCTTCTGTGCCCTGGTTGAGGCCAACCCGACATTAAGGCCCCGCGTGGGCAACCCGGACGAGCTTGCCAGCAATCGCCTGGAAGGCGTATTGCACCTGTTAAAACACCGGGTGAACGAACCGGAAAACGACAGCGAATCCGTTCTGGGCGGGGTTATTACCGTGCTGAATGAAGAGGCCGTGGTTTCTGCTTGCCTGGCCAACAAGGCCGGCCTCAACCTGGTGGCCAGTTACGAAGCCTTTTGCGTAAAAATGCTCGGAGCCATCCGCCAGGAACTGATATTCGCCCGTCATCAAGCCGCAGTAGGGCGCCCTGCGCGCTGGCTTGGCCTGCCCGTGGTAGCAACGTCCCACACCTGGGAAAACGGCAAGAACGAACAATCCCATCAAGACACAACCTTCTGTGAAAGCTTATTAGGGGAAATGAGTGATGTGTCCCGCGTGGTGTTCCCCGCTGACTACAACAGCACCCTGGCGCTGATGCCCGGCATTTATCGCAGCCGCGGTCGCATTACCTGCATGGTTGTGCCAAAGCGCGAGCGGCCGTGTGTGTTCAACACCGCCGAAGCGGCGCTGCTGGCGCGCCAGGGAGCGATTGTGATTGATGAAGACACTGGCGGGCGCGAGCCGGTTATGCTGATTGCGAATGGCGCCTACCAGCTGTCAGAAACCATCCGTGCGTGCGAACGGTTGCGCGACAGCGGTGCAGCCTTCCGCCTGGTGTACGTTCAGGAACCAGGGCGCCTGCGCCAGCCCCGCGACGCCCAGGAAGCCGCTGTGTGTATGAATGAACTGGAACGTGAACAGTTATTCCCGGGCCGACTGAGCCGCCGGGTCGCACTCACGCACATGCGCCCGGAAGTGTTCCGTGGCCATTTACACACGCTGTTTCCGGCACCGGCAACATCACGGGTGTTGGGTTACCGCAACCATGGCGGCACGCTGACCGAAGCCGGCATGCTGTTTACCAATGGCTGTTCCTGGGCCCACGCCCTGGCGGCTTGCGCCAGCGTAATGGCATTGCCACCCGGCGAGTGGTTATCCAGCGCGGAACTGGCGGCGGTAGAGGGCCGTGGTGACCCCGCGGTTATCACCCGCTAAGCGGCCATTGTTAAAATCTTATTCAGTACGGATAACACCCACAAAAAAAGGCAGCCTGGGCTGCCTTTTTTATAGCGGGTTACTTCTGAATCCAAGCGGGATTACAGAGGTACAACGTTTTCCGCTTGAGGACCTTTCTGGCCCTGGGTAACGGTGAACTCGACTTGCTGGCCTTCTGCCAGAGTCTTGAAACCGCCGCCCTGAATAGCGCTGTAGTGAACGAATACGTCGGGGCCGCCTTCACGAGTGATGAAACCAAATCCTTTTGCTTCGTTGAAGAACTTAACAGTACCGGTAGTAGTAGACATGCTCAAATATCCTGCAATCAATCAATTATTCACCCTGCTCAACCAAGATGGTTTGAGCCGGTGTTTACGGGAAACCAGAATCTGCGGAATCAATAAAAGGACGGTAACTGCTCATCACTGGGTCTAATACTAACCGCTGGAATACGTCTTATTAATGAAATGCTTCACTGAATATTTCCTTCAAGAATTACTCTACTCGGGAACTCAGGGCTTGCCAAGTGGATTTTGACAATTTTGCATAGGTAATGGTGCAGATCAAGTTTTGATCAATGCAACCGTATAAAAGCCAACAGCCGTCATCAGCAACGCACCGCAAACGTGGGCCAGAATACCCACCAGAGCCATGCCCCACTTTCCCTGCTGCAAGGCCGTGAGCATTTCCAACGAGAAAGTGGAGAAAGTCGTTAGCGCGCCACACAGGCCGGTTATGGCAAACAAGCGCCACTCCGGTGACAGGCTGGAACTGTGGCTGAACCAGGCCAGCAACAAACCCGCCAGCCAGCCACCGGCCATATTTGCCACCAACGTGCCCAGCGGCACATGGTGATGGCTGGCGTTCAGCCACAAAGCCAGTGCCCAGCGCACATTCGCGCCGAGCACCGCACCACCGCTAATGGCCAGAACCGACAACCACATACTCAATGCGCCATCAAGAAGGCTGCGCTTCTGAGGGGTTGTGATCAATCACCGACTTTTTATTGCGTGCGAATTCGTCAAAGGCGAAGTCGTCCACCGTCAGCATTTCCAGCACTTTTGCTTCGTAATCACGCATAAAGATTGCATCTTCGTCGCTGAACACGCCCGCGTCCAAAGCGGCTTCAAAACGTTGCTCCGGGTGCAAAGCGATGATCGGCAATTCGCCCTTGCTGTAAGCCTTGTTGGCTTTGCGATAGAGCTTTTCAGCTTTGGCGTTGTCTTTCAGAAGGTTGTTGTAACTGGCTACGGGGTTATAGGCAACGGTGTCGACGCCGTTTTCACTGTCACCCACCCACAGGCTGGACAACAGTTTTTTCCTCAGTGGCGAATCCGTTGAAATGGCCTGCGCCACGGTGTGAGTCAGAGCGTCATTCGGGCCAGTCCAGCGTCGGCCGATGGGCAAGGTAATCACCCGCAGTGCGCCGGCCACCAACCGATTCGGCAGGTTATCAAGGAATTCCACCAGCGCCGTTTCCGTACGCGCCAGCAGCATGTCCAGACTGTAGGCCATGAGTGCCTGCTCGCCGTCCACCGGCTGGGTTTCGTGCCACTGTTTGAGAACCATAGAAGCCAAATACAGATTCGACAGCATGTCACCCAAACGCGCAGAGGTCAGTTCGCGCATTTTTAGCTCACTGCCCAGGGTGGTCATAGCCGCGTCGGAACACAGCCCGAAAGCGGCGCTGAAGCGGGCCACAGACTGGGCGTATTTACGCGCACCGTGATCAAACGGCACGTCTGCGCGACCAATGCCCAAGGCTTGGGTAAAGGCTCGGGCAGCGTTACCAAACACCAGCCCGGCGTGACCGAAAAACGCTTCGTCAAAGGCATCGATGTCGTCGTTGTCTTTCGCCGCCAGCTCTTTTAACACGTACGGATGGCAGCGAATGGCGCCCTGGCCAAAGATCATCAGGCTGCGGGTCATTATGTTAGCGCCCTCAACGGTAATAGACACTGCCGAACTACTGAACGAAATACCCATGTAATTGCGTGGGCCAAGGGTGACCGTTTTGCCGCCGTGAACGTCCATCGCATCGCTGAGAATGTCGCGCTGATACTCGGTCAGGTGGTACTTCAGAATCGCCGACGGCACCGCCGGTTTCTGGCCTTGGTCAATCATGTTGGCGGTATGGTTAACCGCCGCTTGGGCAATGTACGTTTTGGCAGCAATCCGCGCCAGCGGCTGCTGTACGCCTTCCATTTCCGCCACTGGCGTATTGAACTGGCGCCTTATCCGGGTAAAGCCACCGGCCGTGGCCACCGCGAAGGCAGCCCCACCGGCAGCGCCAGACGGCAACGTAATGCAGCGGCCCACCGACAAACATTCCACCAGCATGCGCCAGCCCTCGCCGGCCATTTTTTCACCACCGATCAGGTAGTCCAGCGGAATGAACATGTCTTTGCCAATAATCGGGCCGTTCAGAAACGGGCTTCCTATCGGGCAGTGGCGACGGCCGATTTCCATGCCGTCGGTATCACGGGGAATCAGTGCGCAGGTAATGCCGCGGTCTTCAACGTCGCTCAGCAAGCCATCGGGGTCGAACATGCGGAAGGCCAGGCCCACCACCGTGGCGATTGGTGCAAGGGTAATCCAGCGTTTCTCAAAATTCAGACGCAAACCAATGACTTCTTTGCCGTCAACTTCCTGCTTACACACAATACCGGTATCCGGTAACGAAGTGGCGTCGGAACCTGCGCGCGGGCCGGTCAGGCCAAAACAGGGTATTTCGCGGCCGTCAGCCAGGCGCGGCAAATAATATTCTTTTTGCTCATCGGTGCCGTATTTTATAAGCAGCTCGCCAGGCCCAAGGGAATTGGGCACGCCAACCGTTACCATCAGCATTTCGTTAACGGCCAGGCGCTGCAGCACGGCGGTCTGAGCTTTCGCGGAGAATCCCAGACCACCGTATTTTTCAGGGATAATCATACCGAAGAACTTTTCGCGCTTGAGAAAGTCCCACAGCTCTTCCGGCAGGTCGGCACGCTCTACCGCTACATCCCAGGCATTGCACATGGCCAGCGCCTGGTTGCACTGGTTATCCACAAACGTCTGTTCTTTGTCGGTCAGGCCGGTGTTGCGGTTTATCAACAGACTGTGCCAGTCAGGTTTGCCGGTAAACAATTCGCCGTCCCAACCTACTGTGCCCGCTTCCAGCGCTACCTTTTCCGTTTCAGATACTTTCGGGGCTACTTTCTTGAACAGGGCAAAGGCTTTGGGCGTTAACCAGCTGCGGCGAAAGCCTGGTAAGCCGGCGGCGGCCGTAATGCCGGCACCAACAAACAGAAGCAATGCCAGCCCGAACGATGCAAACAGCAACGACAAAAGGCCTACGCCCACCATAACACCCACCGCAGCTTTCGCTCCGGCTTCCTGGCGCATCACGACCAGCAAGCCCGCTATCGCCACTATAAACAGTATGAACGTCATCATTAATTCCCCTGTTGTGCCTGGTTTGAACAGCTGATTTTCATCACTTTACGTTACCTGATTGCTTAATATCTGGCCAGCTAAGCCCGTCGTGTTACAGCATCAGGCGGTTACAATCACCCGGATGCCTTCCAACGCCAGTGTGGCGTGCCCTATTGCTTCGCGGGCAGCTGCCAGCTGGGCGCGGAAATACTCGATTTCCTCATTACGAATCGCCGGATTCACCGCCTGCAAGGCTTCCAGGCGGCGTATTTCCGGGCCGAACATTGCATCTACCTGCGCCAGTGCTTTTTGTTGCAGCGGTTGTAGGTGCGGCTCAGCCAGGCGCTGGGAATGGTCCACCATGGTTTCAACCTGGGCGCGAATTTGCGGCACAATCGCCTGTGCTGTGCGCCGGCGAATATTAGAACACATGTCGTTCAGGCGGTCATGGGGCAGGGCTTTCGACAGGTCTTTGCCGGTCACATCCACCAGCAAGCGCAGCGGCGACACCGGCAGGTAACGGGTCAACTGAAGAGCGTCTGGCGCAGGGCAATGCACAGTGAACAGGGCTTCCATCAGCAGGGTGCCGGCGGGCAAAGCCTTCACCGACATGGTGGCCAACGCAGCTTTACCCAGTCCGGAACTGGTCACTGACTCCATAATGCCGGTCACCATCGGGTGCTCCCAGCTCATGAACGCCAGGTCTTCGCGTTCCAGCGCGCGGTCCCGTTCCCAGGTGACGGTTATGCCGTCTTCGGGCAAGCCGGCCACGTGCCCGGCCTGGTACTGCTCGCCCGGGCGCAGCACGTCCGAATGTTCGGAATGGTCTTCTACATCCACACCCAGAATGTCGAAGGCTTCCATC
>Ga0209414_1001226_pt1 | contig 12211 bp, 17 predicted proteins | sample LakVidmifraction_4_FD_181154 | JGI IMG/M metagenome (GOLD analysis project Ga0209414, IMG submission 181154) | Hypersaline microbial communities from Lake Vida, Antarctica - Brine Hole Two &gt;0.2 micron (SPAdes) (version 2) | ecosystem: Environmental > Aquatic > Non-marine Saline and Alkaline >... | reverse complement strand
GTTAATAAAATATAGAACTTAGGGCGGTATATTCGCCCTATTTTATTTTAATGAGGTGAAACATGAAAATAAGTGATATTACGTATGACTTTGTTAAAGATTATTGCAAAATAGATTATGAAGAACCATTAATACCGGTGTTTATGGCTGGCGCTAAAAGCTATTTAAAAGGCTACACAGGTATTAAAACCGATATTGATTTAGACACTATGGAGGACATGACTATCTGTTATTTAGTGTTAATATCTGATTTTAATGACAATAGAGGGATAATGGTTAAATCTGATAAAGCAAATAAAATAATTGATAGTATTTTAAGTATGCATTGTATTAATTTATTGTAACGAGGTGATAGAATGACCGACTTTGATGTAAGTGTCGGAGAATTAAAACATAGGATTGATATATGGGGCAATGTACCATTTATAAATGAATTAGGAGAAACAGACTATACTACCGCTAAAATAAAGCCAATATGGGCTAAAATAGTGCCACAGACTGGAAGTCTAGGAAAGACACAAGCCGAAACTATATTGACCAACACTACACACAAGATGATTGTAAGATATCTTTCAGGTAAATTTATAAAAGAAAGTGATTTTATCATGTTTAGGGGAAAAAGATATGATATTAAATTTATATTAAATCCATTTTTTGCCGATGAATTTTTAGAAATATTTACAGAGCAGGTGATTGAATAATGGCACGTAATGGATTCGATACAAGCATGTTAGACGATTATGTAAGAGATATGATGGGTATGGCAAGTGCTGTTCTGCCTAAAGAGTCTAAAAAATTTCTCAAGAAGTCAGCAAGAGCCTTAAATAAAGTTCAAAAGAATACTTTTAAAAGGTTTGGAATTGGCGAAAGTGGAATAATCGAAAGAGAAATATTGGCATCAATTAAAACTGGAAAAACTTATAAAAGAAACGGTGCGTTGAATTGTAGGGCATACTGCTCACATCCATTAGGGCATTTATTTGATGCGGGTTACATCCATATGGGCGGGTTTGATGAAAAAACTGGTATTGAAACATGGGTTGAAGGTTATCATTTTATGGAAAAAGCCGAAGAATCATATAAGGCTGGATATTATAGGGATGTTCAGGATTTTTTAGATGATATGCTTGATAACCATGGATTATAATGATATACTAATTGTAAAATATTAGTGAGGTGGTTTTAATATGAGTATGTTTGAAGTAAAAAAAGATATAAGTAAAATTAGTGGTAAATATGGTGGAGGTTACGCTAATATAACTATGAACGGACAGTTAAATCTTGTAATAAAAAAAGATAAACTTACATTTAGCCAACTATTTAAAACTTACCATACATTAGATGTAAAAAAAATAACAGATGTACAATATAAAAGTAAACAAGAAATAAGCAAAGATATCACATTAACAAGAATTCTTGCATTTGGTATATTTGCACTTGGAATGAAGAAAAAGAAAGTAGATAACAGTTATTTTATAATTATTAGCACATTAGAAGATGATTTTGAAAATGATTTTGTATTAGAAATAGAAAATACAATTGGACTTGGGGCTACAATGGCACAAGGGTTTGTAAAAACATTAAGAAATAAAGTAACTGAATATAAACAAGTAGGTGATTAATATTGTAACTCTTATAGATATTTATAAGGCGATAATAAGCACTGTAAATTTAGCTTTAACAGATACAGTGTTTAGTACAACTAAATTTAGCAGTACGAGCATAGTTGAAGATATAACTAGACCGTCTCTTTACTTAGATTTTTCTAATAATAAAACAAATAGATTTAATTTTTATATTAAGGAGCGCAGCCTACAGGTTGAGCTTTTTTATTTTGCTACAGTTAGAGACAATGCAAAAATTGAATTGTTAACAATTCAAAACATATTGGAAAATGCTTTTCTGGAAGAAATCAAAGTTTCTGATACTTTTTATTTTCCAACTAGTGAAACTGAATTTTATGTAAATAAAACAGATGGTTACTTAACTTGTAAAATTGAATTGTATAGCCTTGAAAACATTGAGTTTGTAGACCTTAGTGAATACATGGAAACATTAGGAATGGAAATAAAAATAAATTAGAAGTGAGGTAATGAATATGACGATACAACAACCAAGTATTTTAATTAACTTTAAACAAAATGCGATTGAATTTGTAGCAAGAAGTGCTAGAGGTAATGTGGTCCTAATCATTAAAGATGATACGGACACTACATTTACACAAAAGGTTTATAAAACAATTACAGAATTAACCGCAGATGCGGCACTTTATACACCTGAAAATCTACAATACATTACAGATACATTTGAAGGTGCGGCATTTAGAACTACTGTAATACGTGTAGCGGTTGCTGATGCGTTTGAAGATGGATTAGCAATAGCAGAACCTTTGAAAACAGGATGGGTAGGATTTGCGGGTGGTTTAGCAACAGACTATGAAGCACTTGCGACATGGACTAAGCAAATGGCAGCAGCTAGATATACATTTATGAGCGTAGTATTTGAACCAACCACCGCACCAGATAGCACAAATGTAGTTGTTTTAGAAAATGTAAATGTTACTTTTAAAGATGCTAGAGGTGAGGTTACTGGCGATAAGTTTATACCAAGTTTATTAGGCTATTTAGCAGGCGCTAACGTAGAGAAAGGAACAACCTATCTAGTAATGGCTAACTTAACAAGTGTTGTAGTACCACTTGATGTGGATGCAGAATTGGTATTAGGTAAAATGGTGCTGATTAATGACGATGATGAAGTTAAAATCGCACTAGGAATTAATTCTCTTACAACTATTACCGCAGATAAAACGGAAGATTTTCAATTCATAGAAACAATTGAAATTAACAATCTTATTTTAGACGATATTAGGACAGAGTTTAAAAAATGGATCGGGAAATATAAAAACAAGTATGATAATCAAGTAATATTTTTAAGCGCAGTAAATAACTATTTTGAGACTTTAGAAGATTCAGATATTTTGGATAAAGAATTTAATAATAAAGCCAAAGTGGATATTGAAGCACAAAGGGCAGCGTGGGTAGCGGTAAATGAGCTAGCAGTAGATTGGGATTATACAAAAGTAAGAAATATGGCTTTTAAAAGACAATTATTTTTAATGGCTAATATTAAAGAATTACAGAGCATTACAGATTTAAAATTTGTCATAGCGTTGGCTTAAAATAAATATAAAAGAGGTGTATAAAAATGAATAAAGTCTTAAATGGTTGTAATGGTCGAGCGTGGCTTGAAGGTCTTGCTATATTTAGTCTGGAAAAAATAGAAGTTAAAATAACTGGCGATTTTGGAGAAGTAAACCAATGTGGAGAAATGGGAACGGAGTATACCTACAATGGTTGGAAAGGCGAAGGAACGGTAACCGTTAACAAGACAGAAAGTTTAGGTATAAGTAAAATGGCGACTAGTTTTAAAACTGGTGTAATTCCAATCGTAAAAATAATTACTAAATTAGAAAATAAAGCAACAGGCAAAAGCGAAAGAGCGGCGGTATATGGATTTTTTAAAGAATTTAATCTTATTAGTTTTGAAGCAAAAGCAAGTGTTAAAGAAGAGTTACCATTTACGGTTGTAGACTATGAAGTAATAGAAACATTATAAAAGAACGGGTGGATTAACCACCCTCTTTATTTTTAAAATAGAAAGGAGAACAAATATGAGTAAAAATAAATTAACACTAGCAGACTTTACAAAAAAAGCAGCAGAAAAATATAATAACAGAAAAATGATAATTGAAATTGAAGTTGAGGGAATGGATGGAACGGTAACATTCACTAGACCAAGCCAAGATGATCTATTAATTTATAAAAGCAAAAATACCAATGCAATAAAAACCGAAGAAGGCAAAAATGGTAAACCACAAGTAACCGAAATGGATTTTATTTTATTGACAGAAGCTGCGGTTGAATTAATATATAATTCATGCACTTTTTTACAAGATGAAAGTCTACAGAAAACTTTAGAAGTAGTTGATCCTTTCGACGTAGTAACTAAAGTCTTTGGAACAGATAATGCTATGGATATGGCGAATAAAATATCTGATGAATTTTCAGGCGAAGAGGTATCGGAGAAAATAAAAAACTAATAAGGGGTGATAAGGACGATGGCGGAGAACTTTACTGGTGTTCTTATTATCTCGAAAAAGGCTTTAAATTAGAATATTTATTAAATTTAACCGAAATTGAAAAGATATTTTATATTGAATCTTTAATATTTCAACAAGAATTAAACAAAGATAAGGTTACAAAAACGGTACTATGTGAAATGAAATGAGGTGAATAAATGAGCAGGACAATATCAACTATATTAACCTTAGAAGACCGCATGAGTGGTGGTATAACAAGAGCAAGTACAAATGTAGCTGGCATGAGTAGGGAAATGAGAACTGCAACTAATAGAGCATCAAGAATGGCGAATGGTTTTGCAAGCAGTGTTGCCAAAATGGGTGATAAAGCTGTAAAATTTGGATTAATTGGTGCTGGCGTGATTGCAGGGATTGCATCTAAGGCGGGATTAAGTGAAGCATTTGACATGGAAGGGTTCAAGGCACAGTTAGAAACTGCTACGAAGTCCACTAAAAAGGCTGGCGAAATAATGGCATGGTCCGTTAAATTAGCAAATTCAACGCCATTTGAAACAGGAAACGTAATCGAAATGAGTGCAAAATATGAAGCTATGGGGCTTAGTGCTAAGAAATGGGGCGGTATTACCGCAGACATGGCAGGAGCAACAAATAAAAGTGTTATCCAAGCAACGGAGGCAATTATCGACGCTCAACAAAATAATTATTGCCTTGCTGCTTAAAAAATGGTATAATATAGGTGGATAGATAAGAATTAATTACTCTTATTGATAAAGTACTTTCCCAAGTACTTTCCACTTAATTAAAATTTAATATGGGGAGAATACAAAACCTAGGGAGGGTTATTAATCATGGGTATTAGATATAATTATGAAATAGTAAAAACTTTGTTTGAAGTAAGAGGATACGAATTGATATCTACAGAATATAAGGGTTGCAAAGTTAAACTAGAGTTTATATGTAAAAAACATATAGAGGATGATATTCAACTTGTAAACTTGGATAAGTTCATAAATAGAAATCAAGGATGTAACAAGTGTGGATATGAAAGAGTAGCAGAATTTCAAACAAAACATACTATTAAAGAAGCTAAAGAAAAATTTAATAAACGTGGTTATGATTTATTATCCACCACATATAAAACAAATAAAGAATACTTATTTTATAATTGTAGAAAACATCCAAGTGATAAACCTAAAAAAATAACTATGGATAATTTCTTAAAAGGTAAAGGATGCGCTTCTTGTGGTGGCGAAAGAATTGACTATAGCAAAAGGAACTATTCCAAAGGTAGTGAAAATGCAATGTGGAAAGGTGGTATAACTCCACTTCATAATTATTTAAGAGATAAAATATCACAATGGAAAATAGATAGTTTTAAAAAATATAATTATAAATGTGATATAACAAGTAAAACTAAAAACAAAATTGTACATCACCATTATAATTTTAGTGGTATTCTTAAAGAAACTATGGATACATTGAATTTACCAATATATGATGTAATTAATTTATATACTAATAAAGAATTAGAAAATATAACTCAAAAATGTATAGAGTTACATTATAAATACGGATTAGGAGTATGCTTGTGTGAATCAGAACATATATTATTTCATAGTATGTATGGCAAGCATGACAATACAGAACAACAGTATAATGAGTTTAAAATAATAAGATTAAAAATAGCACAAACTTAAAAGCATCCTAACTTAGGGTGTTTTTCTTATATCTTTCTAATTCTCCTAACGATTTGGGCGTCGTTAAATTGGGCAAAATCGGTAGAGGCTTAACTGCTAGTACCGAGGTAAATATAGGAATTAAAAAACCTATGTCACCGTAACGCATAGAGGGTGAAACTTAGCAATAAGAATATAAACCTCCAAGAGTGTCCGACACTGGTATCTTATAGTAATATAAAATACTAAAAATATATGCTGAACTTATAGGAAACTATAAGAAGTAGAGGATAAAAAGCCTTTACGATAACATTTGCAAACAGGAGAATTAGAGCGTTTAAAAGAATTCGGACTTACTAAAGCAATAATAGGTAAAAAAGCAAATAAAATGTTTAAAGGTCAAGAAATAATCAATAAAAAAGGTCAGATAGTGGACCAAGAAAAATTCAATAAAGCTATGATGAAATTAATGAATGATAAATTTAAGGGTGGAGCTGAAAAACTAGCAGGAACTACAAAAGGCATGTGGAGTACAATCACAGGAGTTGCGAAAACTTCTTTAGCTAAAATAATGGGGATGCAAGAAGATGGAACAATTAAAACAGGCAGTCTATTAGATACAGTTAAGAAAAAAGTAAAACAAGTAGCGGACAAATTCCAAGAGTGGCAAAAGGACGGAACAATAGAAAAAATAGCAAACAAAGCTACAGAGGTATTTAACACAGTTTTCGATGTTATAGCTAAAGTATTTAATTTCTTAAAAGATAATAAAAAAATCATAGAAAATATAGCAATAGCATTTGCAAGTTTTTATGTAGCTATTAAAATAGTACGCACACTAAAAACGGTACTTTTAGGTGCACAAATAGCTATGGCCTTACTTAATGGGACGATGCTATTAAGCCCGCTAGCTTGGTTAGTAATAGCAATAGCTGCGGTGATTGCTGTGGGTGTATTACTGTGGAAAAATTGGGATGTAATAAAAGTTAAGATGAATGATTTTACATTTGGAATGAGAGCTGCATTTAGCAATATAGGCACTTTTGTTGGTAATATATTTAAAACTATGGCGAATGGTTTTATAGATAGTCTAAATTTCATGATAAGAGCGGTTAATAAATTACCCAAGGTGGACATTGATATTGTTGAAAAGTACGAACTGGGTACTTATAAAAGTTTAACAAAAACAGGCGAAGCAGCTGCAAGCTATAAAGCGGCTAAAAGCGAAACACACACGCAAATGATTGGTCAATATGCTTCTGGAACTCCTTATTCGCCCGCGGGGCTCGCATTAATTCACGAAAAAGGTGGAGAAATTAGAAAATTGTCCAGCGGTGAAACTATTATTCCGGCTGATAAGTCAAAACGATTAATCGATAAAACTAGTGGCGGTAATAATTTTATTATTAATTTTAATGGCAATGTAGGCGAAGATGAGTTCTTTGACAGAGCAGGTAACAGAATAGTAGGGCAAATAAAAAGTGCCTTAGATAACATGTAAGAGTGGTTATTACAACCGCTCTATTTTAAATTAAAAGAGGGTGGTCACAATAGCAAATATTTATTTTTCTGATTTGGAAAGAACAACAATAATAGAATTACCTATACTACCAACAGAAATGCCAGACCTTAGCAGAAGTGCAAGGAACGAAGAATTTGAAACTTTTGGTGATGGTACTTTTAATCTATTAGGGAGTATGGGATTATTTACATTTACTTTAGATAGCTTTTTACCAGCTTTTGCAGGTAAGTATAGGTGGGCAAAGTCTCAAATTAATCCTTATGTCTTAATAAATTTGTGGCATTCTAATATGTCAAATAAAACTCCAATACGAGTGATAATGGATAGGGGCGAAAGAAAAGATTTACCCTCGGAATTATTAAATTTAGCAGTATCGGTAGAAAGTATGAACTGGCACGAAGATAGAACTGGGGATGTAAAATATACTGTAAATTTTAAAGAATATAGGTCGATAAGATGATTTATACATTAGACGTTAGACAAAGCGGAACATGGTACAAAGCATTACAAGCATCAAATAGTATTTCATGGGGTAGTGATAAAGATACATTAGCAGTAGATTTAAGCTTTAATAGTTTGCGAGAATTAAGTGAGGGTACAATAGTTCGTTTAAAAACGGAGTCTATTTCCGCATTTCTAGGGACCGTAATTAAAAAAACTAAAACTAAAAATAGTTATAGTTATGAGTGCCAAGATTTTGCTAGAGTGCTAGGTAAAAATGAAACTATTATACAATTTAATAAAATATCCGGAGATACTGCAATTAAACAATTATGCAGTAAGTTTGGTGTAAAAGTTAATTGCATAGGAATATCTACATTGATAAGTAAGATTTACAAAGATATGACTTTAGCAGATATTATCGAGGATATTTTGGAACAGGCAACACTAGAAAAAGGAATTAAATATATTAAAGAAATGCGTGGAGATACTTTATATATTAGAGTATTAACAGATTTTAAAATATATCCTGAATTTATTTTAGCGAGGGATTTAGCAGTTAATAATTCGATAGAGGATATGAAAAATAAAATATTAGTTGTGTCCTCGGATGAAGATAACAATAGAATTTTAGCCACTGTGCAAGATATCAAAAATATAAATACTTATGGTAGTTTTCAAGAGGTTTTGTCCATAGAAGCTAAAGATATAAGTAAGGCTAAAAATATAGCAGAGAATAGGCTCGCAGAAGCTAACAAAGTATTTAAAGATACTACATTAAACACTTTAGTTACTAGCGGTGGCGAGGATATAAGAGCAAATAGGATGATATCATTAAGTATTAAAAGTATGGGTTTAAATGGTTGGTATAGTATTAAAAGTTGCTCCAATACCTTAGAAAATGGAACTATGAAATCTAGTATAACAATAGAATGGTAGGTGAAATATGAATTATGCAACAGATTTAGCAAAAGAATTAAAAAACAGAAATAATGTTAAAAGAATAGGAAATTTAATTGGCAAAGTATTAAGTATTAATCCTCTAAAGATTGGAATTTTAAATAATACAGTATTTTTAGACAAGGATAATTGCTTTATATGTAGCAATTTAGTTATAAATTATAAAAGAAATGCAGATGTAGAAATTAAAGCTTATAACGTAGGTTGTAGCGCCACTGATAGCTATGGAGATACTATTAGCAGTATAAACGTAAATGATAAAACAAACTATGATATGGTCGTTACATTTAAGGATATTTTAAAAGTTGGTGATAGAGTATTAGTTGTTGCAGAAGCTTCGGACCAATTTTACTATATCGTCGATAAGGTGGTGCAAATAGATGGCTGATAGTATTATGCCAACAATTGAAGAAGAAATTTTTACAAGCTATGACGAGGTTACACCAGTAACAACAGTTACTACAAGCAATGGAACAAGTTTCAACTTTGATTTTACAACTGGAGATTTTGTTTTGGAAGATGGAAAAGTAGAGGAATTAACAGGGATTGAAGCATTAAAAGTTTGGATATTGAAATTAATAAAAACGGAAAAAGATAAATTTAAAATATATGAAAATATTGATTATGGAATAACTCTGATGGATTTAATCCATTCAGATTATCCGTATTTTTTTATTAAGTCAGAAGTTCAAAGAGAAATAACAGAGGGACTTTTGAAAAATACAGAAATAACAAGCATTGAAAATTTTGTATTTACAAGAGAAAAAAGAACTCTTACGGTAGCATTTACAGTAACTAGCATATATGGTCCAGTAGAAAGTGAGGTGATATTTTAAATGAGTGATAGTAAAGAGGTTATACAAGCTAGATTGTTAGCTAACGTTGATGATACTTACGATAAGACGGAGGGTGGTTTTTTTTATGATGCAGAAAAACCGGTAAGCATTGAGTTAGAAACTGCTTATTCCAAGCAAGACGAAATCTTGAATAAAGGTTTTGCAGATACCACAACAGGCATATACCTAGATAGAATTGTAGGAGAAAGAGGTATGGCTAGGAAACAAGCTACTTATGCAACTACTACAGTGCAGATAACAGGCACAGAAAATGCAGTAATTAATATTGGCGATAAAGTAGCAACAGATTTAATTAATTTTAGCGCTTTAGAAACCATAACAATAGGAGTTACTGGCATTGCATTAGTAAACGTGCAAGCAGATATAAGCGGTAACGGTGCAAACGTGCCAGTAAGTGCTATTAAGTATTTTCCCGTTACACTAGCTGGTGTAGTATCTGTAACAAACCTAGTGGCGGTTACGAATGGATATAACGGAGAGACGGATGCAGAACTGAGAATAAGATACTTTGAATTTGTAAGAACACCTGCAACATCAGGAAATGTAGCGCACTATAAAAACTGGGCAAAAGAGGTAGTAGGAGTAGGGGATGCAAGAGTTAACTCGCTATGGGCGGGGAACGGAACTGTAAAAGTAATAATAATTAATAGCAATAAAAGAGGGGCAGATGCAACATTAATTGCAGACACAGCAACACATATAGAAGATGAAAGGCCAATAGGTGCAACAGTAACGGTTGTAAGTGCTACAGAAAAAGCTATTAATATTACAGTAACATTAGTAATAGACATAGATAATTATACCTTAGAGGATATTACAAGTGCTATAGAAGCTAACCTAATAGAATATTTTAAAACTATAGCTTTTATAAATACTTATGTCAGTTATGCAAGTGTTGGAAATATTATTTTTAATACAGATGGTGTAATAGATTATAATAATTTACTTGTTAATACTGATACTGCCAATATAACCATAAATGATGATGAAGTAGCGGTGCTAGGCGGTGTTGTGGTTGGATAAAAATACTTTATTGGGATATATGCCAAAGTATTATAAAACAAGTAAAGTAATAGAGAATATTAATAATGCTAATGCTATAGAGTTAAACAATTTCAACACTAAATTAGATTCTACACTTAATCAATTTTTCATTGATACTGCGGACTTTAGTTTGGAAAATTGGGAAAAGGAATTTGGCATTAAAATTAATAAAAACTTAGATATCGAATTTAGAAAGACTAAAATAAAAGCTAAATTAAGAGGTCAAGGAACGGTTACGGTTACGTTAATTAAAAATGTAGCTGCAAGTTTTAGTAACGGATCAGTTGATGTAATTGAAGACAATGCAAATTATCAATTTACAATTAAGTTTATAAGCACTTTAGGGATTCCGCCTAATATGAGTGATTTGCAAAACGCAATTGAGAATATTAAACCAGCGCATTTAAAGGCTTTATATTCGTTTACCTATAATACAAATAATGATTTAAGTATAATGACTAATGACATGTTAAGTGGATTTACGCATGATCAATTAAGAACACAGATATTTTAGAGAAAGCGAGGTAATTATATGTCTTATGTAACAACAAATTATAATTTAAAAAAGCCATTAGGAAGTGAAAATTATAACATTTTAGATCAAAATGGAAACATGGATATTTTAGATTTAAAACTAAAAGAAGTTGATGATAAGGCTTCAAATATTGTAGTGCCAGTTACAACAGTAAACAGTAAAACAGGTGATGTAGTTTTAACCGCAGCTGATGTTTTGGACGGAAATGGAGTATCGGTTGCTGCGTCTTTGGCAGATACGAACTATCAACTAGCAACAGGCACAGGCACTGCAATAACATTAACTTTACCAGCTTTAGTCAATTTATATACTAAAACCTTTATAGCAAGTGCTGATAATAGTGGAAGTGCAACAACTATAAATAGTAAACCACTGTACAAACCGAATACAGTTATAGCGCCTAATTTGACAACAGGAAAGGCTTATACAGTTTGGTATAACTTAGCAAATGATTGTTTTTTTCTTAAAGCTAGTGCAGAAGGTGATGCAACCGTTGCAGATGTACTAGCACCAAAGACATTTAGCAACGGTGATGATACTGGATTAGTTGGTACTTTAGCTTTAACAGGAAATATGATAGCAAGTGATTTATTAAGTAGTAAAACAGGATATAGTAATAATCCCAAAAGCAGAATAACAGGTACAATGGCAGACAGGGGAACAGTAAATATTACACCTAGCACAACTAATCAAGCAATTTTAGGTGGGAAGCATAGTGGGTTGGGTATTGTAAGTGGTGATGCTGATTTAATTCCTAGTAATATATTAAGTGGTAAAAATATATTTGGTGTTGTTGGTAATGTAGAATTAGTTAGAAAAAAAGATGGTGTTGGTTCATTTTATATTGCCAGTAGTCCATCAACTCAAACATTTCATATAGCAACTAGTTTAGGGTTTATACCATCATTAGTTGTTTTTAAATTTAATGACTATCTACAAACTGCATCTAATGAAGGTGATATAGATTTTGCAAGATTGAAAGGTGGATGCTCTGTTTATTCATCTGCTGTAGGTGGTGATGGTAGTGTAAATTGGGCATATGGTGGTGATATTTATTATGTTGTTGGAATGAAAATC
>Ga0209414_1001224_pt1 | contig 12224 bp, 11 predicted proteins | sample LakVidmifraction_4_FD_181154 | JGI IMG/M metagenome (GOLD analysis project Ga0209414, IMG submission 181154) | Hypersaline microbial communities from Lake Vida, Antarctica - Brine Hole Two &gt;0.2 micron (SPAdes) (version 2) | ecosystem: Environmental > Aquatic > Non-marine Saline and Alkaline >... | reverse complement strand
AGACCGACATCGTTTTCCTTTCAATGAATGCCCTTACGGGCCTTGTGACGCGAATCTTGCGATTCGTCTCCCCTCGGGAATGTCCGTGACCGGCTCCTGCGATGTCGCAGCGACTCAAACCTTCAGCGTTTTACCTTTCGCCAGCGTGATCTGAGTCTTCCAGAGCGCCGAACTGAGGAAGCATTCGGCGGTGGGTCTTAACGACCTGTCACGAACGTAGCGGGTTGGTTACCGCTTTCCCTGGTCAACCTGGCTTGCAGGGTATTCTCTACAAGCCCCGTCCTTTAGGTCGGGGTGATTGACGCTAATCCTGTTTAATTCCCGTTGATCTGCCTAGTTGGGCTTATAGTACCTCATGCGAAGTTTGTAATGGCTTGAACACACAAAAAACTAGGAAAATTTATGTCAGATGTACTCGTGATCGTCGAGTCGCCGGCCAAAAGCAAAAAAATTCAACAGATTCTGGGCAGTGGGTATATCGTCAAAGCGTCTGTTGGCCATATCCGCGACCTGCCCCAGAGTGAGCTTGGTGTTGATCTGGACACTTTGGCACCAACCTACGAAATATCCTTTGAGAAAAAGAAAATCGTAACTGATCTAATTCGGCTGTCTAAATCGTGCTCAAGGACAATTCTTGCGACTGACGCAGACCGTGAAGGCGAAGCGATTGCGTGGCACTTAAAAGCTGCGTTAAAGCTACCCGACAATGTAGAAAGAGTGCTGTACTACGAGATAACGGAAACCGAAATCCGAAAAGCCTTTGTAAACCCTGGGAAAATCGATACGAACCTTGTGGCCGCGCAAGAGGCCAGGCGCATTCTCGATCGCCTCATTGGCTACCTGGTATCCCCTGCCTTGTGCCGGCAGTCCGGTATTATCTTGTCTGCTGGGCGTGTGCAGTCGGTAGCTGTGCGAATTGTTGTAGACCGAGAGCGCGAAATAACTTCATTCATCCCCAAGGCGTTTCAGTCCGTAACTCTTGCCTTGGCAGATCATCCAGAGGTTAAGGCAAAGCTCGATATTCGCCCATTTGTGGCTGAAAAAGACAACCTATGGACTCAGGCGCAAGCCCAACCCTTCTTGGGTCCACAACAAGTCACCCTTGGGCGGTTAGAAGAAAAGCCCTCAAATGTACTGCCAAAGGCACCGTTTACGACCGTGGAAATGCAGTCAGCGGCTGGCAAGGTGTTTGGTTTGGGTTCAAAAAAAAGCATGGGGGCAGCACAAAAACTTTATGAGCAAGGTCTGATAAGCTATCACCGGACAGATAATGGCAATCTGTCCGAGGAGGATAACGCAAAAATTCAGGCGTATTTGACGTCTGAGCGTATCCCTGTTGCAACAACCATCCCTAAGTTCAAGTCAAAAGCGGGAGCACAAGAGGCCCACGGCGCTATCCGGCCCACCGACGTTTCTGTACCGGTTGCTGGGCAAAACACAGCTGAGCGGAATCTCTATTCACTCATTCGTGAGCGCGCAATGCTCAGTGTTATGCCTGCTGGTGTTGATCAAGTGACAAAAATGCTTTTTGCCTCTCATAAAACTGTATCCGATCGCCTGGGCAATCCGGTAAACCCTACCTATATGATTTCAGGTAAAGTCATTAGCAGTTTAGGGTGGCGCAAATACGCTCAAGTAGAGATCAACACGAACAAAGACACACCGCTACCTCTACTGAAGAAAGGCACTGTGTTTTCTGGCATGGTCACCACCAAGGAAGATTTTTCAAAACCACCATCCCGCTTCAACGAGCACAGCTTGACTGTCGCTCTTGAGCGCGCGGGGATTGGCCGGCCAAGCACTTACTCCGCAATTTTTCAAAATATCACTTCACGCGGATACATCACGTTAGACACAGATGGCAAATCCAAGACTCCGAACCTTCGACCAGGACCAAACGGTTACTACATTGTGGATGCTTTGAAGCAGTTTAACTTCATGAGCTACAAATACACTCAAGGTGTGGAGACATCTCTTGATAAGGTTTCAACGGGTGTGATGGGGTACCTTAATATCGTGCGTCCTGTTTTGAAATCACTGCAAGAGGACATTGAACACAATCTATCAGGCAAACTTTTGGTTAAGAGCGAGTCCTGCCCTAAATGCGGCAAGATCGTAGTGAAGCGTTCGAAATCTGCAAAAGGCAAAAAGAAAGCCAGCACGTTTTGGGTGCATCACGATACCGGTGATGCGACTGGTTGCATTCAATTTCTCTCTGACGATGGCGGCAAACCAGTGATCCCTGTTAAGGCCCCGGAAGCACTTTGTCCGAGCTGTGAAAAAACCGTCGTCAGGCGAAAAGGCAAAACGTCGGGCCACTACTGGATGCATATAGACAAAGCAGATACCGAGGCGTGCAGCCATATATTCCTTGATGACAAAAACGGTGCGCCTGCCCTAAAAACAAACACCAAATCACCGGCGTAGGAGGTATGCACTGCAATACAGCACCATACAGCACTGCCCTGCGGCTTTTAGCGAAAAGGTGTCTAAGTGCAGTGAAGGCTTCTCCGTTACACATAGACGCAAAGATTGCGCTTTGACGATAACACCTTCATAAATGTCCCGGCTTCTGCTTCGCATCGCCAGGCATAAAAAGCCTGCCCCATAAACGAGGCAGGCTTTTTGTCCTGGTGGGCTTAGAAAAAGCCCATGAAGCCAATGCTTACTTGACTGGTGCTGGGGTCTATTTTTAGGTCGCCAAATGTTTTTTCGTCGTGCAGTGTTCTGGTCCACTGTACGCGCATGGCGAGGGCATCTGTCATCTGCGCCTGGATGCCGAATCCTATGCTAGCGCCCCCAGATGACTTGCTGTCTTTGAAATTGCTCGCAGAGCCGGGCGTGCTATCTTCCAGTGTCAGTTCAAAGTCCGTGGATTGATAGCCAACGAGGCCGTAAAACTGTGTCGCCTGGGCAATGTCGGTGCCTAATCTCGCGCTGATGCCATAAGACATATCACTGGTGATCGACTGTTGAGCTCCAGCTTCTGTTTGTTCAAACTCCGCGGAGCTCGAACCTGCGTTGATTTCTATGGCAAGTATGCCGCTTGGAATTTTGGCCTGATAGCCAGCAAACGCCCCACCGGAAACCCCAGAGGCTGAAATTCCTTCTACTGAATAGTTGTTTGAGTTGCCTTCCAGTGTGGTGTCGTTCCACCCAGCCTGGGCGCCCAGATAAAAGCCGGAAGCCGTGAGAGCAGGTGCCGCTGCCGCCATCGGCGCGCAGATCATAAGCGCTGCAATTGCGCCAGTAAGCTTGGATTTTGTGTAGTTCATCGTATGACCTCTGAGGTTAACTGGGAGTGTCAGTTGTGTTTAATCGCTGTTTTTTGTGGCTGTTTACATAGCCAAGATTTAGGAAGCTTTTTTTCGCAAGGTACTGAACATTTCCATGTAATGACTGAACCAAGGATTCCCGGTATCAGATTGAGGGTTGCCTAAATGCTTGTCCGCCTGCTCTTTCCAGGTCTGAATAACAGGCCGAAACACAGATTGGTCAGGCCAGAATCGAAGATTAGCGCCAAACTCATTTAAGTATGCGCGGCGCTCTTTTTGCGGGAGCTTGCGCACACCCTTTAGCCATTCATCGGCGCTCCATGGCTCGTTAAAGCTGCTTGTAGCAGTCGCCTCACGCATCAGCTCATCGTTTCCGAAGCACTCAATGTCTTCAATTATTTGCCCGGCACTGGCGCTTCCGGCAAAGTTGGGCTGTATGGCGCCAACTGCAGCGCACCGAAAGAGCGAAAGCAGCTCTCCCTGAGTGATCCAGGGTGCAAAGATCAGCGTCCCTCGGCGATGATCCAGTGCAAGGTCAACATGGCGCGCCCAGAATAAAAGCGGATCGATCGCTTGCGTTGTCTTCGAAGATACGCCGTGGGCTTTGAAAGCCTTACTGATGCTTTCAGGTGTCGCCGGCCTGGCTTGTTCGCCTTTGGCTCCAAGGTGGTCCCGTGGCTCTAACATCAGCCAGCATGGGCTGTTTTCTTGTACTGGACGGTAGTCGTAATAGCTAAGCTGACAGCGGTAATCCGCTGCCAGCCATACCGGCTCTGCCTTCGCCTTAAACTTGCCACCCATCGCTTCAGGTAGCAGCTTTCCTGCTATTGGGTGTGAAAAGAAGCGTGGAGTTCTCAATGACATGTCCTTTCGTTTTATGAATTAATTAATCCAAAAAGCCTTCTACCGCTTTTTCCGAACTTGCACCGGAAAGAGAATCGCCAATGGCAATAACAAAAGGAACCAGCAATACGCACAAGACGCCACCAATGATTAGCCAAGCCTGGTGTTCAAGTGGGCGTTGGTTTTTCTTAGCCATAACAGCCGAAATAATGCCAAAGCCTGCCATGACGACACCGACCGAGCCAAGAATCACAACAATGATGGGGACAATGGTCGCGAATTCTTTCCCAATATTAACGAACCACGACGAGAGCCCGGCAGTAGTTTGGGCAAATGCTGTGCCTGGAACAATCATGGCCGTCAAAAAAGCAAAGTACGCTTGCGTCATTCGCTGGCTAACACTGATTTTAAATTTTTTGGATCTTTTTTTAATCATTACATTGCTTCCTGTTTTGGGTTTTTGCTTGGTTATTTAGGTGTTTAAAGTGTTAGTTGACTGGAAAACACCCCAGTGTTCCCGGTGAAGCTCGCAATCACATCGTCTAATGCAAACTGAAACATGCATAAGAATGTTGCTGCTACAAGTCTTGCGGCCCCACTCCTAAACATTTGATACCCGTTTTCCTGTGGATGACCTACTCGCGAGAACGCCAACATTGCGCGAAGCGCAGTAACCCAGCCAACAAAAATCAAAAAGGACACAATCACAATAAGCAGTGCTGCCGTGGGGTCACCACCCGTGGACGCCCCCGAATAGCTTAGCGCCTTCATGGTTGACTTGGAGGCCACTTCTCGTCCGAAAACCGACTCTGCCATCGCCCTCATCAAAATGACGAGCTGAACGGTGGCCGGGCCTATGACAAAGCGTATTGCGACTGACGATGTTGAGACTTTGTTTTGGTGTACTGGATTCTTCATTCGCATGAAGTCACGCACAGCACCAGCAGAGATCAATATTCCTACGCCCGGCACGATCACCGTAAGCAAGACATCTTGGAGCACCGAAATTTCTTTCCCAAAATTGAGAAAGTAATCGATAGCATTGCCAACAGAGTTTTGAATGCCGCCTATGATGTCGTCTTTCATGATCTCTCTGCCTAGCGCTTATTAATGGTGCCGCGAACTGTTTTTACTTGATGATTGCCTGGATCAAGTGCCGTAACCTGGCCCATACCTGGGACTTCGGTTCCGACAGAGACTGCGTACGACATGCCGTCAAGTCGGAAAACGACTGCCTTATCAGGGGTCACTCCGCGCACATACCATGTCGCGACGTACTGATCTTCATCGCGAGGGTGATCGGCAAACGTTATGGGCTGTTTTTCGGCATAAACGCCTGAATAATGCTTTGGCTCAACTAGTGACAGCAGAGTTTCACGATTCAACCATCCCGTTTCTGGCAGTCCATGTTCGCGTTGTAGTCGCTTGATCGCGCCACGGGTGTTTTGTCCCATGACACCATCGACAAGGCCTGGCTTGTAGTCATAGATCGCCAGTTGCCGCTGGAGCGCTTTAAGTTCAGCGGGCGTGCCAGGAACTTTTGCGCTGTAAGCAACTGGATCTGCAGTTTGACTTGGCTTTGAGCTTTCCTTTGGTTTTGAAATCGACACCTTTTGTTCTGCCTGCTTCTGAGCTTTAACGGTTTTTACTGGTATTTTTTTGATAGCCTCTTCTTTCTGCTCAATGAGTAGTTGGCCCAGTTTTTCTTCTAGGGCAACTACACGAAGCTCAAGGGCATTGATCGTATCTTCTTGCTCGCCAGTGTCGTTTTTGAGCCCACCAATATCGCTGGTATGGGTTGTCACCAGTTGCGCAAGAGCTTGAAACTCCGGTAACTGGCGCATTTCAATCAGATCACTTGTTGCACCATTGTTAGGTGCCACCTGGCGGACGGGTAGCGTAAAATCTGTGGCGGGCAGGTACTGTGAGCTGCCGGCAACCGGAACTGCAGGAAACTCTTCGGTTGTGCCCCTGTTTAGTACGGCTTGTAATTGGACTTCATCGACAGGAGGTTGGACTGGCACTTGCTTTACAGGAAATGCTTGCAGCTCTACAGGTGCACGCTCCTGCCGATTTGCATTTTGTATAGACTCGTTAGCTCTCTGGCGAATCATCTCACGAGTAGCATCCGAAGCCTGTTGCGTTTGCACACTGTTCACAGCGTCAGCGGGAAACATGTAATACGACAGTCCGCCGACGGTCATAACCGCTGCAAGGGCTAGGCCTGTGTAGCTCTTCCATCCAAGTTTGAACTCTTCATTCCCCTCGCTGTCTGGCCCGTTACCAGGCTCGTCTTGATTGTCTCCGGAGTTGTCACCACTATCCATTTCGAGAGTTGGTAGATCTTCGTTAAACTCAAGACTCAAAGCGTCGTCATTTCCATACTCTTCCCCAAATCCGAGCGAGTCATCAAAGTCACCTTCGCTCGAATCATCTGTAGGATCATTTGGAATGACAAAATCTTCATCATCGGAGTTTGCGTCAAAATCCGGCCCGTTGTTCTTGATCAGGTCATCATCATCTTTTGCCATTGTGCTTAATCCTGCTTCTTGAATAACTTTGGAATAGTATAGCTTGTGCGAAAACGTGTTTAGCCAATAAGAAGTTAAATAGCACCAAATTTCCTATCTTTTATTGGCTAACCGGGTCAGAGAATCCGCTTTGTATGCGTGCCAATGACGCTTTCCGATCTCGTGTGATTTTAGTGTCCAGCTCACAAACGGTATCTTCGAAAAGAACGGCGATTTCTTCGAGTGGATCAAGCGTTACTGTGATCGGCCGGTTCAGGTTATCTCTGAAGGCGGTTTCAAATAAACGACTGAACTCACCTATGATTGTCCACGCAACCTGCTTGCCGTCTGGGTCGCGATATACAGTGGATTGTCCGCCTTCAGGTGTAGTGATTTCACTTTCAGTCGCACGGTTGTCGGCTAAAATTGCAAAAGCTGACAATACCGTTCCAAGACCGAAGCCTCCGTAACGATAAATGATGTGCCGATCCACGTCGGATGACATTGCCCACAATGTAGTTTCGGGGTCGAGAACATACCCGCTGACGCCGTATCTTTGACCGTCGGTATCAAACAGGGTGTTGATCGTTAGTTTCATCTTGGCGCCGAATTCATTTAGCTCAAACTTCCCCATACCGGTGAATCCGGCGATATCACCGTCGAGAAATGTTACTCGAACAGGGCCTTGGAAGTCGGTATTCAGTGCAATATCGCTTTGGGCATAGCGGAACTCGCCACCCTTAATCAGTGGTGTCTTACATTGGCCCTGGCTAACTGAAGCATCTGAGCCTTTAACAAACTGGGTGGTTCCGTCTTCGCTACGGGACACTCGCGCCAATTGATTCGGGCCTTCGATGCCGCTATTGCCTGTACCGGCCGCATTGACTGAAAAACTGGCATTCACTGGAGGTGCTGCATAGATTGCAAGCACCTGACTTGCAGATTCAATGCGGCGTTGCTGAAGTTCTTGTCGCGCCTGCTCTGCAGCTAACTCCCGTGCTCTGGCAGCTTCTCTAGCACGAAGCCGCTCTTGTCGGGCAGCATCGTTCGCATATTGTGAATCGATGTTGTTGCCTTGCTGATTTTCTGCGCCATCAATCCCTGTAGCTGAAGGGTTGATGGGTACAAGGGACACGTTATCGGGGGTGGGTACCGGCATAACGTTGTTCGAGCCTGCCTGATCATTATAGTCGTCCAGCAAGTTGCGGGACTCTTGATTCAGGTTTTCAGAGGTTAGGTTTGGTCGTATCTCAGCTGTTGAAGCTTGGATATCAGTGTTGCCGGCCTTGACAGTTTCTTCACCCGTATTTCTTCTGTTTGTGCGCGGGTCGTCCGAGCCAAATAAAGAGTTGTACGCGAATGTCCCAACCATTCCGACAATAGCTACCAGAACGATAACGCCAATGAGGATGCCGCGGCCTTCGCGGGAGAACAGAAATTTGGCTGTAGATTGTTCCTGAGTCATCGTTTACTCCTTAAATGACAAATAGATGCGCTGGCCTGCTTCGTCCAGAACCATGATTGGGTTAATTCTGGGTAAAACATAAATTCGCAAGTTGTCTTGAATGGGAGTTACGCCGCGAAGGCCAGCTACAGGCGCGGGCGCGGTCACTGAGTAGTCGGTTCGCAGGTACATGTACTTTGGATTTCCTTTGTCAATCCACGCGCTGACCCGCCTGTCGCTGCTTTTGAGTTTCTTGTAGCCTTCCGGGGTCACGTTATAGGCAATCTGGTTTAACGTGTTGTCGAGGCTGGTACCATCTGTCTCGCTTCCATCCAGTGGGTCAAGGTCAACGGCTGTCATGCCAGATCTTGCAGAGAGACTGTGCTCAACAACCGAATTGGGTCCTCGCTCGGTAATGCGTATGTGCTTCAAGGCGTGGTATTCGTTATTTTTACCGGTCACGGTGATTGTAATGGGCAAAGAGAGCCCTTTTAAGAAGACCGAAATTGATTTTCGCCCAGCGCCATTGTTGGCCAGTAAGACCAGGGAATTATCGCTACCCTCGGTCTGTATGACATCGGCTAAGCTGCCTGTCTGGCCAATGTATTGAATTGGCCATGGCTTGCCTGTGATATCTGTAAAGACTACTGCGGATGGGTAATCTGGCGTAACAAACACCTCGGGGATGCTGTCTGCACTTCCCGATATACTCACGAGACTGCGCAGCGGCTCAACATCTCTTAAAGGTTGAAATGTAGCATTTTGGTCTATTAGTTGGCGTTCTCGGATTTGCACTCGTTCTTTAGGGTCAAGGTTGAACAGAAAGTCGAGGTCGCTTGGCATTTCGGACACGTCTACCGGTATCTGTACGGCGTCAGCTGTAATTTTGGACTTCGGCGCCCCGCCATCTGCTGCAGCTACGAAAATTGGAGTTAACGCGAGCGTGGCGATGGCCAGTATTGTTGCGTGTAGGCGCATGTTAATTGCTCCGGTTTTGGACGTTATATTTCGCGAGCATTAGCCCACCATCAAATTCCACAGGATTCGCTCGCGCTATCCATGCAGTAAACAGAATCGGTTGAGTTATCTTTTTCCGTTGGCCTTGGACAACGTCGCCTGAATCATAGATGAGGTCCATTGGAACCTCGATAATCCACACTCTTCGATTCTGGATAAGTTGTTCGTTAATAATCACCGGTTCATTAACGATGTTGGCACGAAGGATCAAAAACTCATCCTGAATCTTTGTGAGTATTCCAGATGTCACTAGGTCATCATTAAAGCTGTCCAGCGTTTTACGGCGCGTGAAATCAAGCGCTTTATTCAGTGAGCTTCTGTAGTTGACGTAATCCAGGTCATACAGTGTCGGTATGTTTCGGCGAGTCCAGTCAAGGATTACCGTTCTAGACTCAATTGGGGCATCCAGTAATGGAAGTGGAAAAATTCGTCCATCTGCTGTGGTTGCCAACAATTTGGGCTCCGGACGCGTTGCACTTTGAATTGAGTTCCATCCAAGCGACAGCATGAGACACAGTGTTAGACCTAGTATCACCTTGCTTTTGAATCGTGAGAGCTTCGATTCAGACACAGACATAGCCGCGAGGGCTTCTGCACCGTGCAAATGCGAAACCGTATTGGTGTTCTGCGCCATCGCAACACCGGGCTTCACATTGGGTACAGGTTTGCGAGCCGATGACGTTTTAGCGGGCTTCCGATTCTTTTCCGCATCCCCTTGGATGCTTTTTGCTTTTGCGTTCATAAATCCATTCGCTGTCGATGCGGGCTCAGAAGGTGGTCGAGGCGTACCTCTACCGAAATATGCGCTTATGTTACCTCATCCGACGTTGTTATCTGGTCCAACGCACCAAAATTACCGTTCAAATATTCGAAAACCTTAAAATCTTGCATTTCGCCATTTTTTCGAACATCGCATAGTATACTGTTTTCAGTAACCTCTTAAATTTATTGGAGCATTTATGTACAACCCTATGGCCGTGGAAAAACAGCTATCTACACCCGTCATTGCCCGCAAAAATACGAAGCTAGCAATGGCTATGCTTGCCACACTCGCCCTTGGGTCGTTTGGAAGTGTTGCCAATGGAACAGAAGTGTCCAGTGGCAATGCAGGGAGTGAAACGGTAAGTAGAACTTCTATTGCTCCGACTCCTGAGTATTCCGGGGTTAGTAAGGCCATGCGCGCAGTATCGATGGCGCTCCCATCGGTCGTTATTATTGGTGAGTCGCCAGGGCCAGCTGACACTACGATAGTTCTGGTTCATGTGTCGGGTAGTGCTGATGTAACCCCTTTATATGTGCTTGGGGATAACAAGACCGTCATTTCTGGGTCTGTGATTCAGCCAGTCGCGCCCATAAGAGCAGCCACGGTGGCTGTGTCCAAGCGCCCCGAGGTGAATCAGGTTGAACCCGGACTATCGGCTTCTGTTCCAGCGCCTGCTTCGCCCGAAGCCTCATCTCCACCAACAGAAATTCCAGCTCCAGGACCTTCCAAGCAGGTTGATACTAAAAAAGGCACCGATTCCGTTGTTGAAATTCCGGCTCCACCGGCCCCAGTCAAGCCGGACGTTGTTGCAGATGATGTACAATCACCAGGGGATGCGCCGGACCGTAAGGTGGCTGCAGCCGAGGCTGACCCAGCTATTTTAATTGACTCAATCGAATCCATGGTCGGGGGTGACGTGTTTGGGCCAGCTGTGAAGCGCGTCCTGGATACCGACCCGGATATAGATGCGGTCAGAAACATGGAGTCTCCACGAGAGCTACAGGAGGCCTACTACAAGCTGGTGAAGGGTTTGCCAGCTATTATTCAGGGGTCTGGGCCTCGCCACATTTATGTAATGTTCGATCCTAACTGTCCGGTATGCCACACGTACTACTCCCAGGTTAGTAATGATGTTGCATCGGGTCGTGTGACCGTTCATTGGTTGCCGGCTATTATCTTCGCGGATCAACGCTCAAGCTTGACGGTCTCGGCCGCATTGGCCGCTAGCGTGAACAGTGACGATGGTGGTGTTGGTATGCTGAAGCGCGTCATGACCGAGCCAGGCTTCATTAATTCGATTGATCAAAGTGATCGGGTGCCAGCTTTAACGCCGTTCATGGAACCGGTTTTGAAAAATACAGCGGTTATGGCAATGGCAAAAGCAGAAACACCCCTGCTTATTTTCCAGACCTCGGAAGGGGACCTTTCGATCAGCGGTGGCATACCGGTTGGTGGATACATTGGCACAATCGGTGTGAAAACCCCATGAACCACTAGATATGGGTCTTCCGCTAGGATTCGCTTGTATATGTAGTGGTATGTCTCTATTATTTATAAAGACGATATATTATACGATAGTGACATTGCTAAATTAGAAAAGAAAAGGAGGTCACCATGGCCCGCAGAACACACTTATTTGACAACCCTGAAAACGGCCGTGCAATGCGCGTTCCTGTCAAGAAAGGCTTAGAGCTGGCAGTTAAGCAGCGGGCCAAAATGGATCAAGGCACTCTACTTTCTGTATTGGAAAATCGGAGTGAACGACTCTATCGCGCTAAACTAATTTATAAATGCGGTGCATTTGGTTACCACATTCTTGGTGTCCCTGTATTCGCGATGTTCCGCAAGGAACTGAAGGCGATGATGGATATGCAAGACCTTTGGGATGCGTATGTTGATGGTGTGAAAAAAGGTATACCTCGTTCACAGGCCATTCAGAAGGGACCTCTAATACCTAAGCTTGAGCTCCTGGTTGAAGATTGGATTTGGTGGGCTGAGTACATCCTTGGGGCATGCCAAAAAGGCGATGAGCCGCGATGGACAATGAATGCTTTAGAGCTAGGCTCTGCCATTATCGATGATAATTGCGTAACAGTGGTTGGTGATAACCCTAAGCTGATTAAGACACCGGTGAATCCAGGATGGCAAACCGTTGCTTGGTGGCCGTAAAAAGTACGGCAATAATTGAGGTGATTTGAGAGGCCGCTCCCTCTGGAAAGCGGCCTTTTTTGTGTCTGTTGAAACCTTGCAGCTGGCCCGGTCGTTCATTGACCCGGGCGCGGGCTAACCGATCAACCTACTCGCTGCTCTGATGCTGATGCCTGATCTCCCATAGATTGACCCTGTACGAAGGCCGCACTACTACTACGAGA
>Ga0209414_1001223_pt1 | contig 12238 bp, 21 predicted proteins | sample LakVidmifraction_4_FD_181154 | JGI IMG/M metagenome (GOLD analysis project Ga0209414, IMG submission 181154) | Hypersaline microbial communities from Lake Vida, Antarctica - Brine Hole Two &gt;0.2 micron (SPAdes) (version 2) | ecosystem: Environmental > Aquatic > Non-marine Saline and Alkaline >... | reverse complement strand
GTGAATTGGATTACACAGGTCTTGAAGTTTCAATTGCTTTATGTTATCACAAAGATCCCTCCATGTTAGAATACGTGCAAAATCCAAATAAAGATATGCATACAGATACTACCATGATGATGTTTGGGATTAAAAGAGACAACGTTAGTAAAGCTGCTAGATTTTGTGGTAAAAACAATTTCGTATTCCCTGAGTTCTACGGTGACTACTACGTTAAGTGTGCGGAAGCCTGTTGGAAGCGTTTAAATAAATTCAAAGTAAAAGATGAATCTGGTGAACTACTATTAAATGTGCTCAGATCGCAAGGTATCACTTCTCAGAAAAAACTAGAGAACCGATTCCAAAAAATCGAACATGCTTTTTGGTACGATATGTTTCCAATTTACACTGATTGGAAAAAGAAGTGGATTAGAGAATATGAGCGTAAAGGCTACTTTGATTCGTTAACCGGATTTCGCTATAAGGGAGTGTTTAGAAATAATCAGGTAGTTAACTTTCCAGTGCAAGGTGCGGGCTTCCATGTTTTATTATGGTCAATCATTGAATTAGACAAGCACTTACGTAAATATAGAATGAAAACCAGATTGGTTAATCAAATCCATGACTCAATCATTCCTATTATACACAAAAATGAAGTTGATGACTTTATGGGAATTGCTAAAGAAATTATGACTGAAAGAGCAAGAAAACACTTTCCATGGATTTACTTTCCAATTGAAGTTGAAGCTGAATTATCACCCGTTGGAGGAACATGGCATGAAAAAAAGGAGTTTATACTATGAAATTTAAAGTCGGAGATATTGTATCTTTAAAATCAGGAGCACCATTTATATTTGATGGTATTCATATTTTAAATCCTGTGCATCATTTGAAAATCAGAGAGATAAATGAAGAAGATGGTCATATTTGGCTTGAGTACAGATTAGGATGGATTGTGGAAGACAAACTTGTATTCTCTAAATTTCACGTCAAAAGAAAAGATGCTACATGAGAAGACAGAATTCAAAATTAAATGAATTGTTTAGAAACGATTTATGGAAGTTGTCGCCTTACAGAAGAACTCCAATCAAAAATGTGCCTTCAAGTGAAATCAGAACACATATCAATTGGTTTGAAGGATTGTCGTTAACTGCTGATGGCGACAAGTCTGCTATTCGATTGTTTCAAAAATCATACTATCTCGCCCTGAAAGAACGTAAATATAGAATAAGGAAAAAAAATGAAAAAGAAAGGTCCATTACAGATTAGCCAACGTGCTGAAACTATTGAACAGTTAATAGGAAATGAAGAAGCAATTGATGCAGTATCTACAATGCTTAAGCGTGAGGATCCTCCACACAGTTATATTATTACTGGAGATTCCGGTACAGGTAAAACTACTTTAGCTAGAATCATTTCAAAAATGCTTGGATGTGATCCTAACGACTTCAAAGAAGTGAATGCAAGTCATTTTCGTGGTGTTGAATCTGTTAGGCAGATTGTTGAAGATTCTTCCTACATGCCCCGTGTTGGCAGTGTTCGTGTTATCTATTTAGATGAAGCGCACCTTCTTACAAAGGAATCACAGAACACGCTACTCAAGCCTCTTGAAGAACCACATGCTCATGTGTATTGGATCATAGCAACAACCAACCCAGAAAAGCTTCTAGTGGCTGTGAAGAGACGGTGTACGGATATCAAAATGGAATCGCTAACTAATGGTGAGATTGGAAAATATCTAATGAAGATTGTCGATGAGCAAGGATTACTTGTTTCTAAAGATGTGGTCAAAGAAATAACAAAAAACTGTATAGGATCTATTGGCATTGCATTGAAAACTTTAGATAAGGTTTCAGCTGTTAAAGGAGACAAAGCTCAACTTTCATTAGTTGAAGGAATTGTTGGTGATGAAAGCGGATACAAGATTGCGGGTATATTACTAAATGGCGGATCTTTCAAACAATGTATGGAAATTATAAAATCTACAAAAGATGATCCCGAATCCATTCGTCGTGGTGTTTTAGGCTACTTTTCTAATGTAGCACTTAGCGGTAATACTAATGCTGCTTCACTTATGGAATCTTTTTTGGAAAACACTTTCGATACTGGAAAAGCTGGTATCATTTATGCATGTTTTGAAGCTACATCTGGTGAGTAAAAATGGAAATTCTTGTTGCTGATATAGAAACTACAGGCTTTGATTTGAAGCTATGCTCAATTGTTGAAGTAGGAGCTGCTATTTTAGAAACGAAAACTGGAAAGATTACTCCAGCTTTCAATAGAGTATGCCGTGAGAAGCATATGACTGCTAAAGATCGGAATGCTTGGGTGTTTGGAAACACAAGTTTAACCATTGAAGAAGTACGTGGTGCACCTGACTTTTCTGAAATAAGATCTGAGCTCCAGAATCTTATCGATTCTTGTGACTACGTAGTAGCATATAATAAAAAGTTTGACTTTGATTTTTTGAGGTCAAGAGACATTATTATATTTAAAGAATTGGAATGCCCAATGATTCTTTTAACTCCAGTATGTAAGATAGTAAGCAAAAGAGGATATAAGTGGCCTAGTGTAGAAGAAGCATGGAAATACTTTTTTCCTAATGAGCCTTATATAGAGAAGCACAGAGGTCTTGACGATGCAATACATGAAGCACGAATTATCCAAGCAATGGGAACAGCAGGTTTGTATAATAAAAGGAGAGTAAAATGTCTATAGAATTCGATACCGAAATTGACAAGTTTAATCTGGATGAAGAACTCATGCAGCAAGTTAGTCAGTTTGGAATGATTGGTGATGCTTTAACAGAAGCAGAACATCGTGTTCGTGTATGTGAGCAGAAAGAAAAAGAAATACGTTCTAAGATCATTTTAGAAGTACACCAGGGAATACATGACGATCACTTTGATGGCAAGCCTACAGCCCAAGGTATAGAAGCTTTTTTTAGAGTACAAGAAGATCACATACATTCTAAACGTGCCATGATTAAAGCACAAAAACGTGCTGACGATTGTAGACAGAAGATCTTTGGAAGTAATCACAAAAGAAACGCACTTGAACTTTTAGTAAAGCTGTACTTGACAGGATACTATGGTTCTGGTAACAATGAATCAACCGAGCCCGTATCCGATAGGAAACGGCATAAACGCAGAAGCCACTAAACCAAGGAGTTAATTATGGCCTCAAGAAGAAAGAAGAAAAGTTCCACAAGCGGTAAAATGCGGGATGGAATGAAGAAGAAACGTGAAAGACAGCATATGGGTGGAGGATTTTTTAATTTTCCAGATAGCGTTGCCATTCATACAATCGAAAAGAAGATTGAGCGATTCAATATCATTCCATATATTGTTTCTGATCCAAACCATGAATACATGAGTGTTGGTGAACCCTGGTATGAAAAGACCTACTTCGTACATTACAATATAGGACCAAATGAAACAAGTATTGTGTGCCCGAATAAAACTGCCGGAAAGCCATGTCCTGTTTGTGACAAGTTGCGCCAAATGCAGCGAGATCCTGATGCTGATGAAGATGAGTTGAAATCACTCATTGCCAAAGAACGCCAATTGTTCATTATCCAAAAGCCTGGTGATGATAAAATTGAGATTCTTAGTATGAGCTATCATAACTTCGGACGCCAGTTGGAAGAAGAACTCGATGATGGTGAAGAAGAATACGGTGACTTTGCTGAAGCTGAAGGAGGTCTTGTATTGAAAGTACGATGGGGCGAAGAACAGATTGGTAAGACCAAGTTCAAACGTGCAGGACGTATCGACTTCAGTGAGCGCGAAGAAGAACTTAGTGAAGAAACACTGAAGAACGCAATCTGCTTGGATGAAGCATTGGTTATCAAATCAGAAAATGAGATTTTGAAGTTACTTGCTGATGGCGGTAATGATGAAATCCCTGATTCTGATAAAGGCGGAACTTCTAAACGGAATACGAAGCGCAAAGATGAGGATGAAGATGAGGATGAAGACTTCGAGGACGAAGAAGAAGACTTCGAGGATGAAGAAGAAGACGAAGATCCTCCGCCCAAGAAGAAGGCACCTGCAAAGAAAAAGGTCGAGCCTGAACCTGAAGAAGATGAAGAAGAAGACTTCGAGGATGATGAAGAAGATGAAGAAGATGAGGATCCTCCGCCCAAGAAGAAGGCACCTGCAAAGAAGACTGCTGCGAAGAAAGCTCCTGCAAAGAAAAAGGTTGAGCCTGAACCTGAAGAAGACGAAGATGAGATGGAAGATGAAGGTGAAGATGAAGGATGGGACGAAGACGACGAAGATTGGTAAATCATCACTACCGAGTACGACACAAGGCGGGTCTGAAAAGACCCGCCTATTTTAAAGGATTTTATATTATGCCAAGAACAACTAGAACTAAACCTAAAAAAAGATTTCCTATTGATGAACTAGTACCAACAGGATCCACACTTTTAAATTTATGTATGTCTGAGCAATCTGAAGGTGGAAAACTTAAAGGTAAGATTTTTAATCTGATCGGAGACAGTCATGCGGGCAAGACGTTTGTTGCTTTAACTATTGCAGCAGAAATTTCTAATAGCAAATATTTCCAAAACTACAATGTAGTCTACGACGATGTTGAGAGAGCTAATTCTTTTGATATGGAGCCACTGTTTGGTGAAGAAAACTCAAAGAAGATTATGCCACCTTCTATTAACTCAGACGGCAATCCCATCTTTAGTGAAACTTTTGAAGACTGGATGGGATACTTAGAAGACTGGTCAGATATGGATGATCCTTTTATTTACATACTTGACAGTATGGATGCGTTGGACACAAAAGCAGACAAGAAGAAACGTGAAGAAACAATTGATGCCAACCGAAAAGAAAAAGAATCGAAAGGTAGCTTCGGAATGGCTAAAGCAAAATTGAATAGTGAGTACTTAAAAAGTGTTGGGTCTATATGCGCTAGAAACGGTTCTATAGTGATCGTCGTGTCTCAAACAAGAACGGACATTGATCCATATACGATGACTAAAAAGACACGAGCGGGCGGCAAGGCTCTTAAATTCTATTCTTCATTTGAGATGTGGATGGGAATATCCAAAAAGTTGAAAAAAGGAGATATGGATATTGGAGTAATCTCTAAGATAAAAGTCACTAAAAATAAAGTAACTGGTAAAGTTCGTGAGATACCGATCAGACTTTATTACGACTACGGTATGGACGATGTGCGTACCAATATCGAATGGCTTTTAACTGTTCCTAAGTTTTCAGAATGGATTAAACCAAAGAAAGCCCAAAAATTCGTTGCACCTGATTTTGGATTTGACGATCAAAAGTTAAACTCTACAACAATCGACAATCTAATTAAGCATATTGAAGACAATGATTTGGAAAAAGATTTGTCAAAAGTAGTTGAACGTGTTTGGTTGGAAATTGAAGAAACTACTAAAGTAAACAAATTACGTAAAAAGAAGTACTTATGAGTATCCAAATAGGAGAATGCTTGAAATGAAAAAGATAATCATTGATATGTCAGGAGTAATATATGCTTCTGGGTTTATACATGCAGGTTTAACTCGAGAATCAGATGGTACGCCGTGCGGCGTGTTGTTTGGTGGTCTACAGACGTTGATGAGATTAGGTGCTGATTTGAAATCTAATACCTTTATTCTGTGTTTCGATACAGGCTATAATATGCGTAAAGACATCTATCCAGATTACAAAGGAAACCGCAAAGACAAGCCTAGAGAAGTTGAAGTAATACTAGAACAAATACCAGCATTTAGAGATATGCTTCAAAAACTAGGATTTAGAAATCAAATATCTGTTAATGGTTATGAGGCAGATGATCTTATTGCCCACTACGTAATGAACGCAGAACCTGATGAGAAAGTAGTTATCGTTTCTTCTGATGAAGACATGTACCAATTGCTTTCAAAAAATGTCCGGATGTGGGCAGTTAGAAAAAAAGAATGGTTTTCAACTGAATCACTAATGGAAAAGTACGGATGTACTCCTGAAGTATACTTGCAAGCTAAAATAATTGCAGGATGTCCTACAGATAACGTAAAAGGAGTACAAGGTGTAGGAATAAAGACAGCTGTTAAATGGCTTCATGCTGAAAGTAATCCAAAAAGTAAAACATCAATTAAGATTGATGAAGAGCACAAAGCTGTAATCTTGCAAAACAAACCACTTATAGCTTTACCTTTTGGTGGTGCTGTTGACGGAGGAAGTCTGAATTTACTAGACTTAATGGAAGACGACTTTTTGTCCGATGAAGACTACTTGGCGTACATGAGGGAATTAGAATTTGAGTTTATGATAAATAACATAAAAGCGTGGCAAGGTTTTAAAAAAGGTAGAGATGTTTCTAAAAAAGGCAGTCGTGAACGTGTAAGCCGTAGAATGAAAAAGAAAGGTAAGAAGTTATGACTGATCAGTACCCTGATCCTATTTATCTACTAGGAATGATTTTGATTCTAATAACCATGATAGGTTTTGTTGTCCTAGGCATTCTCCTCCACATCTATAGTAAAGTAAATCTTCTTCAGGCAAAGCGCCGGGATCGTTATTGTCCTAGTCCTGCTCCCGACAAGATTGTTCCAATTATCAAAAAGAAAGGTAGAAAATGAAAAACCAAGGAAAAATCATGGAAACACCAACACCAAAAACTGACGAAGCATATTTCTGTCCAGGCGCAACAATGTATTCACTCGCGGGAGAAATGAAAATACTCGAACGTGAAAACACACAGCTAAAAGCCCAAATGAATACTGAAAAAGAAAAAAGAGATAACGTAATTAAGCTCAATACGCCTGACCAACAAGAAGAGGCTGACCCGCCTTTGTCCCGGATCTTGCCTCCTGTGCCTGACGACGTGGACTGTCAGGGTTTGCTTTTTGTCGGGGCTGGCCAATCTTGCAACATTGGCAAACAGGGTTTAAGGTGCCTTAAACAGCTCTATGACAACGGGCTGATGTCTGTAATTAGGTACCGATCTGGATATCACCAATCTAGTCTTTACGCCATTGACCTATCCTGCCCCATCGAAGAGGTGAACGAGGCCCTTAGTCGATTTGGATTCGATACGCTTGATCGGGTCTATTATCCAATGTCCTCTTTGCCTAAATCGGGGCTTGTGCAAGCTTTATTCAGGGGCCGCGGCGAAGTGTTTGAAACTTTAGCTGATTACGAAATTGTGCATAGGACGTGTCCAAGTCCATTATGGCTAGGCTGGAGGCCCGCAGACGGCATCAAGGGGGCGGAATGACAATTAGATATATAAAACATGGTGCATGGAAGCACACACCATTATGGTGCCTCAATATTATAGCCTTCGCCTCGCTCCCTGTTGGATTGTTTTACGTTTTAATCATGGGTGATAATCTACGTGATGTTATCACAGATTGGTTCGATGCCATATTCTGTAAGTACGAAAGAGAAAATGAACAAAAGCTAGGAGAATGATATGATAGCTTGGTACGGTGTTGAAGGTAGAGAGAATCCTAATTCAAAAACTCATGTGGTAATAAAAGATAGTCCTATTTGTGGATCTAAGCCAAAGGGTGCTGCACAGTATTGCTCCCCCTGTAATCTTGGATATGTTGCAGAATGTTTAAAATGTTTAAGTTGGCAAAATAAAAAGAAAGGTAGAAAATGAAAACAGGAACTCGGGTAATTGTAGCAGAAGCGAATGCGAAAATGTGGGGATACAAAACTCCCGCAAAAGGAATTATTATAGGACCTGATCCAGATCCCCTGATGGGCAGAAAAAATTTAGGTAATCCAAATGTTTTTTCTGTAAAATTGGATCAAGGTCCATCTATCTATGAATGCAAAGGCATAAACGTAGATAGACTAAGACTTGAATGCACATGTACGTGTACAAGAGAGCCAATGGGAGAAGCATGAATGAGTGGTAGACAGAAAGTATTTTTATTCCTAACGGGTTTAATAATTGGGTATTTTTCCGGAAAAATGGTGACAATGCTAATTGACCGTAATCTTGCCAATCATCAAGCAAAGATGGAGTGGCGTTTGGAGCATGAACATGAGTGGGAGAAGTACAAATGAGTAAAGAAAAAAGAAACAACGTACTTAAAGTATACTTTGATCAATTAACCGCAACTTGCCCTTTGTGTGATGGCCTTATAGACGAGAATATGCCGTTGATTCTACCCAAGTTACCAGTGATCGACTATAACTGTAAACCTCCATGTGTAGCTATCCTCCTTGAAGACAAACGGGTGAAATGTCCGTGGTGTCACTCGTCTCTTGAAGTTACAGTTTATTATAAGGAGCGAAAAGATGCCTGAAGAAAGATTAATTAATAAAATGAAAAAATACAACATCTCCTTTATAGGAATCGACAATGGAGTATCGGGTACAATTGGTGCTATATGCATGAAAGGGTATTCATCAGACTTCTTTTTTGAAAAAACTCCTGTACGGTCTGAACAGAACTACACAAAGACAAAAGGGAACATTACCCGGATCGACGTTAAAAAACTTTATTATCAACTAAAACAATTTGAAGCAGATCAGATAATTGTACGCATTGAACGTCCAATGGTAAATCCTGGTAGATTTAAAGCAACCATATCTGCTATACGTGCTCTGGAAGCAACGTTAATAGTGCTAGAAAAGCTTAAATGGGGTTACCAATACATTGACTCAAAGGAATGGCAGAAAGCCCTTCTACCGCATGGTATAAAAGGAGGGCCGGCTCAAAAAAAAGCATCTTTAGATATTGGTAAACGTTTATATCCACAATTTTCACAGCTTATTGGTAAACATAAGGATGCAGACGGGCTGCTTATGGCTCACTATTTAATGAAACTCGAACAAGGATTAGTAAAATGATACAGTTAGTAATACCTCATAAAGAAGAAGGGACTCAAAGAATGTCTATTCAACTGGTTGAAGAAGACGGAAAAGTACGTTCCTTTTCAATCAAAAGTGAGTCTAAGCAATTTGATCGGCAAGTTGTTGATCTTGTGGAAGACTCTCCAGCTAAAGGAAATAAAACTGTTGGAGCATCTTCATCGCATCTTCTTTCTAGCAAACGTATGTCTAATATCTCACTGCTATGATCAAAGAAATTCATTTAGTAAACGTCCAGTCTCATGTAGACAGTTGTCTTAAACTGTCTAAAGGGATTAACGTTATCATAGGAGAATCTGATTGCGGCAAGACAGCAATCACACGGGCTATGGATTGGTTACTGTTTGGAGGCTCTAACAGTGGTCTACTACGGCACGGTGAAAAAGAATTCTCAGCAGATGTGATACTGTCAAATGGTAAAAAGATTGAACGTGTAAAGTCAAATAAAGAAAACATTTATAGATTTGATAAAGAAGAGTACGCTGCATTTAGAACAAGCGTGCCTGAAGAAATTGCAGATGAATTGAAATTAGATAGAACAATCAACTATCAATCCCAACATGATCCTATATTTATGCTGACACAGTCTGCAGGTAAAAACGGATCAATGATTTCTGAGCATGCTGGTCTTTCAGTTGTTGACAACAGCACAAAGGCAGCGAAGAAAGAACTTAAAGAAATTAAAAATAAAATTGAGTTCCAAAAAGATGAGTATGAGGGAACAATTGAATTACTAAAAGAATTGAAAACAAAGAGTGGTTCTATTTCTCAAATTAAAAAAATGGTAAAACAAATCGAAGAAGCAGACGACCGATTGTATGATTTGGAAAAAGAGAAATCAGAATTGACTGCCAAGAACGCAAGACTACTTCTCATTAAGTTTATTGACACAACTGAGATGGATAAAATGGTTAATGAGTTGTCTTGTCGTGTAGAACACTACGTATGTCAATCAAGACTCTTATCCGTTAAAGAAACGTTACTTACGGAATTAAAAAAATCAAAAGTTCTTCTTGAATCTGAAATCAAAATCAACAAGCTGTTCAAAAGACACGAAAAACTTAGTACTAATCTAAAGAAAGCGTATCATTTGGAGATGAAACTTACACGGCTGATTTCGATACGTAACGAGTTTAAAACTGAAGAAGATATTCAAACTATGCTAAAGGAGGTACAAAATGAAATCAAAGGCAAAACATGTCCAACTTGTGGACAAGCAATGTGACTTTATCGCAACTAGTGATTTTCATTTGTGTGATACTGCTCCAGTGTGTAGAACTGATAATGTGTTTGAGTCTTCTTTGTTAAAGCTCAGATTTATAGTACAGCATGCTAAAGAAAACGATTGCGCTATTCTTGACGGAGGTGATTTTTTTCATAAATGGAAAATTTCAAATCGTTTTATGAATGAGATCATCCCTATTCTTAGAGATGTTACGTTTATTACAACTCCTGGAAATCACGATTTAAAGTACCATAACATTTCAAACATAAAAGATACCTCATTAGGAGTTCTACGTGAAGCGGGTGCTGTTCAATTTGAGATTACTCCTGATAAGCCAATCCTTGTATCTTGTAATGATCCATATAAGTGCAATTGCTACATACATTGCTTTCCATTTGGTACCGATTTGGACTTTACAGTTGAGCGCAGCAAAGGTATTTTTAATATAGCGATTATACACAAACCAATCTCTATGAGAAAGGTAAAACACGTTAAGACCTCTTCGGCAAAAAAAATACTCTCTAAAATGGCAGCCCAAGGGTTTGATTTGGTTATATCAGGTGATTACCACATACCGCTAGCACTAAGTCTTCCTGGGCCACCCGGTGCTCTGCTAGTGAATGGAGGAGGAGTAATGAGACTGAATGCAGATGAAATCGACAAGAAACCTGTATTCTATAAGATCTATTTGGATGAAATGGAAGCAATACCTGTAGAGTTTCCAATTGAAGATGTGATACAGCGAACACATATCACTAGAAAAGAAGATCTTGAAAACGACAATCTTGACTACATTGAAATCATAGCATCTCAGAAAAGTAATAACAAGACGTTGGATTATCAAAAAGAACTTGAAGATGTGATGAATGAAGTAGATGCAATTAAGTCAGTAAGAACCAAAGTTTACGAACTATCAGATATGGAGAAATCAAATGAGTAAAGAACAAGAAATAAAAGACCTTATCGAAAAGGAACAAAAGTTAAATTCAAGACTGAACCAAGTGAAAGGCAGGAATTCTGCATCTAAAGAATCGCTGAAACTTGAAGGGATTACTACCGTAAAAGAACTCAATACAAAAATTGAAGAAATCGAAAATGAAATAAAAAGTATTGATGAAGACGTTATCAGTGAAGAAGCTGAAATCAAAAAAGTCCAAATCGAATTGGACAAGGTGCTTAACGATGTCAATAGTTAACGAAAGCTTACTCACAGCATCAAAAAAAGCGGTAACTGAGTTTGAAGCAAAACGACAGTTTTTAACTCAAAACGTAAAAGAACGTTCTGTTCTTATTTTAAGATTAGAAAAAGAATACAAAGATGTTGAAGAAGCGCAGAAAATAATTGAAGTAGCTGCTAAGCGAATCTTTAAACGTATCTTGATATCTTTTGAAGATCTTGTAAGTGAGTCTATTTCCAATGTAATGGGAAAAGAATACAATTTCCATATTGATTTTAAAAAGAAACATGGGAATGCATCAGCAGAGATCTACTTAGAGGATCAAGATGGAAATGTACATGATGCAATTGATGGAGTAGGTGGTGGAGTTGTTGACATCGAATCTATTAGTCTGAGAATATCGATGTGGGCCGTCAGTCAAAAAAACATCAGACCTATTTTCATATTAGATGAACCATTCAAAAATCTAAGTTCACGTTATCGACCAGGAATGTGTGAAGTACTTAGAAATCTTGCAGATAAATTGAAGATTCAATTTGTAATAGTAACACATGAAGATGAGCTTATCGGGATTGCTGATAAAGTGTTTAACGTTACAGCTGAAGATGGCGTATCAATAGTTACTGTGAGTTGATTGGATTTTGAATTGACTTGTCTGATCTGTCATGTATTAAAGATTTAAGTCAAGGTAGCTCAGTTGGTAGAGCCTTAGTCGCGTGGGTTCAAGTCCCACCCTTGACTCCATTTTAGCAATGTCGTACAATAGGAAGTATAAGCCACTGAGTGGCTCCAACGCGGGTTCGAGTCCCGCCTTTGCTCCACTTTAATAGAGAGCGCAGTTCAATTCTGCAAACGAGATCGGTTAAGTGCCGTACGTGCTGGTTGCCAAGGGTGGAAATCCCTCTATTTTTATTTTTAAACGTCTCCGGTGCTCAAAAACTTGACGCAAGTGTCAGCAGTACCTTGGATCTTCTTATCTCCAAAATATGGCTTCGTGTGATTCC
>Ga0209414_1001222_pt1 | contig 12242 bp, 10 predicted proteins | sample LakVidmifraction_4_FD_181154 | JGI IMG/M metagenome (GOLD analysis project Ga0209414, IMG submission 181154) | Hypersaline microbial communities from Lake Vida, Antarctica - Brine Hole Two &gt;0.2 micron (SPAdes) (version 2) | ecosystem: Environmental > Aquatic > Non-marine Saline and Alkaline >... | reverse complement strand
CCAGACAATGAGCAAGTTCACGACGGCAACAAATGTAACGTACACATCAAGTGCAGGACGTAAAACTGGTCGTGGTAGCGTAAAGGTTGATATTAGTGATGATGGTGAAGTAGATGTGAAGCGACCTAAAAAGGTTATCTTTGATGATATTGAAAATGAAAACACCATACGTTCCATAGCTGTAACAGAACAAATAGGGCAAGTAATGGCTGCAAAGATTGACGGTATGGACCAGATTTTAGGGTTCTGGGTATTACTCGGTAACTATCTATCACTTCGTGGAAACGTGCATAAAACAATAGTGAAGTATAAAGACGATGATAACTACCTTGAAATTCTTATACCGATTATTGATGGACTTGGTAATCCAACATGGGAAGACAAGTATGTTAGGACCGATGCAGAACAGGTTGAATTTGCTGAGAAAGGTATTGTGAAGGCTTCTATTGAATCAATTCAGCGTGATAGTGAAAACTTTGAGACAGAATACTTAAACAACCCAAGGCGAAGTTCGGTATATTTTGATGACAAAGCATTACTCGGTCTCGATGAAGATAACCTTGTTTCAGAAAAGATGCGTGATTTAAATGGCTTACTGATAATTGAAGAGCCTATAAATGATGCAACCTATATTATGGCAAGTGATAGTGCGAAAGGTAATGGTGGAGACCAAGCGACTTTTACCATACTCAGAGTTGATGGTATTCGATACGAAGAGGTTGCGAATTTCAAGAACAATAAGATACGACCTGAAAGCTTTGCTGTAATCAAAGCTAATAACGCTTCAAAGTACAACAACGCTCTTATAATCCCAGAGGATAACTACCCAGGAAACGAAACAATAGCTTTTCTCATTCCAATTTACAACAACATATATATCAGAGAAACAAAGATTGATTTTGATGGTAAAAAGGTACATACCTATGGGGTAAATACCAACATAAAGACAAAACCAGAGATGTTCTTGAAAGCTAAAGAGGTTTTGATTAACCGATTGCTTAAAATTCGATCACAGGCAATGTATGACCAGATACTTGAGTATCCAAGTGAGGAAATTCATGCATTCCGAGCACGAGATGGGAGTGGTGGACACTTTGACTTACTTCAATCATTAGTTATTGGCTTATATAAAGCTGGTTATATCGGGCAGGAAACAAAATTAAATGACACACGAGATGTTCAGATTCGCAATCTTGTGAAGAATGTTTTCATTGATGATGTTATTGACAGATAAATTGTGATACACTTGTTTTATGAACACTGAAGACAACAAAAAACTTCTATCTCAAACAAAAATCGCCATTGATGATTTCAATGATGGGTATCTAGAAGGCGAGCTTGGATATAAATTTAGAACAAAGGACTTTTTGAATCTTATCTTTTTGTACAAATACCAAGTTGATACAAAGAACCCTGATTTACTAGGACGTAATAACCGCAACACTTTTTATAACGAAGTTCAGTCTCCGATTGAAAAAATTAAAGAGCAAATCCGTCTTGATTTAAAGGACATGAACTTTATAATACAGGGAGCATCAAGTCTTTCTCGATTCGTTGTTCGTGCAGCGAATCGCAAGATTCTCAAAGATAATCGTTTTTCAAAGATTATTGACAAGGTTCCAAACAACGCTGTTGATTTCGGTAGTGGCTTTTTGAAGGTTTGGCAAACTGATGGAAAGCTTAAAATCAAATCAGTGGGACCTTACTCAATCATTTTCGACCAATATAATTTCACTAAAGGGGCAAAGATTGAAAAGCTCTCACGAACTCGTCGTGATGTTATAGCTGACGAGAAGTACGATGCCACAGCTCGAATGGCTCTTGGTGCTGTTACTAACGATGAAAATCGTGACGAAACAATGACCCTTTACCAAACTGTCCAAGATTTCCCAGACGGTTCACAAATAATTGGTGTTGTTGAAACTTCTCTTGATATGGTGTTCTATAACTATAAGACAAAGAAAGGTAAAAAGAACAAAATCATCAGTTATTATAAATTTGACTATGAAGAACGTGAAGGATTTCCCGATGCTCTCGGTGTAGGTTGCTACGAAAAGGTTTTTAACAAAATCGTGCAATCAAAAGTAAACCGAGAACGCATGGACGATGTAATGGCTATTGCAGCAAAGCTTCCATTTCAAAAAGAGATTGATAATGAGCAAGATAACTATGTAGGAAAACAAGTACAAAAGCTTGAAACTGGTGTTATTCTTGGACACAAAGGAAAGCCAATTACACAAATGGATACGGGTGGTATTAAGCAGGTGAACATTATTTCAAACCGTATCACTGAAATTTCAAACTCTATCGGTTCAGATTTAAACATGAATGAAGCACTTTTGGGTAAGAACTTACCGTCTGGTACTTCTGGTGTTCTTGGTAACTTGCTCACAGAGAACTCCTCAACAGTATTCAAAGACAAGCAAGAAGACTATGCAAAGTTCTTAGATGATGTGTACATTGATGACATCATTCCTTTTATGCTTTCCGTATTTGATTCTGAAGAGGATTTGAGGAAGCATCTTACACCAAATGACATAAAGTTTATAGAACGAATGGTTATCAATTATGAAGTCGCTATGCGACAAGTTGATGCTGCTATCAATAATGAAACGTTTGATGAAGTTCTTGCTCGTGAAGAGGTGAAAAACAAAATCAAAAAGTCTGGCAAACTTATCTCAGGGGACCTACTCGACAGATTGCGTGAAGAGGTTGATGGTATTGAGACATATATCACTGGTGAAAACTTCTCGAAACCACAAGCGGTTGCTTTTATTCGAGAACTTCGTGCAACATACGCTTCCAATCCAGCTATTCTCTCAGACCCATTTTTCTTAGAAACTCTCAGAAAAGAAGCCGAGTTAGATTCAGGTATCTCTGGTCTTGAATTTGATTTACTGTTATCGGAACTTCCAAAGCGTGAAGAGGCAGCAGAAGTCATTGTATAACCAGATGGAAAATACAGAAGTTCAAAACAAGTTTTTGAAAACTATTGCAAATCAAAACAAGAAACTATTGGCGCAAGCATTGTTCGATGAGACCCCTATTGAGGAATTAATAGCGGAATACGGTACAATACGAGTGCAAGAGATGCAGACAGCCATAGCAAACTTTGAATCGGTGTACGGAACTCAAAAAAGGACCAGAGCGATTCCTAATGCTGGCTGTAGAGCTTGTATGAGAAGCACTTGTGAATTATAAATAATCAACCCTTTAATTTTATGGCTGAAGAAATAAAAAAAAGTGAATATAACACAGAACAAATAGAAGTATTGGAAACCATTTACGGTTACTCTGATACTGCAAATTATTCAAAAGAAGACCTTGCGCTTGCTCGAATAATGTTTGATAAGCCAGAGAAATTTGCACTGTTGCGTAAAATTCTACAAGTGATGACACCAAATGAGCGTGGTCTTTCTATTCCGAACCCAAAGGCACTTGTTGACGCAGATATAAAAGACCTTCATGGTTATGCAATTGCAACTGCTGTTAATAACCTTGCTGATGAAAAGGTCCGCCAGACACTCAATGCCTTCTATCGCTTGATGCGCGCGACTATTGTTGCAGACAAAAAAGCGGAATATGATGCTGAAAACAAAGAAGAATTTAAAGAAAAGCAAAACTCTGAAGATTTTATAGAGAAACAAAAAGAAGAAACTGAAAAGTTCCCAGAACATTTGTAAAAAATACTTGCTTGACATTCATTATTATCATATAATGTTTATATTCGTTTATTGGTTGCAAAGAAACCTCTTATTAGCACAAAGTTAGGAGACCTTTAAAACTTCTTTAACCAACAAAAAAATGACAACACCTATCGTTACCCCAGAAGATACACATGAAGTTCCAATAATTGAAGCTGATGCTGTAATTCATAAGTCTACTGAAGAGATTGAGGCGGAAGCTAAATCTCTTGAGGAAGAAATCAAGACATTACGAGCAGAAAAGGAAAAGGGCGAGATTCGACAGAATCAAGAACGCCGACTTGAAAAAGCAAGGGAAAAAATTGCAGAACTCAAGGGTGATACAACTACTTCATTTAATGGAGAAAAAGTTGAAACACGAGACCTGATTACACTTAGTAAACTTGACCTTTCTGAAGATTCTGAAAAAGCTATTGTGCTCGAAAAGTACAAGAAAGCTGGTTTAATTACTAGCTACGCAAATGGTATTGATAATGTTGCCATAAAAGCTGAGTTCGATGCTATTGATGCAAAGAATAACGCAACCGCTGTTATAGATGAAAATGATTCAGACGAAACCGTTCTGAAGACTAAAAAGGAAGTTATACAAGGGTATAAAAACTCTGGTAAAGTTCCTGAAGACCCAAGGATGAGAAAGGCAATCGCAGATTCCAATCTCAAAGATATGGGTTTCTAGTTCAAAGTGATTAATCTAAGAAGCATTGTTCGTACTTATTACAATTAAATTAGATTAAACACCAATGATTATCCCAGACACAGTCGCAAAGCGAGCTATTTTCCAACAGGAATTTAAGACCGTTGTTGAGACAAAAAACATCTTCTCACCAGTTGCAACAAAGCTTGTTGCTCGTGCTAAAAATATCAATTCTCCATTTACCAGTGTTGGCGTAGCGAAAGCTCACACACAGGACTGCCGTGTACCACTTTCTGACATCACACTTACTGTTGATGAATTGGTACTTGACCGTCTTATCGGTAATGCAGTCCGTGATTGTAAAGATGAGCTTTCATACGCTCAATTTGACATCATCGGAAACATCCGTGCAGACCTGTACGCTACTGTAATCAAAAAGAGCAATACTGTTGCTCTTACAGACTTCCTTGCTGATGCAACGACAGTCGCTGGTACAGTTGACCTCTCTACAGCTGACAAGGTTGCAGAATTCCTTATCACTGTTGCAGCAAGTGCTGCTCAGTCTGTAGGAGTTTCGCAGACAGTTGACGGTGCTAAAGTCATCCGTGCTGAAAAGCATGGTAAGCCGTTCGTTGCTGCTGGTACAACCGCTTTCATTGCTATCACTTCAAAGATTGCTTCAATCGTTGGACAGTCAAACCTCAAGGGTCTTGATGGTGGTTCAATGGTAGAAACACCTTATGGTGTAACAGTGATTAACCTCGCAGAAGCTGCTGCAGACCCTAAACAGCTCCTTTATGGAACTGCTGGTGTACCAGTAATGGCGTATCGTGAGGACCAAATCGAAGTAGATATGGGAGAAATGACTTCTGTAATTACTTACTCTGGTTCAGCAGACCTTGACATTGTTAGTGGTGACGAAATGCTTGAAAAGACATTTTTCATGTATGCCCAAACAAAAGGTAAAAATGGTATCTTCGCAAATGTTGCTTCACTCGTGAAGAAACAGTTGATGGTGTAACCTCTTAGAGCTCCTGAAGAAATTCGGGAGCTTTATAGAGATTAATCACTCACAAAATCATTATGAATATCAAACAAATCGTTGACAAGATAGTAAAAGAAGCTGATGTTTCACCAGCACAATATACTGTTGCTGACCGTATTGTTGATGTAAATGAAAAGTATTTGATTCTTATTGAGAAAGCTGTTCAAATCGGTTCGACTGTTCCTATCTCAAAAGCTGAAACATTCTCTGAGACATTTGTTATTACTCAGACTGAAAGCCAAACACTCGTGCGGACAATCAAAGATACACCTATTCAACGTGTGGACTTTATGCAAGATGGTGCTACTCAATACCAAAAGGTAGAAGTTGACCAAACTCGAAGTATTAATGGGTGGTGTGGATGTGGCTTGAAATTCTTTGCAAACGAAAAACAGATTTTTATTGAAGATGGACAGGTTGGAACTATACGAATTACATACACTCGCGGAGACATTGTGCTATTCACTGAAGCTGATTACAACAATGTAACCCCTCCAAGTCCAGACTGGCTGCCAGAAACTTACCATCCTTTATTGTGGCTTGAACCAGCATTGTTTCAGGCACAACTCTATAAACCAGAAAGAGTATCGGCAATCGCAAGTCGTCTGAATCAGTTACAGGGTCTGTTCTTTAATCACTACGGTAGAGATGCTGTGCAGAATAGTGCATTTGAAACGAAGGAGTACGGATGCGGTACTGGTAATAATCAAAGATAACCATGGCAACAGAAAAAAAAGAAATTCAATTTCATAAGTCCATGAACATAGATAAACGAAATAGAAATTTCGCTTATTTGCGAAAAAATGTTTTGAATGAATCAACCCCTGGGCTCTATCCATCAATAGACTACTATTTGACAGAACCATCGGGTTCTCCTATTGATTCAACATGGACACTAATTGATGTCATCGGTTCAGATAAGAGGGACCCGGACCAGGGTGCGGATTTTGATATAAAACTTATCTATGAAGATAATGATAATGACACACGATTTTTTAATCTTGGTTCAAATGCAGAAAGTAACACAGAACTTACAAATATAGCAGTTAAGGCAACAGCTTTTGGTATAGATGGTGTGTATGTGTTCACTAGTGATGCTGGTAAAGTTTATAGAGTAAACCATACTTCAAGTAGCACACCATTAATTGGAACCCTTGATGGTAATTCACTTAGTGTTGAGATTGGTGGATTTGATGGTCTTCGATATTGGTGGGCTGGCTCAGGTGGAATTTGGCGACAATTACCAGGCGCAAACGCTTTCAATGTTTTTTCAAATCCTGGTGTAACTTTTGAAAAGATGGACTTCTACCGTGATTTTATGGTTCTCTTTGGACAACAAAGGGGTCCTGATTTTTATATTTATTTCTGGGACAAACAAAACACTGTCGCATTTTCAAAACGAATCATTATAAAAAATGCTACTTTCCTCTCTGGGGGTGTTGTTGATGGTGTTCTTATGTGCGTGTATTCAGTTGGTAATTCTACAAACGCAAAAGAGTATGAGGGAAAGATTGTAGTTTCAGCTTTTGATGGCGAAGGTTTCAAAGAAATTAATAGTATTAAGGGTGGTCGTGAGAATGTTTCGATTCCTACTAAAAGCATTAAAGGAACAACAATGGATACTGGCAATCAAGTGATGCTTTTTGCAGTTGATAATAACGATAGGGAGGCTAAAAATCCTGATTTGTACAATAATTTTGTTTATAAAGTTAGAAATAACGGACAAATTGAGGTTGAAATGTTGCCAATAACAAATGTTGCCACAAATTATGCGAGCGTTGCTAGGGTTTTTTATAACTTCAATCTTATTGGAGTTGCAAGAGGTACAGGGACCTTACCGAAGATTTACATAAATGATGAGCAAAATACTGAATGGGATGATTATAGAGGATACAGTCAAACTGAATACATTACTGAGTTTTTTGAAAATTCTTATAATTACCATGCCTTATGCGGTCTTTCAATAACATTTGAGAAGCTTTTTAAGAATGGTGATGCACCTGTACCACCAAATGGACCAGAATTATTCGAGGTGTACTACAGAACATCAGAACGTCTTGCATTTACATTACTTGGAACCATTACACCAGCAAAAGTAATTGCAAACGTTAATACTCGACAGGACCCCGCAGTTGTTGCGACCGAAATTCCATTAAACATGCAGACATACCAGTTCATAAAACATGATGATGGAACACCTTTACCTGAATACAATGAAATTCAATTTAAATTTAAATCTTTAAATGGATTTTCTGCTATCAGCGCATGGCGAGAATATAGTTATTTGACTAGAAATATATTAAACTAAAGACAATGGCAACAAACCTATCACAATACTATAAACAAAAAGGCTTGGCTCTACCAAGTATCAACGAACGGAAAACTATTGCTGCAAAAGCTGGTATTTCAAACTACTCTGGTTCAATCGGACAAAACGCACAGCTTCTCGATTTTCTTACTGGACAAGTCGGACCAACAAGTAGTGTTATTAGAACCCCAACTTCAATTAGTTCAACTAATACAAACATTTCTCGTGTCGATGATGTTTCAATCGTACCCAATCCAGTCATTACAGCACCAACAACCCCAATACCGACCCTTGTTGCACCAGAAACAACACTAACCGTTATTAAAACAGTTGATAATACTGATGGTACAAGTACAAATTTTCTTTCTGATGGAACCACTGATACTGGTGTGTATTCAAAGAATGTCGATGGAACACTTAAGTTCAATCCAATTTCAAGCGACCCTCTTCAAGCTGACATTACTCGAACTGAATCTGAAATACAGACGATTGAAAGCCGTATGGCAAACCGCACAGCGGACCGTAACACAGCATTAGGGGGTGCTGGTGTATTTACTGACATGAAGAGGTTGAATGAGCTTAATGCCACTCTCAGGGCAGCACAGGACCGTAGAATTGAAGTACCGATTGAATCACGCCAGAACTTGCGTGGTCGTGGGGCAACAATCAGTGAACTTGCTGGAGAATCAGTGCTAGGGCTCGAACAGGCAGCTTTACAAGAGCTCACAGCATCTAGACAATCTTCTCGCCTTACCGATACAGTCAACACCAACATTGCCTTGGTTAATTCATTTATAGCAGCTGAAACAGAGCGTGATAATGTTTTATTTACACAAAAAAATCGTTATCTTACCAAACTTCAAACAAATTACAGCAATATCATCACAGCAAAACAGGCACTTGCTCTCGAAGAGCGTAAATTTCAAAACGATTCTCAAAAAGAACAACTAGGTTGGGATAGAAAACTGAAGGAAAGTACTCTCGAAGCAGCGATAGCAAATGGTGCTACACCAGAACAAATACAAAAAATCATCAATGGTACTGCATCAGATGCAATAGTTTTAAACTCACAACTCACAGGAAACATTAAGGCTGATTCTGCGCAAGGTGTCGTTACTCAGATTGATGCAATCCTAAATGCTCCAGGTTTTGATGGTGGCGTTGGTACTAACTTCTTAGGTCGTATCTCTATCTCTGGTGATGCACAAGAGTTCAAGGGACTTGTTGACCAATTCTTTAGTCAAAAAACTCTTGATTCAATTTCAGAATTGAAAGCAAAAGGCGTTTCACTTGGTGCTCTATCAGATAGTGAGTTGAGTATCTTAGCAGGTGCAGCACTCCCTATTCGCCGAAACAAAAACGGTGGTATCACAATGAAAGAAGAGGCATTTAAAAATATTATGAATACTGTAAAAAGTGCAGCACAGAAAACATTCATTGCTTCTATAATCGGAAAGACCGCATACGATGCTGGAAACTTCAAAAATGCAGCACCAGAAGTTCTTGCAGCAAAATACGATGAACTCGTAGTCGCACAAGCTCCAGCAACAAACGCATTTTCTTCAGATTTCGGTGGCACTGTTTCCCTAAACACTACTCCTAGTACAGCTGGTAACTTACCACAGCGTAACAACAACCCAGGTAATGTGAAAAGAGGTGGTCTTGCTGATTCGCTTGCAACTGGAACTGATTCACAAGGACATTTGATTTTCCCAGACGCAGCTGCAGGATTTACAGCACTTGCTCTCGACCTCAATGCAAAAATCAGTGGTAAAAGTCGATTCTTACCAGCAAACCCTACTATTGCACAACTAGGGAAGGTATACGCTGAAGATGGTGGTTGGGCAAACAGTGTTTCAAAACTTTTAGGTGTTCCAACTTCAACACCTACAGCAACCATTCCGCTTGATAAACTTTTAGTAGCAGTCGCTCGTCAAGAGGGATTTTACGCAGCATAAATATATGGAATTAACACAAGAACAAAAAGAAATCGGTAAGAACTTCACAGCTCAACAGCTGACGGCTTATAATACATACCGCGCTTCTGGTGATGCGCCAGACAAAGCTTTTGGTCTAACTCTTTCCGCGTATCCTATTGCTGAAGTAAAATCTGACAAAAACATTGTACAGAAAATTACTTCTATCCCCTCAGAAATAGGGAAATTTGCAACAAGTATTACTGGAGGTGAAAAGATATTAGAAGCGACAGGACAAATTATTGCTTCTCCTTTTATAAATAATCTTTCAGAACAGACCCGTACGAACGCACAAAGAGTGCAGGAAGATTTGATTGCTCGTATTAATCTGGCTAGAAGTACAGGAGATACTGCTCGCGTTGCTCGCCTATCTTCACAGCTTACTACCCTTGATTATGGTGCAAACATTCAAAAAGGATTTCAAGATAACTTAGTAACTAACGCTGAAGTTGTTGGTGATGCGGTAAAACTTGCTTCAACAGCAACAGGTCTTTTTGCTGGAGGTGCAGCACTAAACGCAACAGGTAGTCTTGTGAAAGCTGGTTCTCTTGAGGGATTGATACAGGGTCTTGGATTTGGTGTTGGTGAAGCAATCCAAGAAGAGACTAAAATCAATGAAGCGGTTGAGAAAGTATTACTCAGTGGTGGTCTTGGTCTTGTTGGAGGTGCGGTGTTTGGTAAAATAATACCTGCTGTAGGGCGCGGTACTCGTAAGCTTCGTGATTATTTTAAGAAAGGTGCTACAGATATAGTTCCTACTATTCCCCCAGGTGGTAGTGCAAGTGGAATAGTTGTTGATGACGTTGTTGAAGAAGTTGTTTCAGCAGAAAGAAACTTAGTAAACCCTACTATTTCCCGAACTGCATCAAAGCGTGGATTCAATGATATTGATTCGAACTTTATTGCTTCACTTGATGACAATCAAAAAGCATTTGCTAAGAAAGCTATAGAACTTGCAGAAACAGCACAGACTGACAAGCGAGCTCTCTATGGAAGCAGACCGATTGATATTGTTGGTGATAATCTTGTAAATAAAGTTACACCTATTAAAAAATTAAGTGATACTTTTGGTGAAAAGGTTGATGAAGTAGCAAAGGAACTTCGTGGGAAAGAAGTTGATAACTCTCAACTAATTACTTCTTTACAGGTTGTTCTTGATAATCAAGGAATTACATTGAAAGGTGGTAAGTGGGATTTTTCAAACTCTGTATATAAAAATACTCCTACAATTCAAAACGAATTAGGAAAAGCTTTTGACAGTATCTTAAACTTACCTGACGATGCGTTTCAAACACACATCTTCAAGAAATCCATTGACGAAATTGTAGACTTTGGAACACAAGGCGAGGGGCTAAAGGGAACTTCTGCAAATATCTTGAAAGGACTTCGTAGAGAAGCTGACCAGTTACTTGATACAAACTTTAGTACTTATAAGTTAGCAAACGATAATTACAAAGTAACCCGTGATTTAATTGAAGAGGTTGAAGACAATCTTGGTAAGAATCTCAATAAAGAAAAAGCAGCAGCAAAACTTCGCGCTATCTTTTCTAATCGTGAAACTCGTGGAAACATCAAAAATACTATTGCTAAAATAGATGAAATAGCAAAACGTTTCGGTGTAGATACTACAGATAATCTATTAGACCAAGCATTATTTACTGAGATACTTGAAGACTTATATGGAACCCAGGCAATTACTTCTCTTCGTGGGGAGGTAGAAAAGGCAGTGGGAGGTTTACGAGCAGTGGTTGATGGCATTCGGGACCCTATAAGGGGTATAGGAAACATAGCTGGTGAAGTTATAGAGCGTGTTTCAGGACAAACCGAAAATGCTCGAAGGCAGTTTTTAAAAGATATTTTTAAATAGTATATGACTACACTCGAAATTACACCAAAAGTTATCAAAGCTCTAAAAACTATGAGAAATAGCGATTTATTGCTAAAATTATTAAAACAATTCATCAAACAAAATGGAACCAGAAAATAACCGCACAAAGAAAATAGAAGACTTCCTACTCGAACCAGACCGAGTGATTTTTGAATCTCTTGAGGAGTTTAAGGAGGCTGTTCAAAACTTAACGCCTCTTTTAGAAAGCGTTGATTTTAATGGATTAAACCTTTTGCAAGGTGAAGATGGTATTACCCCAGAAAGAGGTATTGATTATTTTAACGATGAAGACCTTGATACTTTTGAAGACTTTATAAATGATAAACTCCCTATTGTTGATGTTGACTTTCCATCTGTTGAAACTGTAAAAGATTTTGTTGTTACAGAAATATCTAAGATACCTCGTGTAAAAGGAGAAGATGGAAAATCTCTTAAATATGAAAACCTATCTGAAGAACAGAAAGAGGAACTTCGTGGTAAAAATGGTTCTGCTGACACTGGTGCTGAAATAATCAAAAAAATTCAGTCTGTAGGTGATAAGAATAAGAAACTTCAGATTGATGACATTCGTGGTCTTTCATCAAAGGTTGATTTAATTAACATCACATCTGACGAACTGGACCAACTCAGAATTGATTTCGATAACATAAAATTAATTATACCAGCCCGTAACGGTGGTGGTGGTGG
>Ga0209414_1001221_pt1 | contig 12253 bp, 7 predicted proteins | sample LakVidmifraction_4_FD_181154 | JGI IMG/M metagenome (GOLD analysis project Ga0209414, IMG submission 181154) | Hypersaline microbial communities from Lake Vida, Antarctica - Brine Hole Two &gt;0.2 micron (SPAdes) (version 2) | ecosystem: Environmental > Aquatic > Non-marine Saline and Alkaline >... | reverse complement strand
TTCAAGGTCTGACGGGTTCCCAAGATGGTTTAACCGGTAATGGTGCCGGGTATGGGCCCCAAAAGTTATGAGTCCGCTTGCGAGCATGGCATCCAGCTCTTGTTTGTTAAGTAGCGGCCTGGCATTCAGGTCCGCCTGACTCAGCGCCGGTAATTCGTTGCGGGTTCGCTCCAGGTTCGTCTCAATGGTGTGGTCATCCAGTGCCTTGAGTCGGTTTATCACCGAGTCGGCTTGGAGAATGGTGTAAGGCGATGCAGACTGTTTACTCGTCGGCCTGTCGCCCAGGTAAGGGCGCAGCCACTGCAGTGCATCATGATCAAGATGGTGGGCATGGCTGATCAGTAAATCCAGCACCTGCTCCGGCCAGAACTGCCAGGGTGTATTGATGCGCTTAGACACCAAAAATATGGTGGCTGGAACTTTGTGTTTTTTGAGCACCGGGAAAGCATGTTCGTAATTGTCCTGCCAGCCATCATCAAAGGTGACGGCTACCGCTAACCGAGGTAGCGTTTTTTTCTGCCGCTGGGCATCGAGCCAGGCATCCAGTGACACGAACTCAGCACCGAGCTGTTTGAGCAGGCTAATGTGCATGTCCAGAGCTTCAGGTGTGGCTATCATGCCGGGTTGTTCTGTCTGCCTGAGGGGGGACTGGCCGGGCAGAATGCGATGGTAGGTCAGGATAACCAGCGAGGGCGAACTTTTGAGCTTTATCTTCATTAACGCGATGGCAGCGAACAGGCTATTGCGAGCCTGTTTTAAAACCTGTTTTACCATCTGCACGATCAACAATCCTCCCTGACGCAAAACACAGGCGGCCATTAACGCCGTTGCGCTGCCCGCGGATTGTGCCATTTAAGGCCAGTCTTGTCATTATACTTGGGGATATATCGAGCGTGTTCGAGGGGCTCATTTACCTTTGCTTGGTATGCTATTATAGCGCCTCAAATTTGATCAGATGCAGGGATGATTCGGATGTTGGAAGCGGTGTTCTGGGTTGCGGTGTTTGGGTCTTTGTACAGCTATTTTATATACCCTCTGGTGCTTATGGCGCTGCCAGCCAGAAGATCGCTGCCGGCACCTGTTGCTGGCGTTGGGACGATGGATACACAATCGGTCTCACCTTCCGTGTCTCTTATTATTACGGCACACAACGAAGCCGGGCGCATCCGTCAAAAACTGGAAAACACTCTTGAGCTGGTCTATTCCAATCTTGAAATCATCGTGGCTTCAGACTGCTCGGCTGATGCAACAGATGATATTGTACGGGAGTATCAGAGTAAGGGCATTTTGTTGTCCAGAACTGACGAAAGATTGGGGAAGGAGAACGCCCAGAAGGATGCCATCGCCATGGCAACCGGCGACATTATTGTGTTTTCGGATGTGGCGACCAGTATTCCGGCAGATGCGATTGTTGCGCTGGTCCGATATTTTGATAACCCCACCGTGGGCGCGATTTCAAGTGAGGATGTGTTTGTTAGCCGGAATGGCGGCGTAGTAGGCGAGGGCGCCTATGTGAAATATGAAATGTGGCTGCGTAAGCTGGAGTCGCTCCGAGGTGGCCTGGTTGGCCTCAGCGGGTCATTTTTTGCGGTGCGGCATGTGTTGTGTAAGCGCTGGGATATTCACGCACCCAGTGATTTCAATACCGCTCTGAATTGCGCCCTTGATGGCTACGTAGCGGTTTCAGCGCCTGACGTTCTGGGCCACTACCAGGATGTGGCAGACCCCGGCAAAGAGTACCAGCGCAAGCTGCGGACCGTTATTCGTGGTTGGACGGCATTGGCCAGGCACCCGGAAGTGCTCAACCCCGCCAAATTCGGTTTGTTTGCCTGGCAGGTATTCAGCCATAAATTGATGCGTTGGGCGGTGCCCTGGTTTTTGGTCGTCCTGTTTGTGGTTTCAATCATGCTGGCAGGTAGTGGCTGGATTTACGGCCTGGCGCTGGTGCTGCAGCTTGCTTTTTACGGTGTTGTTCTTGCAGCACACTTCTCGCCCGGCTTGCGTGCCAAAGGCTATATCCGGATTCCGTATTTCTTTGTGCAGGTGAATTACGCCATTGCCCATGCCACCTTAAAGTTTCTGGGGGGGCGCCGGATGACCGTTTGGACGCCCTCCCAGCGTTAAGGGCATAACGTGAGCTTTTCCAAATTGCGGCCAGTGGGCGGCCGGGTGCCTTTGCCCAAGGCGGATTGCGGTGTTTTGGCTGCGCCCTGGGCCGGGTACTACGATTCGGTGTTTGTGAACAGCGGCACCGCTGCACTTTCACTGGCGGTAAAATTATCGGTTAACTGCAGGCACACTCTGCAAAGCCCCGAAGTGATTTTGCCCGCCTACGGCTGCCCGGATCTGGTTGCTGCTGTGATAGCTCAAGGGGCTCGACCGGTTTTGATTGATTTGGCGGAGGGGCGGCCGTGGATGAATCTGGAGGCCGTTGAAAACGCGGTAACCGGAAATACCGTGGGCATAATAGCAGTGGGTTTTCTGGGCATACCGGAACGTTTGTTTGCACTGAGGCGGATAGCTGATAAAAACGATGTGGTGTTGATTGAGGATTCGGCCCAGGTGTTCCCGCCTTTTTCTTGCGGTAACGGCCTGGCGGATTATTTGGTATTAAGTTTTGGCCGCGGCAAGCCAATAAATTTGATCGGTGGCGGGGCGCTTTTAATTCGTAAGGATCACGTTCAACAAAGTGCGAGCGTTTTAGCAGCTCTGCCTGAAGTCCAGGTATCGGCGGGCGCGGCCTGGCGGTTCAAACGCTGGTTGATCAACCTGCTGTTAACAAGGCCGTTGTACGGTTTAATGGAGCGCATTCCGTTTCTCGGTATTGGGCAAACGGTGTTTCATCCGCTTGCCTCGATCAACCGCCAAACACCTGTTGAGGGGCTACTGGAAGCGGGCGTTCAGGGATATAACAACCGGAAAGACAACGGCGCTGCCTATTCGGAAGCGTTACTGGAACTCACTGGTAAAGATTGGGTTCAATTAGCACCGGAATGTTTCGAAGAAATGACCCGTGAGGGCCTGGTTCCAGCGTCGTCCAACTTGCTGCGTTACCCGCTGCTTGCGCCATCTCGCCAGATTCGCGATAAAGCGCTTCTTGAGCTTAATCGTGGCGGCATCGGCGCCAGCGCTTTCTACGGCCAGGCACTGCCGGCGATAGACGGGGTTAGCGAACTTGTGGCTTTTACCCCGTCGGCATTCCCTTGCGCCTGTGACTTTGCTGAGCGCCTTATCACCCTTCCTGCCCACCAGGATGTTTGCCTCGAAGACATCCAGTGTGTTGCTGGCATTCTTTTAGGGCAAAGCTGAGGCCGGTTGAATCACCTGACAAGCTGAATGGATGTCATGGCCTGCTGGACTTTTCCCGTGGCGAGGTCGCAGCTTCTCTGAGCGCATTTCATCTGAAGAACGATCAGAGCAAATTGTTTCTCCTGTGTCAGCAGCGCTGGAATCTGAAGCATTTTCGCTTCTGTGTAATTCCAGCTGCGCCGGGAACCGGTCTGAAACCGTTGGCCAATTATTATTTGTTCGCGACTTAGTATGTTTCGATAACGGCGCAGGCCTGGCTGGACTGTTTCTTGTAACTGCCATAGTGACGTGTCGAACATCAGAGGTAGGTAGGGCACAAGCTTGTCATCAGAAAGGGTTTTCTGGCTCTGTGCGAGCAGTATCCACAGATCGCCTGCACGCCATGCCTGTTGGCTTAATGACTCTGGCAAATCGAGTGCTATCGGTAAGTCGCCCGTTTTTGCGGGTCTGGCCCCGAATAACTCGAGTGCCCACGGTGAGACGGGTAGTCCGGGCCTTTGCAAAATTGTGAGAGCGATTGGGCCGAGTGCGATTGCGACAACAACAGCGATGGCGCCGATTTTACTGAACACAGAGACCGTCGAAGTAAGATTTTCGCCCGGTTTTCTCTTGCGAACCGGTGAGAAGTACAATGCCGGTAAAATAAACACTGCGAAAACGACCCAGCCCATGGTGTCGTGGTCGGCGATCATGTCGCTTTGCATGTCGGTTTCGTAGGCAACGACCACCAGAATGGTTATGCGTACCCAGTTAGCAATAAGGCCAATAGTACCAGCTGCCACCAAGGTGATCAGCCAGCCACGCCAGCGGTAGTCGTTGAGGATGGATGTCATCATCGCTAACATAATGGACATTGCAAAATAGCGGAAGCCGGAGCAGCCATCGGCAATGATAAGCCGGCCATAGGGCAAGGTGATGCTGTTGCCTTCAATGAAGGCTGTCATCCCGAACCAGCCTACCCATGTTCCTACAACGACGCTTGCGAGATCCACAAGGGCCGGAGCCATGTCTGCCCAGATAGGCAATGAAAGCGACAAAAGGAGCGCGTAGGGTAGGAAGGTCAGTGTTCGCGCCAAACCAAGCAGTGCCCAAGCCGTTGCGATTAGCCCTGCGGATAACATCAGATAGGTAAGGGTGTCGATGCGGACCAGCTCTAGCAGACCCCAGGTCAGCGTTGTGGCAATTAGCAGTGCTGCGCCGGCAAGACGGTAGGGCTTGAGCTGTTTGTGACTGATGGCATGAACAGGCGGATGGATCAGCAGCAGCCCCAAAAAAATGACGGCCGTCGCAAGCCCATGTGCGGTCGCTTGCTCGAATTCAAGCCACGCCTCTGCAAGCCTGATCCAGGTGGGATAAAAAATCAGTACTGCAATCGCAGTAACGACCAGATAGGGTCTGGATCGAGGCAGGTTGTCTACTATCTTCCTTAACATTGTTTGTCCGCCAGACTGTTAACTGGTTGACAGGATACTGTGTATTGCGAGTACATAAAACTCAAATTAAAAATAAAAACCAGCCGAATTCAGGCTTTTGCTGCGCTCGCGCACAGCCATTAGTTTTGCGGGGAGCGTTTGCATATTTTCAACGCAAATAACTTTAATACGATTGACACTCGGTCCGGTAAACTCATTCTAAAATTGTATTTTACAATGAGTGACTGACGTCCCGTATTTGCCAATCGTTTTTAGGTAGCATAACTTTCTTGGCAAAAATTAGTATAAATGAGGCAGGATATGGTCGTAAATAAGTTCAATATATTGCTGAGTAGCGGGCTGGTTGCTCTTGCAGGGTGCGCAACCCAGCCCCCTCCCTTTGAAGACAACTTTCCCCCGCCCTCGGCAGGGCTGGGCGGGGAAGTTATTGTTGATGACTCGGCTTCGACCGCCTTTTTTGATGGTCCATGGAAAGCCTCATCCCATAGCAGGGGCTACTTAGGAGAAGGCTACCATGTTATTCCCAGAGGTAACGGTGACAATTTTGCTGTCTGGAATCTGGAGTTAATTGATTACTTTGACATTTATGTTCGCTGGGCGTCACACGCCAACAGAGCCTCAAATGCCCGGTATGAAGTACACCATTTAGACGATTCAAATCGACTTGTGGTTTCGACGGTAACGGTAGATCAGCGTTCCGGTGGAGGGGAGTGGTTTAAGCTTGGCACTTATAAAATATCCAGCCTTACCGGTCGGGTTCAAATTCGTGATGATGCGAACGGTTACGTCGTTGCTGACGCGGTGAAATTTGTGCCGGTTTATTCGGCGGCAACAGAGCCGGCAGTGCTCGATTCCGACGGCGATGGGATGGATGACGGGTTTGAAAAGCTTGTCGGGTTGAATCCAAACGATCCAAAAGATGGAGCATTGGATTTAGATGGCGATGGCGTAACGAATCTTGAGGAATACTACGTAGGCACCGATCCGACGAGAGCTGATACAGACAGTGACGGAATCCCAGACGGTTACGAGCTCAGTTATGGCTTAGACCCAACCATTAACGATGCGTCCCAGGATTTGGATGGGGACGGTTCTCTGAATATTGATGAATATAGTGCCGGTTCAGATCCAAGTGATGAGGTCAGTCTCCCTGAGAGTGGGCCAGCGCTGAGTTGGAGTACGCCTACAAGTCGCGAAGACGGTAGTGTTCTGGATGTCTCTGAAATTGACCATTATGAAATTCAGTATTTCCCCGTTTACGCGGCGGAGATCGTAACTCTCGACGATAACTCGGGCTTTTTTAATATAGTGGGTTCTAATGTGGCTGTGTCTTCAGCCACTTCCGGTTATTTAGGTGCTGGATACCATCCAATCGCGCCGGGCGATGGTTCTGTATTCGCTAAATGGAGCTTTTTTGACCTGAATCCCGGCATACCCTATGCGCTTGAGGCGAGATGGACTGCAAGTTCCAATCACTCTCAGAAGGCTACCTATCGAATCGGGTTTAAAGGAGACGTTGAAGAAATCAGTATTCAGGGCCCGGCTATTGACCAGCGGACTTCAGGAGGGCAGTGGGTAAAGGTCGCGGAGTTTACACCTTCAGATTCATCAGCAGTGGTCGAGCTTCCGAGCGAAACGGATGGATACGTTATTGCAGATGCTGTGAGATTGAATCCAAACGCTGTGTCAACGATGAGCACGATGATTGTGCCTGGCTCGCAGCAGTCTGTGAAGATCGAGGAGAAGTTGCCGGCTGGCTCCTGGAACTTCCAGATAAGGACCATCGACAGTGATGGTGCGGCGAGTAGGTTTAGTGAGCCTGCGACAATGACGGTTCAATAGGTCACGAAGGATCTGGTCTAGGTTAAGGCCCGGAATTGCCCGGGCAAGGTAGGGGACAGATTTGAAATCTGTCCCCGGTTTGGTCAATAAAAAAGCCAGCCGAAGCTGACTTTTTAGTGCTCTACCGTAATCAGGCTTTCTGACGACGGCGAGCTGCGCCAAGACCTGCAAGGCCTAGGCCGAGGAGGGCCAGGGTGCCTGGTTCTGGTACTGCGCGAGCTACTTCAAATGACACGTTGTTAGCACTCAGCACCACCTCGTCGAAGTCCCCTGAGAAAGAAAAGTAACCATCAGTTTTACCGAACCCGAACTTTGGATCATTTGTTATGGCGGCGTAAGCGGCGGTGCCATTATAGCTAGCAGTCAGATTCCCAGCCGAATAGAAGCGTACTAAGTTGCCGATATCAATCGAACCCCAGTAAAAATCAAATTCATTGTTCAATTCGGTAATTGTAATATCGTTTAGGGCGTCAGAATTCGGTTTTCCAGCACTGCTCGTTATGTTGTAGGAAAGGATTTGGTTTGCGCTGTTAGAATCTGAGCCCGGGGTTTTACCCCCGTCGGCGTTTGTTGCTGGAGCAATGACAGTGCCTCCGACAACTCCGGCCATAGTGCTGCCAAGATCAGCGCATGTTGCTGCTATGCAAGTCGCACCAAGGTATTTGGCCGTGATAGGCCCTGCGTTTGTTACTGAGCTTATACCTAAAGCGGCGACAGCGCCGGCAAGGAGTTTGGTTTTCAGTTGTAATTTCTTCATGATCATTTCCCCGTTTTTTGCCAATCCCTGAGCTAAATATTGGCTTTAGCTAGGAAGTTTTTGCGCCCTAATATTAAGCGGCTTGTAGTTTTACTAACCAATAAGAGGGCCAACTTGGAAAATAACTGAAAAATCAAATAGGTAGAGCAAGAAAAAAAGTGACTAAAAAGGCTTGGCTGCGCAAAGTGTATAGAATGTCGACGCATGTTATGTCGCCTGAGCCGATAGTTCAGAAAATGCTGGGTATTCAGAATTGGGGAAACACAGAATAGAGTCAAAAAAGCCGCTGGATGCGGAGTAGGGGACAGATTTGAAATCTGTCCCCGGTTTTAGTTTGCAAATACTGCGAAGTGTCAGGTTATTTTACATTGCCGCTTTAATGGTTTTCAGGTGTGTCTGGATTTCGGCGTTCTCTGGCGCCAGCGCTAAGGCCTTCTCAATAATGACCTTGGCCTGTTCGTGGTCGCCACCCAAGTGCAGAACCCATCCATGAGTATCGAGTATGTCTGGCGCGTTGGGTGCCAGCTTGCTGGCGCGGCCGGCCAGTTCTATGGCGCGGCTGTTGTTTTGCTCGCGTAACAGCCAGGCCAGGTTGTTCAGCGCTACTACGTTATTGGGTTGCGCTGTCACAACTTGTTCATACAACTCGATCGCGGGCTGATTCTGCTGTTGGTTCATCTGCAGATCGGCTTGGGCCATCAGAATGGTGACGTGGTTGTTGTGGGTCTCTGCGGCGGCTTGAAGTGCTTCCAGGGCCTCAGCGTTTTTACCCTGTGTGATGAGTATGCGCGCAGGCAGCAGCGCAATGCTGACGCTGTCAGGTTGTATGGTAATGGCTTCTGCGGCTTTAGCGAGCGCCGTTGAATAGTCTTCCGCTTGTGCGGATATAACGGCTTCTGCAGCCAGTAGCTGGCCATAAGCTCTGTAACCGATGGGGTTATCTTCGTTGGCCATTGGCTCCAGAATGGTTCGCGCTTGCTCCAGATTGCCCTGTTGTATATCAATCAAGGCCGACAACAAGCTGCTGTTTGGCGCCAGTGGCGGGTGGGTGTCGGCAACGGTGCTAAGCCACTGCTGAACTTCCTCTACGTTGTGGATGGTGCCATAGGTCTGGGTAGCCTGCTGAAGCGGCCCGATGACATTTGGTGTAATGACGGCGGCGGCCAGGAATTGTTCAACGGCTTTATCCGGGCTGTTGACTGAGGCGTACAGGTTGGCCAGGGCCAGGCGCGCGGGCTGCATGTCCGGGTTGTCGACGGCCAGTTGCTCCAGGCGAATGATCGCGAGGTCGGAGTTGCCCATGCGGCCATCTGCGATGGCTGCCAGTAGAAGCGCTTGTGGCTGGTTGCCGTAGCCGTTGATCAGTGAATCGCGCACGTCTTCTGCTTCGCGGGTTTCACCGCTGTCGATCAGCAGGCTTAAATAGATCGCCGTGCTTGCCCAATCTGCCGGCTGGGTGGTAAACGCCGTGCGCAATTGGCTCAAAGCCTGATCGGTTTGCTGGCTGTTTATGTAGTGCCGGGCTAGCGCCACCCGCAACCGGGTGCGCTCGGGTTCGTTGCTGATGGCTTTGCTCAGGCTGGTTACGCCTGCGGCTTCCTGGCCCGGCATGCTCAGGGCCAGAATACCGTGCATGGCCAGCAGGTCGTTGTCGTCGGAACGGGCTTTTACGGCACGATCGAGAGTGGCCAGTGCTTCTTCCCGTTTGCCGAGGTCAATCTGGGCCATGGTAGACGCCCGGATAAAGCGGGTTGGGCTGGTTTCCGGGTCCAGGTTTTCAGACAGCAGTTCGGCGCCTTCTTTCAGTTCGCCGGTGCCTGCGGTCAGGGTGCCTAACATGAGTGCCAGCTGTTCGTTGTCAGGGTCTATCTTGCGCATATCCCGCAGTATTGTTTTTGCTTCGTCAAAGTTGCCGGCTCTGATGGCACTGATAGCAGCTTCGCTCTGTTCGCGAGATCCGGAATCTGTGCGTTCGGCCAGAATACGGCTGTACACCTGGGCTTCGGTGATTTTGCCCTGTTCGGTGAGCACCCGTGCCAACAGGGTTAGTATTTCGCCCCGTAACGGCAGAAACATGTCGGATGTTGGCAATCCGGTAACCGCGTCTGTAAGTGTGGCTGTGGCGCTTTCCAAATCGTCCAGTTGATATTGCGCGGCGCCTTTCAGGTGCAAAATAGCGGGTGTCGTTTCGTTACTGGCCAGCCAGTCGTTTGCGGCTGCCAGTGCGGCGCTGCTGTTGCGCAGCTGCAGCTGGCTTTGCAGTACGCCGGTTATGGCCTCTACGTTTGCCGGGTTGTTGTTGCTGATGTCCTGAAACGCGGCCAGAGCTTCGTCGGGGCCGCTTGACAGGCGCAGGGCTTCGGCTTTTATAAGCGCCGCTTCCAGTTTTTTGCTGTCGGTTTCAGGTGTTGCCAGTGCCAGTGTTTCCATCGCCGACAAGTGTTTACGTTGCTCAACGTAGGCGCGGGCCAGAGGCAATGCTACTACTTGTGGTGCGTCTTTCAGCCAGGGCTCTAAAAGATCTGTGGCCTGTTTGTTGGCGCTCACTTGCAGATACATTTCGGCCAGACGCGCAATATGGGCGACGTTGTCTGGTTCGGTCTGTATGGCGTTTCTGATTTCAAGAATAGCCGAGCGGTATTGGCCCTGCTCGGCGTAGGTGTCTGCGCGGCTTAGGTGCGGCAATGCTTCCGAGGTATCCGGGCCGTTGTTACAGGCGCTCAGCAGGGGCAGCATCAGGCTGCCGAGCAGGATCAGCCGAGGTAGTTTTTTCTTGGGTACTGTTATCGACATCGTTTATGGCTCCGATGAAGGTAGGGGACAGATTTCAAATCTGTCCCCGGGTTTGGGTAAGGGGACAGATTTGAAATCTGTCCCCAGTTTGATCTGTAGAGTAGGGGACGGATTTGAAATCCGTCCCCGATCAACCGACTCCCGCGTTAGCTTTCTATAGCATCGGCTGAGGTGTTAATCCGGTATTTGTCAGTCAGGTTGTACAGGGTGGGGCGGGTAACCCCGAGAAGTCGGGACGCTTGTGCCATGTTGGAGTTGCTGCTGCGCAGAGCTTGAACGATGGCGGCGCGTTCGGCGTTTTCGCGAACTTTGCGCAGGTTCAGCTTGCTGTCGCTGGCGTCTGAGTTGTCGGTGCTTAGGGGAAGTTGCAGGTCATCCGCGGTGATGCGTTTGCCGTCGGCCATAATCACCGAGCGTTTTATTTTATTGATCATTTCGCGCACGTTGCCGGGCCAGGCGTAGTTCTCAATAGCGCTGATGGCGTCTTCGCAGAAGCTAAGGCCTTGCCGGTCTAACTGTTTGCTCAGGCTTTTTAGCAGTGATTGTGCGATCACCAAAGCGTCGCCGTCACGGTCACGAACCGCGGGCAAGTCCAGGGTGATTTCGCTGATGCGGTAGTAAAGGTCCTCACGAAAAGTGCCTTCCTGAATCAGTTCGTTCACGTTGCGGTGGGTAGCACACACCACACGTACATCTACCGGCGTGGGTTTGAGTGACCCGACTCTGTCTACCACCCGTTCCTGCAGAAAGCGCAGCAGTTTGGCTTGCAGTGCCATGGGCATGTCGCCGATTTCATCCAGAAACAGGGTGCCGCCGTTGGCGCTTTCAATTTTGCCTTTTTTGCTTTGGGTGGCGCCGGTGAACGCGCCTTTCTCAAAGCCGAACAGCTCGCTTTCCAGCAGGTTCTCTGGAATGGCCGCGCAGTTGATGGCGGCGAAGGGCATTTTTGCCCGTGGGCTTAGATCATGCAGAGCGCGGGCCAGTACTTCTTTGCCGGTGCCGGTTTCGCCGTTGATCAGGGTGGTGATGTCGGTTGGCGCCACTTTTTCCAAGGTGCGGCACACCGCCAGCATCTGCGGGCTGGCCGCGATAATGCCTTTCACGCTGGTAACGTCGCGGTTGGCCAGCTCGAGGTTTTCTTTTTCCAGTTCGGCCAGGCGGAACGCCCGGTTAACCACAAAGCTTAGGATGTCGGCGTCTACCGGTTTTTGGTAGAAGTCGGCGGCGCCCATCCCGATGGCTTTTACCGCGTTTTCTTTTTCTTCACGGCCGGTGACCACAATCACTTTGGTTGTGGGGGCCAGGCGCAGTATGTCTTCCAGCAGGGCGAAGCCTTCGGTGCTTCCGCCGGGGTTTGGCGGCAAGCCTAAGTCCAGCGTAACCACTTCGGGTTCCAGCCGCCGCAGTAGGGTAAGGGCGGTTTCGCGGTCAGCGGCAACCGATACTTGCAGGTCGTCGGTGAAGCACCAGCGCATCTGGCTTTGCAGGCCCGGGTCGTCTTCTACAATCAATAATTGTCTTGTCACGGGTTTGTTCGTTCCTTGTTGACGCGTGTATCTACAGTTAGAAGTCTTAACTCAATGCCCGCCGTTTGCAACGATTGTGTGTGTGCTGATTCACGTTCTTACACTAACGGGCGCGGCTTTTACCAAATTCGCGGCAGGGTCTGCCACCGGCAGACGCATGGAAAAGCACGAGCCTACCCCTGGCTCGCTGGTAACGTCTACGCTGCCGCCCAGCTCCCGCAAGTATTCCTGAGTCTGGTAAACGCCTATGCCCATGCCTGTCAGCCCTTTGGTGCTTTCGAAGGGCTTGAACAGGCGATTACGGATGAATTCTTCGGTCATGCCGCTGCCGGAATCCTGAATAAACACCACGGCGGTTCCGCGGGCAACTTTTAAGGTGACAGTAATGTCGCCCTCTGGCGGCGTGGCTTCCTGGGCGTTGCGCAGCAAATGGCCCACTACGGTGCTCAGTTGTTCGGAATCTGCCCTTATCCACACGTCGCCATTTTGGTAATCAAAATGCGGTTTCGGCATTCGCCTGCTGGCGTCGGTTACGGCGCTACTGAGTACGTCTTTCAGGTTGATCATTTCCGCGATTTTCCCCTGGCTGTCCT
>Ga0209414_1001219_pt1 | contig 12301 bp, 5 predicted proteins | sample LakVidmifraction_4_FD_181154 | JGI IMG/M metagenome (GOLD analysis project Ga0209414, IMG submission 181154) | Hypersaline microbial communities from Lake Vida, Antarctica - Brine Hole Two &gt;0.2 micron (SPAdes) (version 2) | ecosystem: Environmental > Aquatic > Non-marine Saline and Alkaline >... | reverse complement strand
AGGCATCTATATCCGCGTTGTCCATATGGAGCCGCACTTTTTTATTCCGCTCCGCGTCCGCCTCTTTGTTCTTGCCCTGCCGCTCAAGAATTACCGCAGACTCCTCTAATGCTTTATCGTATGTTTCGCGGAGGTCGTACAGCCGATGACCTTCTAAAAGTGAAGATGCGTGTGCTGAGGCCCTTTCGTTGGAAACCCCGCTTTGTTTCGCCAAATCAACCACTTGCTTCATAACGCTGAGCATAGAGTCTTTGGTATCGTAGGTTTCCACTAACCCACCGTCTACCAACCTAATGCCCCCAGATGTATAAAACTGGGTAACCGACCTTCCGCTATCTACTGTTTGGCGGTATAAGATTTCGGGGTTTGTGTCTCCCATAGAATCTTTAACTACATCGTCAAATGACCGTGCTAGTTTTTCAGAAACCGAAGAAAATTTATCGGCAAACACTCGACGACCCCAACTTATCGGGCTCGCTTTCTTTACGCCTAGTAAACTTTTTACGAGTCCTTCTTTTGCCTGCGCTTTGTATTGCTCAGGAATATTTGCTTGGATAGCATCTACCAGCAGCATATCTTTTGGGTCAATGCCGCGCACTGAACCTCGTGGGCCGACTTCTGTATTTACCGGGCCTGCACTCACTGCTGCACTCATGGCTTGCTGTACAAACTTCTCTACCTGTGTATACGTCTCCGACCGGATACTTTGCGCTACGTTACGCATACCAATCGCTTCCGCTACCTTGGCTAGCCACTCCGCTATAGTTTTAACAAACGCACGCTGCCCCGTGCCAACCTTGGCTCCGGTCTTCAATTCTTCAGCAATGCGTGCGAGTGCTTCGTCCGCAGCATGTGAGTTCAACGCTGCCGTCTGTTGGCGGGGATCAGAGTAATCCTTAACGTATTTTTTCTTGGCAGCTTGGCCTTCCGCAGTAGCAATCCACGTATCTGCAAGAGCCTTGACCCGAGCGTTGGCCCGGTATAGCTCGACCATAGTACTGAAGTACTTCTGGGGGGTGTCCAGCAGTTTGCGCAGCCCCAAATGGAACACCTCATGGAAAACAGTTTTCTCCCCTTCGATACCTGACGCTATACCGTTGCGGAATATATACACTGTCTCCCCAGCTACCAGACCCGCCGCGCCTTCTGGTATATCTATTTCTGGAGAAGCTTGCCTTAACTGCTCTGCGCTATCGAGGACGGTAATTTCAACATCCCCACCCAAAGATTTTTTAACCCGAGCAATAATACTGTCAAGCTCTGCACGAGGCATTGGGTTACTGACCGCATCTTGGCCTTCTGTAACGCGGTAGCGTGTTGACTTCCCCTTTATATTACCCGCAGCTTTCGACGCGGCTTTACCCTCGGGAGTCTCGTTTACTTTGGCTTGCAGAGCCGCACCTATTTCCGAAGGCCCTTTAATGTCAAACGGAGATGTAGATTTAGCTTCGGGTGTTTTGGAGGTCGTAGACTCTTCCGCTACCGATTCGCTTGTTGTATTCGTTTCTAATCCCGCAAACGGGCTAGCGGCTTTCCTAGGCTCAACTTCTACTGGAGCGAGCTTTGCTCCTTTAGCCACAGTTCTCTTACTAGCAGGCTGTCCAGTAGGTACCAGTCCGCGTCCGTCAGGTGTTGCAGTTGCTCCGGTGGTAGCGGGTACTCCGGCTCCGGACACCCCCACGTTGGTTGCGGCAGGCTGGCTAGGTACTCCCACGCTTGACTGACTTGCTCTGGCGACATTGACTGGCTTGGGTTGATTTTTCGTAGTACGCGCATCTGGGACTCCTTGAAACTCAGGGCGAGCAAGAAACGTGTCGATATTTTCTTTAATATCGGGCTTATCAATAGCCCCCCGTAAAGCCGTCAGTATGTTCTTTACTTCCGCCGCGTCTTCCGGCGTGCGAATATCCAGCCCCTGAATGCCATGATTAGGCTGACGCAATGGTGATCTTGGGCCTATACCTAATACACCAAGCGATTTGGGTGTAATTACAGGGTCTATAGTTTCGGGTGTGAGTTCGGTAACTGGTTGCACTGCTTGCGCCGCAGGGTTCCCAAGCCGATTAAATAGTTTTTGTTGCCCCGCAGCTTCTAGTTCTCTAGGAGTCGTAGCTAAACCCGCTGCATCCAGCACATCCGTCGTCGCAGGCAGGCCCGCACTAATAACGTCTTGAAGTCCTTCTGTTTGTGTTGCTGGTGGCCGAACCGGATTTCCGAACAAGTCTGTTTGGGGAGGCAGCGTATCTTCAGGAAGCGCTTCGCGCATCTCTACCTGTCGTGGGGTAGTCTCATTAGAAATAGTGCTTGCATACGCTTCTTGCAGCCTAGTGTTTTCTAGCTGCATACGACCCAATTCCATCGGTATCCGCATATCCTCCGCAGCCATACCGACCATGAAATCGTCAATGACCGCAATCCGATCTTTAATTTTTTTAGTTTGGGGTTGAGCCGTTAATGCTTCTTTCTCCCGAAACATATTCACGTACGCATCAGCACTTTGGGTTATGTCGCTGTAATCCGCAGGGAACGCTTGCTCTAATTCAGCTAACCGTTGGGCATACTGCGCCGCCGATTGTTCCGCCGCTGCCGCTTCAGCAGGTAGCCTTGCTGCTAAATCTTGAGCAGTTTGCTCTTGCTCTTCAGCATTTAGTATCTTCTCGCCTGCATTCCCTTGAGCAGTTTGCACCGCTGCGGCTTTCCTAGCCTGCTTACCCTGCGCAACGCTTATTTGCTCCGCTTCCCTAACTTGTCTGTCTTGCTCGTTTCTTATCCGCGTATCGCGCATATCCGGTACTTCACGTGTACCCGGTACTTGTTGAGTAGGGTCAGGTCGACCCCTTGCGCCGCTAATTGCCCCCGCACCACCACCCATACCAACACCCGCCGCAGCAGCCTGCCCCGCAACAGCACCTACACCCTGCATCAACGACTGAGTGGGGTCAACCTCACGCATAGCCAAGTTCTGAGTAAACTTACCACCACCTTCTTCTACAGACTCGCTCAAGCTTTCCCCAAGCGCACCTCGGGTCGCCCCAGCCAGAATACCTGTCACGCCTTTTTTACCCGCTAACGCTTCTTCTAGTACTTTAGCGCCGGGGAGTCTTTGGGCTAAGAGCGATATGATCGCTCCGGATGCGCCTGCTGCACGCGCCAAATTAATAGCAACGCCAGCAGCTTCCGTTTCGCTGCGGCCTTCGTCGATAAGTTTCTTATAAATTTCTTCGTAGGATTGCGAGCCTACATCTGCCCCCTGCTGTACTGCACCCGCACCTACCGCTGCGCTCGTACCAGCCTTGATAGCAGCTTCTTTAGCAACAGCGGATTCCAAGCCCGCAGCAGCCCCACGTTTAAGAGTTGCGCGTCCTGCAATAGCAGCGGCTCCACCGGGTATCAGAAGCTGGGGTACTTGCTCCGCTAGAAACGTAGAGATAAGAGCGGGGTCTTTAATGGTTTCCAAAAAAGAAGTCATGAATGCAGACCCCTGCCCACTTTTCTCTGCTTCTGATACCTTGCGGTCACGGTTAGCTTCACGGGCTTTTAAACCGGGCGACTTCATTTCGTCGCTGTATTTTTGGAGTCTCTCCCCAAGACCTAGAGCCCCGGTCTTATCAAAATTACCCGTAGCCAGCCCGAATAACTGTCCGGGTAGCTGCACTACGCTGCCCGCCCCAGAAACAACACCCGCTCCCAAGTCCGTTGCAGCCTCAGTAAACGAGCGTTCTTTAGGGGCTAAGTCTGGGCGACCCCGTAGAATTTTAGCTTTTGCCGCCTCCGGAGTTACTTCGTCAGGTATGTTCTGTACGAGGGTTCCATCTGGTAAACGGATTGAGTAAGTCATGGTTTATTTTATAGCATTGAAATCTATAGTTTTACCACTTCCCGCAGGGGGAGCTACGGGAGCTACGGGGTTTGCAGATGAAGGGGGCCCAAACCGCGCTATATCTGCCATAAGCTGCTGCCGTTCCGCCAGTAAATTCGCTTTTTCGCCCTTGTTTCTTGGTAGGTCTAGCATGCTATTCCGATTATTAAGGGCAGCATTAACGCTTGCAAGCTGGGTTTTGAGAGCGTCTAGCTGTATTCGCTGCCCCTTCAAGTCCATCCCCGCCCCTGCATTTGAACCTCTAACTTGCTGTCCAGCCCGCGTAGTTGCATCGCGGTTTCGGGCAATTAACTCAGTGCTAGCTCGATCCCTTTCTTTCTCCTTGGCACCCATATCGGCACTAACTGCTGCGCTAGCAGCGGCTTCTGTTACCCCCATAGCCTCAGATAAACCCTTAAGCATGGTTTTTTGGCCCTCTACTGTGAGGTTGCGTATAGCTGCGTTGGCGGTACGGCGCTCGCGGGAATCCATAGTGGACTCGTTACGACGGAACTCATCTAGTCTATCGCGGGCTTCATCGGCTTTTTCTTGCGCGAGGTTAATCTTGGCCATACCTTCGCTATATTGTTTAGTGCCCACCATAGCACCTTCAGCAATACCCGATAGCCCTCGCCCCTTAGACTGCATCATAGCCAAACCTGCATTGATAAAGCTAAATGCCTTAAGAGTCTGACGGTCAGCAATTATCCCCGCTTCGCGTTTGGCTATGCGTTCTTCTTGCCCTTTACCCGCTACACCTCGGGCGGCTACTTCTGCATCCAGTTCGTCTCTAGAAGTCCGTGCGTTTTGTTTTTCAGCGTCATTAATACTCTGTCTTTCGGAAGCAAGACGGTCTACTGGCGGGCCTAGTTTGTCTAACGCTTTCTTTCGCTGGTCTAGGTAATCTTCATCTGGCGCTGCCGCTGCCGCCGTAGGGGGTCGCCCAATACCGGAGCCCGATGTACCCGCCTGATTATTTCGTGTGGCTTGGTACCTAGCTACTTCGCCCACAGCAGGGCCACCTCGACCAGTTGGTTGACTTGGTGTATTCCCCGTCGCTGCCGATACATCAGTTTGTGTTACGGGCGCTTTACTAGGCTGTCTTGTCCCTGCCCTTGGCCCATAGCTTCGCATTAAGTCTTCTTGGTAAGCCGCCTCTCTTTTAGCATCTTCTCCTGCCTCAGTCGGGAACATACCCGAGATATCCGCGCCTGCTTTCCGTAAGAAGTCGGCTATGCCTAGACCCTCATAACCTGTGGTAGCGGGTAACAAGTTTTTCCCCCCGTAAGGGCCCCCATACCGTATCAATGAGCCTTCTTCGCCGGAAAACCCTGTAATACCCCCGCTAGCCATACTCTGCATATTGGGAGCGGGCAGCATACCGATACCAGAATCTTCGGGTAAACCCTGAGACATACCTGCAATGGCTTGGTCGACTACTTTAGGTTGCTGTTGCTGACCCATCTGGCCTTGCTGGGAGTTACGCGTTTCTTTACGGCGGTTACTTTCCGACAAAGCTAGGGATATTACGTACGGGTCGCTCTTGTGCATTGTTGCGTATTGCTGCAACTGCTGATCGCTCATCCTCGCAAACTGCGAAGTGAGTTGGTTTACGTTGGGTAGCATAGTGTTTCCTTAGCCCATCTTCGACAGCATCTGATACAAAGCTAAATCCGAAAGTCCAGCAGGTTGTTGGTCTTCTTGAACTGCACCCCCACCCGCCATTCTTTGACCCATTTGGCCTAAACCAAATAGAGAGGTTCCTACACCCGCTAGTTGGTTCAGCATACTAGGGGCGGGTTCGTAAACAGACGAACCTAGTTTCGATAACGGCGCACCGCGAATAATGTCCGACATAAACCCTAGCTGTTTGTACGGATAGTTTTGCGCGTTCGTGTAGTCTCCAAACTTAACATCAAGGTCTTTTTGTATCTGGTTTTGTTGTTGCATTCCATATTGGTTCTGCAACGCATTGATGCCCATATTCTGGCCAAACTGCAACTGCCCTAACTGCCCTAGTCCTTGCGCACCAGTCATTGCGGTTTGTAGACCTTGAAGGCCAAGCCCCGCGCCAAACTGTCCTTGCTGTGCGTTTAGTTGAGCCGCATTTTGCGTAGCCCCTTGTTCGGCGTTGAACTGTTGTTGCCCTTGCTGGTAAGCCGCTTGTGAACCCTGCGCTTGAATATTCCCTAATTGTGTATTCAAATTTCTGTTGGCTTCGGCATTTTCAATAGCTTGGCGACCCCCACCAAATGCGCCAGACCTAGCAAACTGCGCCCCTCGGGATTGGTCTGTGATACCTGCTTGCCGTCTTGCTTCTTGTTGTTGTACGTCTACCACGTTCTGCATGTACGGCGACATGTAGCTTTGGGCTGTACCGGGGCTGGTAAACGATTTCGCTTGAAACGGGTTATACGTATATTGCGTATTGAGTGCGCCTAATGCCGCAGACCCCGCAGTAGCAGTCGCGTCTTGTAGCTGGGGTTGCGACTGCATTAACGCAGCATTATCGTAAGACTGGTTTTGCAACGGCGCAAACTGCGCTACACGCGCCCCCTGATACTGCATGTACGGGTTAGTGTTTACGTCAGTGAGCGCCTGCGATTGCCCTAGCAACTGCTGCCCAAACGGGGCAATTTCAGGCGCAAAGCCAACTTGGTTCTGTACGGTTTGTGTTTGTTGCACTGCCATTTTTGGCTCCTTAAGCGGGTAAAAGGTTTCTAGCTTTCGAATCTACTGCAACCTGATTCTTACCTACTGTTTTACCACGTGTTTTCTGAATACGATCCATCATTTTATAGAGTTGCCGTGCCCCTGCTTCGGTGGAACCGTTACCAATTTCTGAAACAATACGCGCAGGAACCACAAACTCACCGTCTGCAAGTCGTGCTGGTTGACGATCACCAATTACTGCGGGAATGTTATCGCTTACGCCATCTCCGGGGCCCCTAAGCAACCGCCCGCCGTCAGAGTACGAACCCAAAGAAGACATACCGCCCGCAGCCATACGTTTGTACGCTTGAAGAATTCCCCCGTTAGCGAAGTCCCCAGTAGCCGCATCTCCGCTGCCAGCAGTTCCGCCATAGCCACCACCAACATCACCTAGACCGCCATCAGCACCCGTAGTTCCAGCATCCCCACTACCAGCAGTTCCGCCATAGCCACCACCAGCAGTTCCGCCGCCACCAGCGGCAGCATTGGAGCCAGAATCACCACCAAAACCACCTTGGCCAGAGTCGTATCCTATGTTCGTCGTTGTGCCCGTCTTTGAGGCTTTGATATCTGTGGCTACCCACTTCTGCATATCGTTTAGTGTCCACTCTTTACCAAGGCCGGGATCAGTAGTTGGCTTTGCCTCCGCTACCTGCCAAATTTTATTGCTGTCTAATACCCACGATGTTCCGGGGGGTGTAGCAGAGGTTGGGGGTTTATCAGGATTATTTCGCAGATATAGCGGTGGTACGTAGTTTACATTTCGCTCGTATTTCCCGTTCTTGAAAATAAACTGTTTGGTACTTTCGTCCACCGGAAAGCCTGCAACCGACTCCCAGTAGGGTTTCATTATTTCACCAGTAGGTGTGCTTGGCTTAGGGTCGTAAGCCCCACCCCTTAAATAGTCGTAGGCGGCTTTAGAGCCACCGCTTAAGGTGTTGTATCTATCATTAAAATCAGCCATCGATTTAGGTGCGTACGGGGTATACCCTAAGCTACCACCACCAGCAGTATACGCATTACGTACGTCTTCCATACCCGTGAACCCACCTTCAGGTATACCGGGGATATTAGGACGGGTGGTGATCGTGCCGTTAGGATTAATCGTAGTAATGCCCGCACCACCTACACCAGCAGGAAGCACTGTTTTGTCAACCGTAGCAATATTGGTTGGCTTATCTACTATGGTGGTGCCCCAAGTATTGTTGTCAGCGTCATAACGAAGATTAGGGTCTGTTAAGCTGGCGTTACCAAAAGTCATACCCTCACGTGTGGTGTCGTCGCGGGCCCTAATGTCTTGACCTTGTGCGCCTGCTTTAATACTTGCTCCGTAGTCGTAGTTGGCGTTACCTGCACCCTGTTGAGTCCAGTAGTCATACCCTGCTTGCTCTACGGGTCGGCCAAATTGTTCTTGGTAGGCGTTTTTAATCGCTAGTTCGGGTACGGCCCCCGCTCTAAATTGTGCGGCTTCTTCTGAGCTAATTTCGTTACCAAATTTCTGTTGCCAATACGCTAGGCCACCTACGTCAGAACCTCGACCTAGGACTGATTGATACAAATCTTCGACAGTCTGCCCTCCAGCGGCGAAAGACACACTTCCGCCGTTAGCCATACGAGGGCTATTTTTATCTAACTGCATCAACCCACCGTTAGCGGCTCTGTAGGGTTTAGGTGCGCTTGTCGGCCTAGGAACGTAAGACCCACCTCTTAAATAGTCGAAGGCAGATTTAGAGCCGCCGCTTAAGGTGTTGTATCTATTATCAAAATCACCCATCGACGTAGGTACGTACGGGGTATACCCTAAGCTACCACCACCAGCAGTATACGCATCACGTACGTCTCTCATACCTGTAAACCCGCCTTCAGGTATACCGGGGATATTAGGGCGGGTTGTAATCGTGCCGTTAGGGTTAAGCGTAGTGATGCCCGCGCCACTTACACCAGCAGGGAGCACTGTTTTGTCAACCGTAGCAATATCGGTTGTATTTTGGATATCGTTAGGTAACTGCGTACCAGCGTTAGGTGGCCGGATAATAGTAGAAGTGCCATCGCCATACAAATTATTATAAATCTGCTCATCTAATGCAATTTTAGCGTTTTGCTGCGCACTGCCTGACTGCGTGCCAGCAGTTTGTCCTGCTTTTAAATCGCTTGCCAAAAGCCCGGAAACACTCGCATCATTAGCATATTGGCTGTTGGGGTTAGACAAGTAATCGCCGTAGACAGTGCGTGCGGAATCTTTAAATCGCGCTTTAACATCCTCCACGCTTGCGCCGTTGGCCAACTGACTAGCCCAATAATTTACGCCTTCTGCGTCACCAGTGCGGCCAAGGGTATCTGAATAGAGCGAATTGGCGAGGGATGAATAATCAGTCTGCCCTCCAGCGGCGAAAGACACACTTCCGCCGTTAGCCATACGAGGGCTATTTTTATCTAACTGCATCAACCCACCGTTAGCGGCTTTGTAGGGTGTGCCTGCCGTAAATGTGCCCCCGTAAGGGTTGTATTCGTAAGGTCGAATCATGCCGGGTTGAGTAACGGTTTGCGGGCCTTGATCCTTTACAGCTTGACCAGCTAACATTGGTAAAGCTAAAGAGCTTAAAATATTTTTATTACTTTTCGCAAAATCGAGCATCGAACTAGCGTCTTTTGTAACCGCCCCAAACCCAGCAGATATTTGATCGAACGGTGTTTGTGTAGCTAATTGGCTAGCTACGCCTTGTTGCATGGCTGCGTCACGCGCTGCACCTTCAAGACCCTGCCTTGCTACATTCTCTGTAGTTGATGCAATAGCATCACGACCTAACGATGCGGCCCCTGCCCCCGCAACCCCTGCGACTAGTCCCGCGCCGCCATAAGCGCCCAAACCCGCCATAAAACCTTTACCAATATCGCCAGTACGTAAAGTCTCAAACCCCCCAACAATCCCCGCCGCCAGCAACGGGCCTACACCGGGAATAAAAGAAAGACCCGCGCCTATAAGTGTAGGTAGCAGCTTTTTAAGAAAATTTGCTTCTGGTAGCCCTGTATCAGGGTTGATGGTCAGCGTCCCACCATGTTTTACGGCTAAGGCCTGAAGTCCATAAACCTCGCCCGGTGTCATATGCACCAGCATTGAATCGCCTTTGCGACCTTTAGCGGCCATTTGATTGGCTAGTACATGCAGGCTCATAATTTTTGCCTCTTAGAAGGGGAGTTTTTTAAGTTTATCATGTTTAAAGCTTAATTTTTAGCGCATTGTCCGCTGTGGTATCGCGGTAAACGTCACCGCTTCTCAGGGTAGCAAGGCTCAATTGTGTTGGCAAAGTACTAATGTCAATATTAAGGCTAGCAACACCGATAGGGCCAATGCTGTTTAGTTGGTTAAAAAATAAGCGTAATACGTTGTTGAACTTGTCAAAATACGAACTTTCGTATTCAGTCGGGGGAACCGGAAGACTGGGGGTTGATACGTTTAGCTGAGTCATATCTATCGCCTTCCGTCAAGCCTAATGTCTATACGGGGAGCTCCTAGCTGCCATGTTGTACCTATTTGATTAGAAGACATTTTTAAGATCATTTGTCGCGCCCGAAGGCGTGTGTAAACCTGCCCGGTGAATTCTTCCGTTATATTGATTACGGCACTACTATTAACATTAGCTTCTGCGGTACTTGTCTGCCCGGAACCCGAATTAGCAAGCCCATAGAGGGTCATAGTCACCATTGAATTCGCAGAAGTACTACCGTTAAATGTTAAATCTGGCAATATGCGCCAAATGAAACCAAACTTATGGCCGTCCCCAATATCAAACTCCGAAGAGGATACGTACGCTTCTATAGCTTGGGGGACACCCGTTTCAACGTCATCGAGTCCGTCTTCCTGATACAACACTTTGTTGTTGTAAGTAGCAGCAATAGGGAAATCAAGTAAGCCGGAATCTAGCCATGCTGTTCTAGCCATTGTGCCGTAGTACCAGACTTTCTCCAAGTAGTTATAGATAACATATCTGTCTACCGTAGTACTATTTTTAGAACAGTAGAACCACCAAACTTCATTGAACCCTTCGTTTGTATTGGCAAATATCTGCTGGTTTTGGGACAGGTTGATATCATTAAATACGTAACGCCGCAAGTCGCAATTAAGCGTTTGTACGCGGCCATCGTACACGTAAAATTTATCCGTACCCATCCAGTAAACTGCACCCGATGCCAGCGCAACGGCATTTGTACCTATGATAGATATGTTGTTACCTAGAATCTGCGTGCCCCAAACAATAGGTGGGCCAAGGTACTGGAGTGAATACAGCGCTTGATCGGTAAATACCAGTATCTCTTGGCGTGTCTGTATGGTAGAGACTATTTGCGAACCACTAGATAGGGTGACGCTACCTGCTTGATTGGTTATAGAAGGTGTCCAAGTAAACGGGTCTTCTTGTCCAGACCAACGGATCAAAAGTGGATTTATAGTTTCAGAGCCATAATCGTTTGTTCCAAAAACAAGCGTGAACCTAGACGTGTCAGAAATAATAATATTGTTCTGGAATAAGGGTGCGCTTTCATCGCCTAGGGTTCGTAAGTTAACCCCCCGCGTGTTTACCCCCAAATCAGCATTCCAATAATAAACACCCCCTCCACGGGGGCCGAAAACTAAATCTTGCCCAAGGTTATGCTGGTTCCAGATTCTTAGAGCCGAAACAGAGATTCCACCTGTACCCCACACACCAGAACCCCACGTACCTGCACCCCACCCTATTTGCGGTACTTGTGCATCTGGCCCGGTATTAACTTGGTAAGCGGCCCGAACTGTGCCCCCACCGGGTGAGCCTGACGCATCTGTAGCATTGGCAATAGCGGAAGCAATAAACGTGTACGTATTCGCATTGGTAACGGTTATCTGATATTCGGAATTCAGCACTGCCGCCGTGATAAGCCCACCCAACCCCGTTGCCTCCGTAAAGGTAACGAAATCACCCGTAATACCACCGTGTGCAGCCGCCGTTACCGTAATAGTTGCAGAGCCGTTAGTTGCTACAAAAGGATTACTACCTAGTAATACGGCGTATATGTTGTATGCCGCTACTACTGCGCCGCCACCGGGAGAGCCTGATACATCTGCCGCATTAGCCGTAGCTGACGCAACGAAGGTATAAGAATTTGCATCCACATAGGTAACGGTATGCCCTTTATTTAATACTGCCGCCGTGATAAGCCCGCCTAAGCCTGTTGCACCGCTATAAGTAACAATGTCCCCTGTATTGGCTCCGTGGCTCGTATGCGTAACAGTAATAACCGCCGAGCCGTTCACGGAAGTAAACGGGTTAGTCAGCGTACTGGAATAGTCGTATGTCCGGATAGGCGTAATATCTTTGTATAGGCCACCCTGAATAATGTAAAACTTTAAATTAGTGCCCACACCAACTAAATTTAAGAACCCAAGAGTAACCCAGTTCCAAAGAGAACGGCATACACCTAAAAACGTATTACTCGTGTACTGTGTCCACCCACCTATTTTCTCAGGGTTGCCTTGGCGGAAGCGAATTTTATCGGACTCAAACCATCCGCCTTCAGTTGTATAGCGTGTGTTTTCCCTATTTAGACCGGGCTTAAACAGTATTTTTTGGAGTGGCATGATGGGCTTTGGTCACCGAGTATTTATACACACGTTTGCGGCGTAGTCTTGCAGAGCACCTGTCTGGCCTGCCAATCCTTTAACAGCTTCGTCCAACTTTGTAATAGCTCTGGCACATTGGG
>Ga0209414_1001218_pt1 | contig 12307 bp, 16 predicted proteins | sample LakVidmifraction_4_FD_181154 | JGI IMG/M metagenome (GOLD analysis project Ga0209414, IMG submission 181154) | Hypersaline microbial communities from Lake Vida, Antarctica - Brine Hole Two &gt;0.2 micron (SPAdes) (version 2) | ecosystem: Environmental > Aquatic > Non-marine Saline and Alkaline >... | reverse complement strand
TCGGTAGAGAATGGGGTGGTAAAATCCTAGGGAGTGATATATTGAGAGATATAAACAACGCTTTTAATAAATCTTTTTACGAGTTTTTAGGCGGTCAAGATGCTGAATATGACCATAAGAGAACTACTTACTTAGAAAAAGGATATGGACTTAATCCCGATGTATATGCGGTTATTAGTCAACAGGCGGATAAGCTTAATTCTATCCCTTACTATGTTAAGAAAGTTGAAGATAAGCAATCCAGGAAAGAATTAAAGCAACTACAAAATGCTACTAAAGGCGAGTACTCCATCCCACAAATAAAAAAGAAATTACAATTAGAAACCAAAGCGTTTGATGATAAGTATTTACCTTTTCCTTTAGACCAACCAAACCCTAACCAAACCTGGTCAGAAATATGGGCGTTAACCAAAGTATTCGAGCAGTCGGTCGGAAATTACTATTTATACATGGTAAAGCCGAAAGACGGAGTGAACAAGGGTGTACCACAACAGGTTTATATATTACCCGCTCATTTGATTAAGATTGTAATAAAGAAAGGTGCCGATGTTCTGGAAGATGAAAATGTTATCGACTATTATATGCTTACCGAGGGGAACCAATATCTTACATTTGATACTGATGATGTAATTCACGTAAAATTACCCAATCCATTTTTTGACTTTGAGGGGGGGCATCTTTACGGTCTTAGCCCTATGAAGTCCATTCTTAGAAATATTGAAAGCTCTAATGATGCGATAGACCAGAATGTTAAGACTATGAAAAACGGTGGGGTGTTTGGCTTCATTCATTCTAAAGAGGGTAACACAATGACGGCCGACCAAGCCACGCAATTAAAAGAGAAGATGAAAGAAATGGATCGCAATCCATCCAGACTTTCACATATTGCAGGAGCTTCCGTGCCTTTGGCATTTACGAAAATATCACTTTCAACAGATGAGTTGAAGCCTTTCGACTTTTTAAAATACGATCAAAAAACGATATGCAATGTATTAGGCTGGTCCACACAATTATTAAACAATGACGATGGCAGTAAATACGGGGAATTCCTAAAGACAATTCAAAGAAATGTAGTTATCAATCACATAATGCCGCGGCTTAGGCTTCTGGAAGATGCGCTTAACAAACAGTTTATTCCGTTGTTCCCTGGCTATGAGAATGCGGAAATCGAATGGGATTACACCGAGCTCCCCGAGATGCAGGACAATATAAAAGAAATGATTGAAGCATATTCGCAAGCCCCGGTTACCCCCAATGAAATGCGGGAACTCATAAAGCTTGAAAGATTGGAAGATGATGGGATGGACAAGGTTTATATCGATGGAAATAAAAGACCTATTGATGAGAGCGGATTAAGTGATATTGAATTGGACAGAGCTTTTAAGGAATGAAATATGAGATCAATAAAATGAATTAATTAATATATAAAATTAAATATTATGCAAGGAAAAGTTAGGGCAAAATTTGAATGTGTTGGCATTGAAGACCAACCAGATTATGAAAGTAAAAGCGTTTCGTTTACACCAGTAATTAATGGAAGCGATGAAAATAAGTCTTTCTCAAAGTACACACCAGCAGGAAGTTTGTATCTTCAAATATCTTATGAAACGGAAGCCTCAAATGCTTTTGAAGTTGGTAAAGAATATTATTTGGATTTTACGGAAGCTGAATGAAAAAAACCAATACAAAAAAAGACTTTGAACGGCTTCACACGTATTATCAAAAAAGAGCCTACACGAGGTTAATAAAAGATTTCAGGAAGATGTTAGGCGAAATCCCTTATAACAATCTAACTGGCGCCAATTCAAGAGCTATAATAGCTTTGAATATAAATGATGAAACGCTTAAAAAAACCCTTTATAATCTCTATCTGGATATTGGATTGAAATACGGGAAGCACGTAGTTCGAGATCTTAATAAGACAATCGAGAACAAAGCAAAGAAGCCTTATCCTTTATTTTCAGAAAACTTCATTAAATTTATTACTGATTTCTTTGAGAAAAGCGGAGGTAAAAAAGTGGTAAGCCTAACCGAGACAATGACCGATAAAGTTTTAAAGGTTATTTCAGATTCACAAGCGGAGGGGTTAACACAAGCCGAAACTATTGACTTAGTTAAAAAAACGGTCAATAAGCCATCTTTTTATCGGTATAATGCTATGAGAATTGCGAGGACTGAAAGTTTATTCGCGATGAATGCGGCAAAGGTAAAAAGCTTTAAAGATTCAACAATTAAGGTTGTTAAAGTGTGGCGACAAGGGGGCAGCCGTCACCCAAGGGCGGACCACTCAATTATGGACGGAACAGAAGTTCAAAGCGAAAGCCCATTCACACTACCGAATGGCGAGAGATGCATGTTCCCGGGTGACCCAAGCTTAAGTGCAGGAAGTGTTATAAATTGCAGTTGTAGCATATCATATAAACCGGTTAGAGATAGTAACGGGGATTTGGTTTATAAATGATAATAATATTATAAAAACGAATACGATCCAAAATCTTCGATGAATGGATTGTTTTCTATATTGTCTGAGTATTTAAAATCCATAGTAATCTTGTAATAATGAACTAGAAAAGGAATTTCATTAACGTAATATACTCTTTCCGATAAATGTGGGCTATCAACGCATTTGCAGTTTTCTTTCACAAACGAGAATAAATCTTTTTCAGATTCAAATTCAAAACCTTTTATTTTTAATCCTTCAATAAAAGTTGCTTCTATTTTACTATTGATTTTATTACAAACCTCTAAGTTTAATTTTTCTTCTTCCCCCATTGCGATTCCGTTTTTAGTTCATATCCAAACTTTGATAAGAACGAATTAATAGTTTTTTCTTTCGACATGCCTTTCCTGTAACTGGCTAAGAAATTGGATGCTGTACTTTGTGGCATCACCCCTATGTACCATTTAGGATTTTTCGTTATTTCTTTTATCGCCTCGTCTTTGGTCATATCTTATCTTCATTTTTAATACCCATTAAATATATCCTTGCCGTATCAATCCCTTTTTTGGGCGGGGTTAAAAGTAAATCTTTAACTTTAACTTCAATATTAACTTTTCTTTCCCTCCCAAATAACCAATCTAAAAAAGTAGGTTTTTCAAGAACATGCTCTATGTTTCTAATCTCCGATATGTTTGAATAGATATGAGATTTCATCTTAATACTTACCAAATTTTTTAAGAAGTCTTCATTTTCATAACCAACAGAAAACTCTTTATTATCTAAAATTTGTTTTTCAATTTTCATGAAAGCGGATAATCCTTCTTTATCGAATGCTATTTCTTCTTTTTTCATAGTTAGTTATTTAACTACAAATATACATTAAAATATTGATATATTAATAGTTGGTTTCTAAAAATAGGCTGTTAGTGCATAATATGCTTATAAATATTTATTTTTGTTTGTAAAGTACATTTTAATGAAAGGAATGATCGAACAAAAGAACGGAGGCTCAGTTAAGGACATAGATTTAAAGAACAGAAGAGTATCTGGTTATTTGTCTGGGTTTGGAAACGTGGATCACGATAATGATATTTTTGTTAAGGGTTCTTATTCCAAAACAATAGTTGAACGAAAGGGGAACATATTCTTTTTACAGCAACATGATTGGAGTAAGCCTTTAGGAAAGTTTGACGTATTAACCGAAGACGAAAAAGGACTTTATTTTGAAGGCGAGGTAGTTAATACCTCCTTCGGTTTAGATCAGTTAAAATTATACGAAGCTGGAATCGTTGAACAACATTCCGTAGGTTTCCAAACTATACAATCCGATTTTGACACAAAAGGAGTTAGAAACATTAAAGAGGTCAAACTTTATGAAGGTTCAGCGGTAACGTTGGGCGCAAATTCAGACACCCCATTTACTGGCTTCAAATCAGGAATCAAAGAAGCAAACAATCAAATAACTAAAATAATGAGCGTTTTAAAGTCTGGAAATTTGACCGATGAAACGTTTATGCAATTAGAACTGGCCTTAAAGCAATTACAAACTAAGGCCTACAAAACAGGAAAACACTCTAATCAGGATATTGAGCCGTCACCAGGCACTCGAAACAAAGACTACGAGCCGTTAATAAACACATTCAATAATTTTAAACTTTAGAAATGGAAGTAAAAGAAATTCAAGGTCTTATCGAAAATAAATTCGAGGACTTGAAAAAACAAGTCGAGGAAAAAACGTCTGGTGTAACATCGGAAGAATTTGAAGCCTCAGAAAAAAAGTACAATGATTTCATCGAGCAAGTAGAAGCCGACAATAAAAAAGGCGTACAGGGTGAAACGGTCGAGAAGATGCAGGAGCATTTGGATGCGCTGGATATTAAGATGCAGAAAAAAGGCGTGGAGAATAAGCAATCTAATGCCACTATTGATAGTGAGGTTAAGTCGTATTTCGATAAAGCCGAAATAAAAACAGGTATTGAGGAGTTAAAAACCAACCGGGCTTCTTCCGTTAATATGGAAATAAAAGCGGTAGGCACAATGACTTTGGATTCCTATACAGGAACTGCCCTAACTACTGAAATCGATAGAACAATTTCAGAGGCGCCAAGCAGGAAGCCTTATCTTAGAAACCTTGTAAATGTTTCCACTATTCAGGGAAATAAAGTTACTTGGGTAAATAAGGAAGCTACCGAAGGGGCTGCGGGAATGACTGCGGAAGGGGCTGCGAAATCACAAATTTCTTGGACTTACACCGAAGAAAGCGCGGACGTTAAGAAGATTACAGCATTTGTAAAAGTATCCAAAGAATCTTTGGACGATTTAGACTTCTTAAGATCTGAAATTAATACAGACTTGCGCGAAGAAATCGAGTTGAAACTTGATGATCAATTAGCCGATGGAACCGGGATTGGGCAAAATCTAAAAGGTATCTTAACTTATGCTCCGGCATTCGATGTTACCGGAACTCCATTTGTAGATTCGGTCGATACACCAAATAGAGTTGACGCTTTAAGAATTGCAGTTGCACTGGTTAAAAAAGAACGTTTCATTCCTACTTACGCAGTTATTAATCCTATGGATGCAGCGTTAATGGATCTGGCGAAAGGCGAGGACGGACACTATATATTACCTCCATTCGTTACTGCGGATGGTCTTAGAATTGCTGGCATTCCAATAATTGAGAATGAAGCAATAGCCGAAGGTAGTTTTTTGGTGGGCGACTTCAATAAGTCAAACCTAAGAATTAGAGAAGAAATAAATGTTAACTTAGGTTATGAGAATGATGACTTCACTCTTAACTTAGTTACTGTCTTGGCAGAAATGAGAGCAGCTCACTATATTAAGAAGCATCATATCCCTGCATTCGTACAAGGTACTTTTGCCGCTGCGATTGATGCGATTAACGTAGTTCAACCGGTATAATTAATAATAGGGGTTGATTAATTTCGGCCCCTTAATTTTAATATTATGAAAATAAAAGCATTAAAGAAATTCAAAGATAAGACAACGCAAAAACTGGTAAACGTTGGCGATGTTGTTGATGTTTCAGAAGCCAGAGCAAAATCCGCTATTGATCGTAAATTAGCCGAGGAGGTTAAGACTGAAAAGAAAGAAGGCAAACCAAAAACTTCTAAAAAAGAGAAAGAGTAAATGGGTTATTTAGACGTTATAACATTACCGACTGCAAAGAATCATCTCAGGATAGATTCGGGTTTCACAGCGGATGATGAAGCAATTCAAAGGATGATAACGTCTGCTTTGGAATTAATTGAGCATAACACAAGCCATATACTTTTCGCAAGGGATAAAACATATTATAAAACGGTTGATAATGACAGGATAGTAGTTTTCGATTATCCTATTAACCATACCGATACCGATGTAACGGCTTTGCATTATTCATTAAGGCACGAATACGTATCCGATACGATTACTTTGAACGTTGGCTATTCACTACCAGAAGATGTACCGAGCCCATTAATCGATGCTGCACTTATGATGTTAGAAGATTGGTATTTTGAAAGCGAAACAGAAGGGCGTAAATTCACTATTTCGGATCAAGTAAACCGGATTTTATTCAATTACAAAAGGTGCATAGTTTCCTAATATGAAAGCAAGACTTTACACTGACGTTATCGAGGTTTGGGAATCGGAAGAAGTACCAGATGGATACGGGGGTTTTACAAACCAGGATGTTAAAAAGTTTGACAAGTGGGCGCAAAAACGTACTCAAGGGGCTGGATTTAAATTCCAGAACTTTGGTTTAAATGATTTTAAAAACCCAGTTATATTTAGGATACGAAAAGGAAACAATGTAATTAATGAAGATATGTTTATTGTTTCTAACGAGAGTAAATTTATCATAAAAGGAATTGAAAATGTTAATTTAAATAACAGGGAAATTAATCTTTATTGTGATGAAACTTAAGGGCGGTAATAAATTCAAAGCAAAGCTGAAAGATATATCCAAAGATAGCCGTAGAAAAGTTGGCGATATTGTTAGAGTTAACGCCAATGAGATAGCGAGTGATGCCGGAAGTAATGCACCTAAAATGTTTAAAACAGAAGCGGGTGGTTTCCCAACAAACGGAGAAATTAATCAAAGTATTGATACCGATAAAGTAACGGAATTAGAATATAGAGTAAGTGTAAATAGTGTAATGGGAGCCTATGCTGAATTTGGAACGGGTGCATATATTAAGATACCAAATGGATGGGAAGATGTGGCGTGGCATTATTACGTAAACGGTAAAGGAATGATTATGCCAACCCCTTACTTTATCCCGGCTTTTAGAGCTGGCAAAGAAAGAGTTAAGAAGGATTTAAATAAATATTTGAATAATCTTGATAAATGATTAACCCGGACAAACATATTCGCAAGTATTTCTTTGATGCTCTTAATAATAAGGTCGTTAACGGTAAGACCATAACCATTCACGATTACAGGGCGCCATTCAATAGCGATGCTTATATCCTTATGATTAACCAATCTATGACACCTAACCGGGATAACAAGTGTGATATAATTAGTTGGAATTGCTTCATAGTTTTAGACGTTGTTACAGTTTTCGATAACGTTTATGGGAGCAGGGTTTTAGCAGACGATATTAAAGAAATGGTTATGAATAACACTCAAAACATAGCAATAGATAATTTTAGCGTGGATGACGTTGATATAAGTTATCCAGACGATTTGAATACCATTACGAATACCCAGTCAATATTTAGAAAATTAATCAATTACGAATTTAAATTAACAGAATTATGAGCAAAATAGTAAAAGGAGAGGATGTAGTTTTAAAACTCTACGATAGCACGGCTTCGGCTTATCTTCCAGTAGGATGCCTAACCACAAACAGCATTTCCGAAAGCCAGGACATTACCGAAGGGGAGCCGAACAAATGTGATTCCAGCACCCCTAAATCACAAGGAGCGTATTCCTATGAGATAAGTGGGGATGCTCAATTGGTTGCGCTTGACGATCCAGACTATTCAGCAAAAGCGCATTACGAGAAATTGAGAGAGCTATGGAAAGCTTCAAGAGTTTCGGGGGATCCGATTAACTGGGCGCAAGAAGGAGGTAACGCAGATTATTACGGAACAGGTTTTATAACCGCTTTAGACGTTGAATATCCAACCCCAGGGGGCGCAACCTTTACCATTTCGATTTCTGGAATTGGCGAGATATTAGACACTGACCCAATAGTAGTAGTATAATTTATGAAAATAAACATAAAAGGTAAGGACTACGAGCCAAAATTCGGTATTGGTTTTATTGAACGTACGATAAAGGAGGAGCAGCCGAAAGACAATAATATTATGGAGGTTCCCACCCAGATACTATTGTTTCATTCGCTGGCTTATGCTGACGAACGACAAGGGATAGAACCGACTTTAAGCATATTCAATATTTACGACTATCTCGATGAGGTTGGAATTAATTCACCTGAAATAAAACAGTTTCAATTGGAGTTCTTCAGATCTATGCGTGTTCATTTGCCCGATAAAAAGAGCAAGGGAGAAATCGATAAGGTTGTAAAAGCTTTGACTCCGGGCGAGAAAAAAAAAGTTTCCAAGACTGGCAAGAAAACTGGGAAATAAACGTAATTAGTTTTTCTTTGTACGAATTGAAACTCCCGTCTTTGAATGCCGTTAACGACATGACATGGCGGGAGTTTCAACTTAGAAAAGCAGGTTACGAGCGAGAACAAAAGAAACGCTGGGAGCATACAAGAATGACCGCTTACTGGTCTGGTGTAGATGGGGGTTTTGACGGTAAAAAGACAACTATGGAGAAGTTTATGCCCTTAGGAAATGATGCCGATAAGCCGATAGTTTCAGAAGAACATCAGGCAAGTTTCAAGAAAGCAATGGAGGTCTATAAAAATAAAGTAAAAAGTAAAAATGTCGATAGCTAACGAATTAAATGTAAGTATTGGAGCTGAAATTGACGGGCTTCAAAAAGGATTAGATCAAGCCGGTAAAGAGCTTACAAAATTCGAGGGTAAGGTAAAAAACCTTGCAAAGGTTGGCGGCCAGATGCAGAAGATTGGGGGAGCTCTTTCAGTAGGGTTAACACTCCCATTGGCAGCATTAGGTGTAACAGCTGCAAAAACATTTGCTGATTTCAGCCAGGGGATGGCAAAGGTAAAAGCTATTTCGGGAGCCACAACAACCGAAATGGAAGCCCTAAGGAAATCAGCCGAGGACTTAGGTAGTTCAACACGTTATGCTGCAACCGAGGTCGCAGGACTTCAATTGAACTTATCGAAATTAGGATTTGACCCCGCAGCTATAAATGAATCTACGGGTGCTATTCTTAACTTAGCACTTGCAACGGGAGAAGATTTAGCGCAATCAGCTAAGGTTGCTGCTTCAACTATACAAGGTTTTGGATTAAAAACTTCGGAAGCCGGGCGTGTTGCCGATGTAATGGCGAAATCATTTTCATCTTCCGCATTAGGGCTACAAAAATTCCAAGTTGCAATGGCCACGGTTGCGCCGGTAGCAAAAACGGCAAACCAAAGTTTAGAAGAAACCACAGCGGCTTTATCTGTACTTGTGAATTCTGGTATTCAAGCAAGTACAGCGGGGACAGCATTAAGGAATATTTTCTTAAAACTTGCGAAGTCTGGCATATCTATGGAAAAAGCTTTTGAGGATATTAGGAAATCCTCAAATAAGAACGCGACAGCAATAGAATATTTTGGAATAGAAGGCGCAACCGCAGCGGTTGTTTTAGCAGACAATGCCGATGCCGCTAAGGACTTTGCAAAGCAATATGAGAACGCTGAAGGTGCGGCTGCTAAGATGGCCAAGATAATGGACAACACTTTAACTGGGTCATTGGCGGGTCTTAAATCAGCCACAGAGGGCGCACAAATAGCAATAGGGGAGGTATTAGCCCCAGTAATTAGGAGTATAGCGGAATCATTAACGGGCTTGGTTAACAGGTTTAAAGACCTTTCGCCAACAATGCAAAAAGTAGTTATTACGGTTGGAGCGGTTGCCGCCGCAGCGGGACCATTAATTGCTATATTGGGTACTTTTTTTACTTTACTCCCTGGGATTACAGCGGGTGTGGGAGCTTTGGGTACAGCTTTTACCGTATTAACGGGACCAATAGGTTTAGTAGTTGCCGGAATAGGCGCTATAATTTACGCGGTTACAAAGAATTGGGATAGCATAAAGCCTTACATAGTAGGTACTATTAATTATTTTATTAGACTTTACAATGAAAGTTTAAATCTTAAAATTGCCGTTGAAGGAATTGTATTTGCTTTTAAAACGGGTTTCAGTATTATAAAGGGAATGATTTCCACCACCTGGGAGCTGTTCAAATCATTTATCAAGGGTATTGCCGATAGTGCCGCTGGGGTAGGCACTATATTAAGGGGGATTCTTAACAGGGATGGAGAAGCCATTGTGAGAGGTGCAAACCAAATAAGAACAGCGCAAAAAGGTCTTTGGACTGATGTTGCTAAAGATTTAGGGTCAGGAGTAGGTAAGATATTAGCCGATGTTAAAAGTAATTTCGATAAATCTAAACAAGATTTATTTGGAGAAAAGAAAGCCCTAATAAGCGATATAAATTTATTCGATAAAGGGAAAATAAAAGAAGAAGAAGAAGAATTACAAAAAGAAGTTGCTGGTATTGGAGGCAGAATTAAAGCCGTTCCGTTAAAGATGGAAATAAAACCATCTGGTATTGAGTCATCAAAAGCAAATATTACTACGGCTTTTACAGATATAAAAAATAAATACTTAACAGAGTCAGAGATTGCAGCGGCAGAAATTAAGATAATGAATGACCGTATATCTGAAGCATTTTCGGGAATACTTTCAAACAGCATATCAGAAGGATTATCCAATACCTTTGATGGTATCGGTAGAGCCATAGCAGAGGGCGGAAACATTATAGGAGCAATAGGCGGATCTTTACTTGGTGCATTTTCTGGTTTCTTATCGGATATGGGTGATATGTTAATAAAATATGGAACATTAGCGATTGCAAAAGGAAACTTAGATATTGCTATTGCAACAGGCGGACCCATAGCGATTGGAGCTGGTATAGCAGCTTTAGCTGTTGGAGCATTATTAAAGGTAGCGGGCAGTGCGTTAGGCTCAGCTTCAAAAAGCGGGTTTAGCGGCGGTTCATCCTCAACCGGGAGCGCGGGGGGTGGAGGTTATAGCACACCAAGATCAAATGCTTCAAGTTCTGGTGGATTTGGGGGCGGCAAGGTAGTTTTTGAAATAGAGGGGCAGAAACTTGTTGGAGTATTAAGCCGTACCTTAGACAGAAATTCAAGATTGGCATCAAGTATATAAAAATATGGCTGTAAAATATATAATAGAATATAAGAATCACGTTCAAGACTTTTTTAAAATCCTTATATCAAATGATGAATATACAGGGGAGCCGATAGAAGTGCGTGGACACGCCAATATAACCAAACCTAAAACGAAATTACTTCACGCTTTAAGGGGAAGGGGTCTAAGGCTTTTTTTGGAAGCTTCAATCGACTTGGATTTTACAGATTTATATTCCGATAAAGAAACAGACTTCAAAGTTGATTTTTACAGGAACGGGAGTGAATTATTCAAAGGATTTGTAAAGCCGGATGGTCTATATGCTGACTTCATTTCTGAAAGATGGCAGATAACTTTGGATTGTATTGATGGGCTTGGCATACTAAAGAACCTTAGATTTGTAAAAGAAGGTGGATTCCCTTTCCAAGGGTTAATGACGGAGTTTGACATCATTTATAATTGTTTAAAAAGGACATCCTTGGACTTGCCAATTAATACTAAAATAGGTATCACTAGAGAATTTACACGACCATACCCTGGTAAGGACGTTTTGACACAGACGAAATTAAATACAGAACGATTCTATAAGACTTCAGGCGGGGAGACTAAAGAGGACATAATGGACTGCGAAGAAGTGTTGAAATCCATACTTGAAAAGTATAATGCAGTTATAGAGCAACACGATGGGGAGTGGTTTATTTACCGTCCTATTGAACTTATAGGCGAGTATTTAACGCCAGAAACAGAAGGTAATTATCCATACCACAGATACGAACAAGGTCGATTTGTAACATTAAGAAGCCTAACAATAGATCAAAAAATAGGCAGCCAGGTAAATGATTTCTATCCCCATCACGCAAACGAAAACCAGCGAATTGAAATTAATGGGGCTGTTTCAGCCTTCAGGGTAAAATATGATTATGGACTGGTTAGTGGTTTAATTTCTAATAATAATTTCAAAAGAGATAGTAATAACGAGATACCGGGGTGGTTTATAACTGGGTCTGCTTATTTTGAGGAAAATTCATTCATAGAAAATGGATTTCCTACAAGGCTTGTGTGGAATTGGGATGAGACATATGCTAATAATAGCCAACTAAGATTAGAAGTACCATTATCGGTAGACAAAAATGATTTGCTGTCATTTTATTATTCATATTTTCAAATTGGGTTGTTGACGGGATTAAGAATAATGATAAAATCCGTAAGCAATAATAACGAAGTGTTATATGCCTACAATGAATATACCTACGATGACAGTGGCAATACCCTCTGGAAAGAAGAAATGGATTTTATTTTTTTATCAAGAGGTAGCGGCACAGAATCTAGTCTATTAGAAGGATCTTTTAATATCCAAGCCCCAAATGATGGACATATTTATATTGAGATTTGGAACCCAAGGCAATTTGACCCTGATTTTGGTATAATTAAACCTGAATTTAACCAAGCGATATTAAATTACTTAAAAATAAACCCATCCGACAAAGAGAAGACTAAAGAAGGCGAATGGCATACTGCCTACCGGGATCCGGCAAACTCCTCTAATGTAGAAGATAC
>Ga0209414_1001217_pt1 | contig 12308 bp, 11 predicted proteins | sample LakVidmifraction_4_FD_181154 | JGI IMG/M metagenome (GOLD analysis project Ga0209414, IMG submission 181154) | Hypersaline microbial communities from Lake Vida, Antarctica - Brine Hole Two &gt;0.2 micron (SPAdes) (version 2) | ecosystem: Environmental > Aquatic > Non-marine Saline and Alkaline >... | reverse complement strand
TGGTGTCACCTGAGAATGTTCCGTCTTCTTGGACTGACTTGCTTCTTCCCAAGTGGAGAGGGAAGATTGCTTCTGCAAATCCCAGCAAGTCCGGTTCTGCCTATACCTTGCTCTGCACCATGTTGATCGCTTTTGGAGGTCAAGACGGAGGAGGATGGGATTTTATCAGCAAATTCGTGGAGAACCTTGAGGGGAAAATTCTCGACAACTCCGCTGATACCTATCGTTTGGTTGCTGATGGAACCTTCTATATTGGACTTAGCCAGGAAAAATCTGCTCAGACCTATATTCAAAGCGGTGCTCACCTTGGCATTTCCTATCCACGGGAAGGAACCAGTGCAGTCCCCGATGCGATAGCTCTCGTCAAAGGGTGCAAGAATCGAGAGCTCGCCCTCCAATTCATTCATTTTCTTCTCGGTCAGGATAACCAGAATATGATGGCAACGTTGTATTACCGAAGGCCTGTACGCGCAGATTTGCCACCGCCGAAAGGTTTGCCACCCATGAGTTCCATCAAGCTGGTTGACTATGACTTGGATTGGGCTGCAGGAAGCAAACAAGAGATACTTAGCACTTGGAATGAAATTGCCTTTGGGCACGAATAGTACTGAACTCAAAACATAACGAATAGCATACGCAAATAATTACAGTAGATCTAGCTGCAATAGTATTGTTGCGGTTAAACACCATTAAGGAGGTCTTTCATGAAGAAAGCCATAGTACTAGTTTGTTTGGTTGTCGGGATCAGTAGCCTTGCTTTTGCCACAGGTGCAAAGGAAGAGGCTCTGAGCGTAGCAAAAGGGTCTGTAACGGTTTACTCTCCACACGAATCAGGTCCTTTGAATGCAGGAGTTAAAGCATTTCAGGATGCAACTGGGATAACAGTGGATGTGGTTGCCGCGGGTTCAGGGGAATTGTTAAAAAGGATTGAGGCAGAAAAAGCTAATCCTCTTTGTGATGTGTTCTGGGGTGGTGGTGCCGAATCTGCAGCTGCTTTTGCGCAGTACTTTGAACCTTTTACTTCCACTTCTGATGCAAACATTCCTGCTGCCAGCAAAGCTGTCGATAAAACTTGGATTGGAGAATCCCCAGTCCCCGTTGTAATCATGTACAACAAAGATCTTGTAGGAGAAAATGAGGTTCCTAAAGGTTGGGCCGACCTTCTTGACCCAAAGTGGAAAGGTAAAATAGCTTACGCTGATCCTGCAAAGTCTGGTTCTGCCTATTCGCTACTGTGCACCATGATAAGTGCTTTTGGCAAAGAGAATGGAGAAGGATGGGCATTTATTGCAAAGCTGGTTGCCAATCTTGATGGGAAAATTCAAGGAAGTTCGTCAAACGCCTATAAAATGGTGGCTGATGGAGAATACTACATTGGACTGACCCAGGAAAAATCTGTTCAGACGTATGTTCTGGCCGGAGCCAACGTAGGGATGGTCTATGCCAAGGAAGGAACTTCAGCCGTTCCTGATTCCATTGCTATTGTCAAAGGTGCGAAAAATCCTGAGAACGCAAAGACCTTCGTCAATTTCATGCTCGGTAAGGAAAACCAATCAATAATGCGGGATGATTTCAATCGCCGTCCTGTCCGTGATGATTTGACCCCGCCCACCGGACTTCCTCCGATGTCGGATATCAAGCTTGTGGATTATGATTTTGCTTGGGCTTCTTTGAACAAAGCTGAGATCATTAACAAGTGGAAAGATATTGTAGTAGGTCGATAAGCATGGTGAAGCTGGACTGCTTTTCAGCGGTCCAGTAATACATTAAGAGAATTCGTAGGGGCTTTCCTTTAAGAAAAGTCCCTACCAGTATGCAAGGATAGGACTAAATGAGCCATTCGGTAAACATTAAGAAAGCAGTGAAGAGATATGGGACTTTTGTTGCGGTGAACGGGGTGGATATATCCATCAAGCCAGGTGAATTCTTCACCCTGCTCGGACCCTCAGGATGTGGGAAAACCACCCTGTTGCGGATGATAGCTGGATTCAATTCCATCGATGGTGGAGAAATTTGCTTTGACGATACGGTGATCAATCATGTTGAAGCCCATAAAAGAGACATTGGAATGGTTTTCCAGAATTATGCCATCTTTCCCCATATGAATGTTTCAGAAAATGTTGCTTATGGTCTGAAGGCGCGAAAAGTCGATTCTTCAAGCATTCTGAAGAAAGTTGAGAATGCCCTGGAACAAGTGCAAATACAAGCGCTAGGTTCCCGGAAGCCCTCAGAACTTTCTGGGGGACAGCAACAGCGGGTGGCATTGGCACGGGCAATAGTCATTGAACCCGGGTTGCTTCTCATGGATGAACCCTTGTCAAATCTTGACGCCAAGCTCCGGGTACAGATGCGTACGGTCATCAAGAAGTTGCAAAGGAAACTTGGGATCACAACTATCTATGTCACCCATGACCAAGAGGAAGCCCTTGCCATCAGTGACCGGATAGCTGTCATGAAGGATGGATCCATCATACAGATTGGCACTCCATTGGAGATCTACAAGAAACCTTCAGATCCTTTTGTCGCGGGTTTCATAGGTACGTCCAATTTCTTGGATGCAACCATTGATACTTCCTCACCTGAAAATACGACCGTGGAACAAACCTATATTTGTAATCTTCCTGTGAAGAAGGAGTTTAAAGGTGACGTGCTTGTTTCCATCCGTCCTGAACATTTTTTCTTTTCTGATACTGGCCTTCGTGGCACCATCGTACTTTCGACCTTCCTTGGTGATTTCATCAACTATGAAGTTCACCTTGAAAATGGCAGAACCGTTGAGCTGAATGAATATACCAAGGATATGGATGACCTTCGGGATAATGACAGCGAAGTGTTTTTGTCTTTCCTCTGCAACAAGGTGAGTGTATTTGATGCACATACGAAGGAGGTTCTCTCATGAAGGCTGCGAACTCTTATTGTAAGCGATTCTTTGAGTTCTGGAACCTCATCCGGGTTATAATCTTTCTCGCTATTCTGCTTTTTCTCGTTTTCCCCTTTTCATCTTTGATTATCCAAAGTTTTTTCACACCTAAAAAAAGTGGCCTTACCTTGGTCAATTACAAAGACTTCTTCACCCTTCCTTACTACTATACAACCCTGCAAAGAAGTCTTTCCGTAGCATTTACGACGATGTTGACCACCTTGGCAATAGGAATACCTGTTTCCTATCTCATGACGCGCTACAACATCTTTGGGAAAAAGATCCTTCATGTGATCATCATTATGTCCCTGATGTCACCACCGTTCATTGGGGCCTATTCCTGGATTGTGCTCTTCGGCCGTGCAGGTTTTGTTACAAAGATATTCAAAAGCATGGGTATCATCACCCCCACAATCTATGGCAGGGGCGGGATCATCATTATCTTTACCCTCATGATGTTTCCCTACATTTATTTATATGTTTCTGGGGCTATGTCCAGTATTGACCGGTCTCTTGAAGAAGCTGCAGAGAACTTAGGATCGCCCAAACTCAGGCGTCTGATGACCATAACCTTGCCGGTGGTGTTTCCTTCCATTGCAGCAGGAGCGATCATCGTCTTTATGACTGCATTGGCCGATTTTGGCACCCCTATGCTGATCGGAGAGGGGTATAAGGTCCTGCCTGTCCTTATCTATGAGGAATATATGTCAGAGATGGGAGGTAATGCCAATCTGGCAAGCGCCTTGAGTGTCGTCATCGTATGCTGTTCTATATTTGTATTGCTGACTCAACGTTGGCTTGTCGCCAAGAAAAACTATACAATGACGGCAATGAGGCCTCCTGTAGTAGTTGAGCTTAAAGGTTTCAAACGGTTCCTAGTCTCCTTTCCTGTGTATCTCATAGCAGGCTTTGCCATTCTTCCACAGATTGTCGTGCTCATCACCTCTTTCATCCAAACCAGGGGGCCGATCTTTGTAGGAGGGTTCAGCCTTGATAGTTACAAGAGCATCCTCTATCGGTTGTCCAAGCCAATTTCGAATACCTATGTGTACTCAGTCATATCAATCGTATTCATTGTGATAGTCGGTATGCTCATAGCCTATCTCATTGTGAGAAAGAAAGGAAAGACCGCAGTGGCACTTGATATTCTGGTCATGTTCCCCTATGTAATCCCAGGTTCTGTATTGGGAATAAGCCTTCTTGTGGCCTTCAATAATCCACCACTTTTGCTTACGGGAACTCCCATGATCCTTATCGTGTCCTATGTTATTCGAAAGCTGCCGTTTACGGTTCGTTCCTGTAGTGCTTTCCTACATCAGATGGACCCGGTAATTGAAGAGGCTTCCATCAGTCTTGGGGTTTCACCGATGAAAACCTTTTGGAAGATAACGGTGAGAGTGATGGCTCCTGGTATTATCTCTGGAGCGATTCTCAGTTGGATAACCTGTATCAATGAATTGAGTTCCAGTATCATGTTATACACAGGTAAGACTGCAACGATAGCCGTTGCCATATATACGGAAGTGGTTAGAAATAGTTTTGGGACCGCAGCAGCTTTGGCTTCAATCCTATCTGTCACAACTGCAGTATCCCTTCTGATTTTTATGAAGGTCAGCCATGGGAAAGTCTCGATAGTATGATAGGATAGGTAGTATGCTAAGTTGAGCTGAGAGTAAGGAAAGCACCGTGCGAAGAGGATTCTTCTCCAGATTGTTGTACAGTTTCATGATGGTGAGCATCGTCCCAGTCATACTGCTGGGGGTGTTCACCATGTTCATCTCCATGAAAGTCTCAATGACTCAATTGGAGAAGCAGGTGATGAGTACATCCCTGCGCGCTGGTGATGCTCTCGGCCAGCTCTTTTCAGATTTTGGTGAACGCCTGGAGGTTTTTAGCGAAGATAGGGAGTTGCTTGAGGTATTGAAAGGTGCCTATACTTCTGAATCTACGATTCAGGACATCAATCAGAAGATGTATATCCTGCTTGTAGGGTATGCCTCGGAGTTTGGTATGCATGTGGTTTCGCGTGATGGAAAGCTATCTGTTTCCCAACGTTTTCAGTCTCCTCTCTATGATTCTGCATTGTTTTCCCAATGGGGGCTGCTCCGAGCCGTTGCCAACCAAGAAAAGTACGTTGTGTACCCTAATCGGTATGTCACTTCAGAAGGGGTAGAGATTGCCGTTTCCTTGGGCTGTGCGATCAGAGACCCCCAGACCAGGGAATTGTTGGGATATGCCCTTCTGGACATCCCGTACCAGAGCATAGAAAAAGTGCTCAGTGGAGTGGCAACAGATCTCCCAGTATTGTATGCGCTGTTGGATAAACGGCAATTCCTGGTGTATGACAATTTGGGTATAGGGGAGGGCTCCCCGTTTGTGAAGGAATCGTATCGCGCAAAAATAGCTCCACTTACTGAAGAAAAGAGCTATCTGCAACGTTTCAAGGGTGAACGATTCCTTCTTGCCAGTGGGCAGGTCCCTTCCTATGGGCTTCAGATTCTTTCTGCTGTTCCCGTCGGGCTGGTTTTTCGCAACCTGACCTACATTGGGATTGTTACCTTGGTCCTTGCAGTGCTTGCACTGATCCTCTGTCTGATTTTCTCCTGGATGGTTGCAAAAAGCATCAGCACTCCAGTTCTGGAGATTGTCCGCGTTATGGCTCGCGTAGAACAGGGGGATATGCAGATCCGCTCCAACATCAAAAGTCATGATGAGATAGGGTTGCTCTCCCGTGGATTGAACAGGATGATTTGGAAACTTGACAAGCTTTTTCGCTTGGACTTGGAAAAGCAAGATCGCTTGCGGCTTGCAGAAATAAAACATCTCCAAGCCCAGATCAATCCCCATTTCCTCTATAACACCTTGGACAGCATCAGGTACCTTTCCAAACTCAACATGAATAAGGAGATTAATCTTGTGGTTTCACGGTTAGGGATCTTGTTGAAAAGCAGTATGTCTAACAACGATGATATTGAGACAGTGGATGAAACGATGCAGATCATTGCTAGTTACCTTGCTATCCAACAGGTAATCTATCCAGATAAGTTCGATTTCTCCCTCGATATTTCTGAGGAACTTCGCAAGGTGCTGTTACCTAAACTCATCATTCAGCCTATCGTCGAGAATGCAATTTTCCATGGAATGGGTACCATTACCAGAAAATGTTTGCTAGAGGTCAAAGGGCGTGTGGAGAATAATGTTTGTGTGCTTGAAATCATAGATGATGGTGCTGGTATTGAGGATTCCGTTTTGTCTTTACTATTGGATTCCGATAGGACCGACGATTCGTCCAAAGGTATTGGTGTTAACAATGTGCATAGGAGGATACAGCTCTACTATGGTGCTGAATATGGATTGGAGATCAAGAGCCAAGTAGGACTAGGGACTGTCGTTAGTATATCGGTTCCCCTGGTCTATGACCCCCAATGGTTTCGTGCAAAGTATAGGGAAGGAGAGGCGCCATGTATCGAGTAGTTGTAGTGGAGGATTCCTTGCTTTTGAGAAAGGGTATCATTTTTACCACCGACTGGAACGCCTTGCACTGTGAGGTGGTGGGAGAAGCAGAGAATGGTCTTGATGGTCTCAAGATCATCCTAGAGTTACGACCCGATATCGTCATCACTGATATACGGATGCCTGGTTTGGATGGCATCCAAATGATTGAGCGTCTCCAAAACCAATGCGATGCCCTGTTCATTATTCTTACTGCATACAATAGTTTCGAATACGCACGACAGGCCTTGCATCTTGGTGTGGTGGATTACATTTCAAAGCCGTTGGACGAACAAGAGTTCCAATCGCTTCTTGTGAAAACTTGTGCCAAGGTAGCTGAACGAAAAGAGTACGAAAAAGTCAAAGTGCAGATGGAAAAAATGGATGACAGCAGAATCATGCTATTCCAGGAATATCTCCGGGGCGAGCAAAGTGTCCAGAAAAGCCATGTATCTCGTGCTGTGCAATTCATTGAGATACGATTTTCTGATGATATTGGTGTTCAGGATATAGCCAATGAGTTGTTGATGAGTGAAAGCTATCTGAGTCGGCTATTCAAGGATGTCACAGGGTATACCATTGGTGATTACCTGCTGAACTATAGGATTAAGCAGGCTTGTCTTCTTTTGAATAATAGTTCAGCAAAAATCTATGAGGTTGCAAATCAGGTTGGGATTCGTGATCAGCGGTATTTTAGCGTGCTGTTCAAAAAGATTGTTGGTCTTACCCCACGGGAGTTTCAGAACAAACTGAACTAGCGACGATAGTATGGGGTGGGCATACTCTGTAAGAAACTCAAAAATACCTTCTATCATTCAGGCTATTCTAAAGTCCTGAACAACAGTGCAAGCATCTGTACCTCTAATAGGTTGGGGCGTTTCTCAACTTTTCTTCATAGTTCACTAGCTCAACAACATTACGTTGACAGGTGCTGGTTTAGATACTAGAGTTTAGTAGCTCGAAGCCGGTAAAGATATCGGCTTTTTTCCATGTAAAACAAAGGGGTCTACTATGAATGTCTGGTGGTTGTTCGTAACGGTTGGAATTCTCCTTATGGCATTGGAAGCCCTCACTCCAGGCTTCATAATCATGTGGTTTGGCGTCGCCTTTATTGTTGCAGCCATCCCTGTGTACCTGAATGCCTCTACTGCTGTTGTACTCATCACCTTTTCCATAACATTGCTCCTTCTTACGGTATTTGTGAGAAAGATCTTTTTAGGAGCCCGATCTAAGTATAAGGGACCCAAGACAAATGCCCTCAGCATTTTGGGTGAGAAGGGTGTGGTTATTGAAGAGATCAATTCCATTAAGGCTACGGGTTTGGTGCGGATCCACAAAGAAGTGTGGACTGCTATATCGAAGAAGGGTGAGGTAATCCCTGTCGACGAGGTCATAGTCGTGCAGATGCTTGATGGCGTGAAACTTATTGTAGAAAGGGAGTAAGAATATGGAATCATTTTATGTGATTGGTGCTGTGACCTTGTTTGTCATCATCATCGTCCTTAAGGGCATCAAGCAGGTGCCACAGGGCCAGGCTATACTTATAGAACGGCTTGGAAAGTATGTGAAGACCCTCGATTCAGGCATCAACTTCATCATCCCTTTCCTTGATAAGAAACGATATGTGAAGCAGCTGAACTATAACCCCGAGAAGATTTCCGACTACAACGTCGACCTGCGTGAGCAGATTTATGACATCCCCGAACAGTCGGTCATCACGCGTGACAATATTAGTCTTACGGTGGATACTCTCATCTTCTATCAGATAGTAGAACCGCATAAGGCGTGCTATGAGATCAGCGACCTGATCTTGGGCATCAGGGAGCTCTCCAAGACCACGATGCGCAATATTTTTGGTGAGATGGACCTTGATGCAAGCCTCTCCTCCCGTGATTCTACCAACCAGAAACTGAGGGGTATCCTCGATGAGGCGACCGACAAGTGGGGTGTGAAGATCCTTAGGGTGGAAATCCAGGACATCATACCTCCCCTTGATCTGAAAGAGGCTATGGAAAGGCAGATGAAGGCTGAACGGACCCGCCGTCAAGAGGTTACCATAGCTGAAGGCAAGAAGCAGGCAGCCATCTTGGAAGCAGAGGGCAATAAGCAAAGCCTCATCCTTAATGCAGAGGGGGAGTCCCAATCACGGATCATGAAGGCCGATGCCTTAAAGCAGGAGAAGATCCTCCTTGCTGAAGGGGAGTCTGAATCAATTCGCTTGGTGCAACTTGCCAAAGCTGTAGGTTTTGATGCTGTACGGAAGGTGTATTCCGAGGACAAGGGATCCGACAACCTCCTGATGATGGAGGTGCTTAGGTCACAAAACGAAATTGCCAAGGACCTAGCGAATGGAACAAGCAATAAGATATTCCTTCCCACTGAAGTTGCAGGTCTCTTCGGCTCCATTGGTGGTATCCAGGAGATCCTGGCGACCAGGGAATCATTCAAGAAAACCGGACAACCTGGATCTACATAAGAGACTCCGTTCAATGATGAAATGCTATGCAAAAATAGGGAATGGCCCAAACAAGAGGCCATTCCCTATCTTCTCTCTTTTTGTCATTAATCTTTTTCTCTCTACTTTTCTTGCTTGCGTTTTTTTGCTTGCCTTTCTTTGAGTTTTCTTTTGAGTATCATTACAGATAGATAGGATTGCTATAGGCGACCTTCCCTTGCTCATCTATGCACTCCACCCGCACATACTCCTTGTTCCCCCGTAGTGGTGCAGTGAATTCGGTCAGGTTTGTTCCCATCTGTCGTACATAATTGCGCCGTTCTCCCTTGAAGATGATCCTGCTTACTGGAGAGCAGGAGACATGGGCGATTCTATCCTGTACGGAGAAGTCATATATCTCTGGCCCACTAGTGGCATAGAAATATCCCTTTTCAAGTGCTTCTGTTATCGCCTTGATACTTCTGTTTTTTGCCTTGACCATGACCCATCCGCCAAAACTGTCACTCTCCTTATGATCAAACGGCCAACCAGGGAGTTGGGATACTCGTTATGGTTGTCATCAGTAGAGAGACCAAACCATCGTTTGCCGTCCATCAGAGCCGCATCCCAGAAGTGGGAGCTGTCTCCTACGCGATCTTGCCATTCGCTGCCATAGTTGAAGACTTCCATGCCAAAGAGGTAGTCCATAGCTTCGACATCACGGTACTGCAGCAAAGACCAGTCGGGGTGGTTGAGCATGATCAGGTAGTCATCCTTTGCATGTTCAATAAAAGCCATTGTCTTCTCATGTGTTTCGATGACGAACTTCTGTCCATGCTCATACAAGCTTTTCTCTCCCTTCTGCAGGAAGTTCAGATGTACTCGCTTGTCCCTGATATAGCAAGTCAGTTCAAATCCCGGAATGAGGATGAGGCCATCGCTCTCATACTGTGTATAGATATTATGGTCGGTAAGCGAGAAGAAGTCGTACCCTCGATCACGATACCCCTCAAAGACCTTCTGGGGAGGGAGTTTCCCATCAGATACGGTGGAACGGCCGTGCAGATTCCCTTTCAACCAGATACCTTCTTGTTTTGTAACCATTTTTTGTCCCATTGCAATCTCCAACGGCGCCACTGCGATAATTGCTATTTCCTGGTAATGCTAGCATAGTTTGTACTACATTCCAAAACGAATTATATGCATGACAGCTAAGAAACCCTGTTTTCATTATGAGAACCTGGACAACAGCGGGAAAATAATGACCACCACAGTTACTTTGCACTATAATGCAGGAGAAACGGAGAAAATTATGGTTGAACGTCTTGTCTCGTTGTTCTTGAGTCTTGTAGCCATCGACAGTCCTAGTGGTAAGGAGGAGAATCTACGTTCCCATGTCCTAGGCCTGTTGCAGGTGCAGGGTATCCCCTACCAGCAGGATGCCTACGGGAATGTCCTTGCGTTCGTGAACTGTAAGGAGAACCCGCCGCTTACCATTGCTTGCCACTTGGATACGGTTCCCAACGCTGTTGGGGTCAAGTCAATCATTGACGATGGGGTGATCACAAGCGACGGGACGACTGCATTGGGTGCGGATGACAAGATTGCTGTTGCACTGGCTCTGCTGTTGGCCGAAGAAAAGCACCTCTATGGTCCCTTTGGGCTCCTGTTCACCGTTAGTGAAGAGAAAAGGTTTTTGGGAGCCAAGCATCTGGATCCATCGTTACTCGAACAGCTGCATCAAGTGTTTGTCTTTGATACAGGATGGCCGGTTGGGACTGCCATCATCCACGCTCCCAGCAAGTTGGACATTCACCTTACATTCATAGGGAAGGCTGCACACGCCGGGGTTTCACCGGAGCTAGGTATCAGTGCCATAAGCATTGCCGCAAAGGCGATCACAGCCATGAGACTGCTTAGGATCGATGAGATGACGACAGCAAACATCGGATCCATCCATGGGGGAGAGAGTACCAATGTCGTATGTGATCAGGTACGGGTCCACATGGAGGTCCGTAGTCTTGAGCAGGAGAGAGCCTTCAAGCAGTTGGAAGAGATCAGATATTGTTGCACTGAAGCCTGCAAAGAGATAGGTGGAAAGTTCAAACTCGACTCTGAGGTATCGTATTGAAGACTCTATGGCTCTCACTCGATTCAAAGCCGCATGTGCACAACTCAATTTTAGAGTAAATGCAATTTCCACCGGTGGCAGTGATGTGAACATCCTCAGGGGCAAAGGTCTTGATGCCGTGCTTCTTGGCTGTGGATACGAAAAGGCCCATGGCACAGAAGAGCGGATAGCTATCCAGGAGATCGAGAGGATGATGGGTGTAGCTAGAGCGCTTCTGGTGTTGGCAAAAGAGTAGGAGAGAGGAAAGATCACAGTTTGAACACAAGTGAGTTGTATTCGTTTGATACGGTGTGTAGATTACTTGGATTATTCTACGCATTATATACTCAATTCTTGCGTAGAAAAGATTGCGCAATCTACGCATCTGTTCTATTATATGATATATGAACACATACATCTGGCAACAAAATGATTGGCCTCTCTTCTCATTTGATGCAGCAAGTCTCCTTCCTGTCCTGACCGAGGTTGCATCTCTCCAAGGAAAGGTAGAAGCACTTAGCGGGCAATTAGGTTTTGCACAGAGTAAAGAGTTGGAAGCACGTATTCTTTCAGATGAGATCAATAATTCCCACAAGATAGAAGGGGAAATATTAGAGGAACTGCTAATCTATACATCTCTTTGTCGCAGGCTCCAAGTCCCAAAAGTTTCAATGAAAATGAGCGGCCCACATGTGGAAGGTGTGGTTGAAAATCTTCTTGATGTGCTTGGGAATGCAAAAAATCCCCTCACTGAAGGTAGGTTGCTTGATTGGCATACCCGATTGTTCCCACAAGGACATAGCAGTCCTTTCTCCCTGCATGTTGGTAGGTACAGAACAGGTCCTATCGAAGTAATCTCAGGTTCCTATAAAAATCAAAAGATCTGGTTTGAGGCTATACCGGCTGAATTGGTCCCCCAAGCTGTGGAAACCTTCCTAAGTTGGCTCAATGAACCAAGTAGTTTGCCCCCTTCAGTGAAGAGTGCTATAGCACATCTTTGGTTCCTTACTATCCATCCGTTTGAAGATGGAAATGGAAGGATAGGCAGATCAATAAGTGAATATGCATTGAATCAGGGAAATAGTACCAACCTAATTCTCTTCAGCATCTCAAAACAGTTCAAGAAGCGGCAACAGGAGTATTATGAGCAATTGCATACAGCACAAACAACCTCTATGGATTGTACCTCTTGGGTAGTATGGTATCTAAAGCGAATTCGAGACGCCTTGCTAGAGGTCTTGGATACCATAGGAAGAATTTTACAGGTCCAACAGCTCTATCGTAGGCTGGAAAAGCTCTCTCTCAATGAACGGCAAGAAGGGATGATTCGACGACTTGCCACTGATTTCTAT
>Ga0209414_1001216_pt1 | contig 12315 bp, 13 predicted proteins | sample LakVidmifraction_4_FD_181154 | JGI IMG/M metagenome (GOLD analysis project Ga0209414, IMG submission 181154) | Hypersaline microbial communities from Lake Vida, Antarctica - Brine Hole Two &gt;0.2 micron (SPAdes) (version 2) | ecosystem: Environmental > Aquatic > Non-marine Saline and Alkaline >... | reverse complement strand
GTGTTTGCCGTTCAGATAGAATGTGATCACAGATTTTCCCCGCTGTTTTAAACTCGCGCTGCCCGAACTCTGGCATCAGCTCGTCTGTGCTGACGCTGAGATCTGCTGGTGAGCCGCGCATACCCTAGTCAATTCCCACAATCGCACAGGCCATTCCGCCTCACGGATGCCAAATGTCTCTTGGGCCCAAATTCTGTTTTACCTTTACCTGACCACTTAGTCCATTTTTTTGTGGCAATTACCAAATTTCGACTGAAAAGCGATAAGTTAGGGGCCTATAGAAAAGTACTTGATGTGGATGCGACGGAAGACACAAGGCATATTGGAAAACGGGTTGGGCGACGGCTCTGCGCCTTCTGTCCAGCGCTTCGTTGTCAATCTGGTTTTGATTACGGAGGAGAGTTCGGCTATTGTCGGCTCGTTGATTCCCTCACCTACTACTAGTCTCTACCCAATGACCAACCAGATTAAATCCAAAGACAGTCAGGCCGGTCGCCCGTCCTCGCCGAGCACAACTCAAACAAAGCGTACCGGCCGAATTCGAGAGCGTAACCGGGAGCTCATTCTCGCGGCCGCAGAAGAGGAGTTTGCGCTGCACGGATTTCGCGGAACGACAGTCCAGGGCATTGCCGAACGGGCGGACTTGCCAAAGTCCAACGTGCTCTATTACTTCAGCAATAAACAACGCATTTATTACGCTCTGTTCGATGACATTATGGACCGCTGGAATGCGGTGCTTTCGGAAATAAAGCCGGAGGACGACCCGGCACTGGCGTTAGCCAATTTCATCCGTGCCAAGGTAGAAATGTCGCGTACTCATCCCCTGGCATCGCGTTTGTTCGCGATGGAAATCATTCAGGGCGCACCGCTTCTCAAGAATCACCTATGCATCGGTATGCGCGAGTGGGTAAGGGGGCGCTCTGAGGTGATTCAGCAATGGATAGATGAGGGTCGCATGGAGCGAGTTGATCCCGTACAGCTCATTTTGCTTATCTGGTCATCAACACAGCACTACGCCGATTTTCAGGCCCAGATCCTCATAATTGAGGACAAGGAGGCGTATGTGCAAAAAGATTTCGACCATGCCGCGGATTTTCTGACGACCGTGATTCTGCGTGGCTGCGGTCTGGAATTACCGTAATGCCGCGATGGGGCTGCTGCGCTCGACCCGAAGCGAGCTCAGGCATTCTGACCTGCTTTGCCGCCGTTGTGTACGGATGTTCTGTCGAATTGGAATTTGCTGACTTAGTGGTCAAGTTTTTATTGACCCCCAAGTAAACTCTCTTTAAATTTCTCGCTTGTACTCGGCGCCCAAATCGCCGTGACAAATCAGATTTTCAATGAGAGTGACTATGACCCAACGCAAAGCCTACCGTGCCGCCATCCTTCACTGTACTGATGATCCGCGTGAGGTGGACGTCGATGCGTCCCACCAATATTTCGAAGACGGCCTGTTGGTTGTTGAGGATGGCGTGGTTGTCGAACTCGGCGACGCTGAACACATGTTGCCGGCATTGCCCAAAAACGTGAAAGTGGCTACCTATCCGAATGCGCTGATTACCCCCGGCTTTATCGATACCCATATCCATTTGCCGCAGGTTGGTATCATTGGCTCCTATGGCGCGCAATTGCTCGATTGGCTGGAAACATACGTATTTCCTAGTGAAGCCCGGTTTGTTGACCCTGATTACGCTCGTGCTCAGGCTGAGCTGTTTCTCGGTGAGTTACTGCGCAACGGCACCACCACTGCACTGGTCTTTGGCACCGTGCACAAGCAGTCGGTGGAGGCGTTCTTTGCGCGGGCTGCAACTCTCAACCTGCGGATGATCGCCGGCAAGGTGCTGATGGACCGGAATGCGCCGGTTTGCCTGACCGACACCCCGGAGTCGGGCTATTTGGACAGCAAGGAATTAATCGAGCGCTGGCACGGCAAAGGCCGTCTGCACTACGCGGTCACGCCACGTTTTGCGCCGACGAGTACGCCGGAGCAGTTGGCCTTGGCCGGCAGATTGTTCAAGGAATACCCCGACCTCTACATGCACACCCACATTTCCGAGAATCTGCAGGAAATCGAATGGGTCAAGGAACTATTCCCCGATCGGAATGGCTACCTGGATGTATACGATCACCACGGCCTGATTGGCGCCCGTTCGGTGTTCGCACATGGTGTCCATCTGCGGGATGACGAGTGTCAGCGCCTCGCCGAGACCGGCTCGGCGGTTGCCTTCTGCCCAACCTCAAATCTTTTTCTTGGCAGCGGCCTGCTTGACTTGGCCAGGCTGGAAGAGCACGGCGTCCTGGTGGGTTTGGGGACCGATGTTGGGGCTGGCACCAGTTTTTCACAGCTGCAAAGCCTCAACGAGGCATATAAGGTGTTACAGCTTCAGGGTCAGAAGCTCGATCCATTCAAGGCTCTGTATCTTGCCACCCTCGGCGGCGCTCGCTCGCTCTACCTGGATGACAAGATCGGCAATCTGAAGCCGGGCAAAGAGGCCGACTTTGTCGTGCTCGACTACCATGCCACTCCTTTGCTGCGCCACCGCCTGAGCCAAGCAAAAACCCTGAGGGAACGCCTTTTTGCTTTGATCATACTAGGTGACGACCGGGTAGTAATGGAAACGTTTAGTGCAGGGGTGTCGGTACATCAACGGTGAAATGTGTGCCGGCGGCATGTCGGCCCAATACATTGCTGTGTTGTCCGAAAAGCTATGCGCGGTCAACCCATTCTTTCGTTTACTCACTGTGTACAATCCAAAATAGAAATATCTGCCTTTACTTCCGCATCGCGGGCCGATAACTTTTTTTAGTTTTTAATATTGTGAGTTTTGTCGGATATTACCGTTGCAATTATTGTATACAAAAGCATAATCGAACTGGGCTTTCCTAACCTATCGGTCAACAATCCGTTAGCAGGGTGAGCCAGCCACCTTCCTCAAGAGGCTATTGGCACTTGCTATAGGCACTCTGGGTGATCGACAACAATAATGATGAGGAACACCTTGTGGAAACCATAAAGCAAGAACGGCGTTCGCTTCGACAATCAGAAAATAAAACTTGGCTCGACCGGATATTCAAACTCAACGAGCACAATACCAGCGTCAAGACGGAATTGGTCGCAGGTTTGACAACGTTCGTTACCATGGCCTACATCATCTTCGTAAACCCCAATATCATGGCAATTGCGGGCATTGATCACGGAGCCGCGTTCGTCGCGACCTGTATCGGTGCAGCATTCGGTTGCCTGCTCATGGGCTTTTACGCCAATTGGCCAGTGGGTCTGGCCCCGGGCATGGGGCTCAATGCCTTTTTCACCTTTACGGTCGTTGGTGAAATGGGTTACGCCTGGGAGGTTGCCCTCGGGGCAGTTTTCATCTCCGGAATTCTGTTCATGATTATGAGCCTGTCGCGCATCCGGGAATGGTTGCTAAACAGCATCCCTATGAGTCTTCGCTTTGCCATGGGTGCCGGGGTGGGGCTGTTTCTCGGGCTGATCGGTTTGAAATCTGCCGGGATTATCGTCGCCAGCCCGGCGACATTAGTCACCCTGGGCTCGCTTGGTGAGCCTCCGGCACTGTTGGCGGCCTTTTGCTTCTTGATGATTGCGGTACTCAGCCACCATAAAGTGTTCGGTGCGATCCTGATCAGCATGCTTACGGTCACGGCGATTGGTTGGGCTTTAGGGCTGGTGACGTATTCGGGGGTGGTCTCAATGCCACCAAGCCTTGCACCTACTTGGTTGGCGCTGGATATTGCCGGAGCGTTTAACGTGACGATGATCAGCGTCATCCTGGCATTTCTTTTTGTGAATCTGTTCGACACGGCTGGCACCCTGATGGGCGTAGCGCACCGTGCCCATCTGGTAGATGAAGACGGCAAGATCCAGAACCTGTCCCGAGCTCTAAAGGCTGACAGTACGTCCAGTGTCGCGGGTGCGCTTGTCGGCTGCCCACCGGTGACCAGCTATGTGGAAAGTGCCTCCGGTGTTGCCGCAGGTGGTCGCACCGGCCTCACGGCGGTGACGGTCGGCGTCCTGTTTCTCATGGCGTTGTTTTTCGCACCACTCGCGGGCATGGTCCCCGCCTATGCCACCGCAGGTGCGCTGATCTATGTGGCGATGCTGATGATGAGCGGTCTCGTGCATATCGATTGGGAAGACCTTACCGATACGATCCCGGCCATCATCATGGTAGTGATGATCCCGCTGACCTTCTCCATCGCAGACGGCATCGCTCTGGGCTTTCTGACATACGCCGTACTGAAGCTGCTTACTGGTCAACACGAGAAGGTTTCGATCAGCCTCTATGTGATCTGCGCCGCCTCCATTGCCTATTTCGCTTTTCTGTGACGCCCGGGCCGCTGCGGCGCGGCAGTTCCGCTCAAGCAACCATAAAAAATAAGGATAATCATGATGTTCATTCAAAAAATCCTGATTGCTATCGGTGTTGCTGTGGCGTTCGCCCCGGCAGCCCATGCCGAGAAGTTCTTCGGTTCTTCCAGTATTTCCCTGCTGTACAGCGACCAGTACGAAATTTTTGGTGCGCAGCAGGAATCGGCGACGGTGTTCACGTTTGAAAACGCCACTGGCCATAGCTGGGGAGACACCTTTCTCTTCGTTGACCGTTATCAGGTTCAGGGAAGCTCGGGCAGTAGCGACAACACCTACGGCGAATTTGCTCCGCGCTTGAGTCTGGGCTGGCTGAGTGGTCGGGACCTCGGCTTCGGGCCGGTTAAGACGTCTACCTGGCGGGTCAGTACGAGTTCGGTGGCGATGTTGAGGCGAATAACTACCTCTACGGTATGGGCTTGAGCTGGGACGTTCCGGGAATGCTGTACTTCAACACCAACGTCTACTATGTCGATAACAACACGATTTTTGACGAGCCCGACGACTGGCAATTGACCTTGACCTGGGGTGCACCGTTTGAGATTGGGGAGGCGCTTTTCCTGTTTGATGGCTTCATTGATTACGCCGCTGGCGTCAGTGGCGCTCAGGACACAGACTTGCACATCAATCCGCAGTTCAAGCTGGATCTGGGGAATTTCACCGGCAATTCTGGTGTACTGTACGCTGGCATCGAGTACTCATATTGGCGTAACAAGTACGGTAGCCCTGCCATTGACACGGAGAACGCCGTCAGCGCGCTGGTGAAATACCACTTTTGATCGTCCAGAGAGTCGGACAGTATCAACTATCTGACTCCCGGTTGCGCACCCTTCCTCCAGCTTTAACCCAATGAAAGTACTTGTCCAAGCACGCTGGTGGCGTGATGCCGACCAGAACTTACGTGCGTTCTTGCGACACGGCACGGGCCTTAAGTCGGAATAGGGCGATACGATTGATCTGCTCAATGGCAGTGCGGCGCTCTTCCTCAATACTGTTTTCCAGGCGCTTGTCGAAAGCAGCCAGGATCGCGTAGCGGTCGCTACCGCTGACTGCCATCACGAAGGAAAAGCCGAAACGTTTTTTGTAGGCGGCATTGAGGCGCTCGAACCGCGCCATCTCTTCAGGCGTGCATTGATCAAGGCCTACGCCCGCTTGTTCGCGGGTGGAATCGTTGGTCAGTGTGCCAGCGATTGCTGCCTTGCCCGCAAGATCCGGGTGAGCCCGAATGACCTCCAGTTGGCGGTCCGTGCTCGCTTCCTCAAGTATTCTGGCCATAGCCTCGGCAAGTCCCTGGGGCGAGTCCTGATCCTCCCCTATACCTCGCTCCCAGGCCAATTCGGCAACCCAGGAGGAGTGTTCGTAGATGTCAGCAAAGCGAGTAACGAAATCGACGCGTTTTAACTGGCTGGGCCGCGGACTCAAAGTCTTTTTGCTCATGGGGATAAAATTTCCGTGCAATGTGAATGTCCATTTAAGAATGGCAGAACTTTAATGTATACAATAAATGATGCAAAGTGTATCCTATTTTTAGAAAGGTCGACATCCTGAAGTCGCACTTTTAACTGAATAACGGCTATTACTAATACAGGAGAGCATTATGGGACGCCTGACCACCCATGTTTTGGATACTTCCCGCGGTCGCCCCGGGGAGGGTATTCGCATCGAAGTCTACCGTCTGGAAGGTGAGGCCCGGGTGCATCTAAAAGACGTTATCACCAATAACGATGGACGGTGCGATGCACCCATTCTTGAGGGTGACGCTTTTACCGCCGGTGAGTTTGAATTGGTCTTTCACGCGGGAGATTACCTCCGGCGCCAGGGCGGTGACGTCGCCGAGCCCCATTTTCTAGACGTTATCCCGCTGCGCTTTGGCGTCGCCGATGGCTCCCAGCACTATCACGTACCCCTGCTGCTTTCGCCCTACAGCTATTCCACCTACCGCGGTAGCTGATCAGCCCACACCGCTGGTTCCCTAACAATAACTGCACAGGAAGAGAGCAGACTTATGCAGGCCTTTATTCTGGATTTCGTCAATTTCATGCTGCGTTGGCTGCATGTGATCGCGGCCATTGCCTGGATCGGAGAGTCAATCTACTTCGTGATGCTGGACAACGGCCTGAAAACGCCCAAGGGTGAGGACTGCCGAAAGAAAGGAGTTTTCGGTGAAATGTGGGCCATACATGGTGGCGGCTTCTATCACAACCAGAAATATGCCACCAGTCCCGCCGCACTCCCTGACGACTTGCATTGGTCTTTCTGGAAGGCTTATACCACCTGGCTGTCCGGCTTTGCGTTGTTCGTCATTTTGTACATGGTCAACCCGAGCTTTTATCTAATAAACCCCAATAGTAGCTGGGAGTGGGCGGCAAACCTGTCGGATTGGCAGGCCAACGGTGTGGCGTTACTGTTCCTGATATCGGGCTGGATTGTCTATAATGAGTTATGCAAGCGCATCAGTCCCAACATGGAGCGAGATGGCATCCTGAGCATTGCGGTAGCGGTCCTGATGGTGGCGGTGGCCTATCTCAGTACCCAGCTCTTTGCCGGTCGGGCCGCGTTCCTGCTGACCGGTGCGGTCATGGCGACCGCGATGTCCGCAAACGTTTTCTTCTGGATCATTCCCGGCCAGCGCCGCATGGTCAACGCAATGAAGGCAGGCGAGACCCCCGACCCCCTCGACGGCAAACGGGGCAAGCAACGCTCGGTTCACAATACCTATTTCACGCTTCCTGTGGTGCTGCTGATGATCAGCAACCATTACGCCTTTGCCTACACCCATCCGCAGTCATGGATCATCATGTCGCTATTCATCCTGGCAGGTGCCGTTATCCGCCAGTTTTTCGTGCTGATGCACGCAGGCAAGACGCGCCCGTCTTATCCTGCTGCGGGGGTGGCGTTGATTTTCCTGGCTTTCTGGATGGCGGCGCCCGCCGACAAGATGGCCGCCTCCACCAGTAGTAACAGTGTCAGTAGTAGTGCTGCACAAGAGAGCCAAACCACGGAGAAAGTGCATGCGCTTATTGATAAGCACTGCGTCGCCTGCCACGCACAGGAGCCGACGAGTCCGGGTTTCTCTGCACCACCGGCGGGCATCATGTACGATAATCTGGAGCAAATCTTGCGCTACAAGGACAAAATTCAGGAGGTTGTGTCCAGCCGCTATATGCCATTGGGAAATACCACCAACATGACGGATGAAGAGCGTGATGTTATCGCGGCCTGGAAGGATTAATGCACGACGTTGCCGCTTCTCATTATCGAACCTGGTCAGTCTGTCGTTTAAATTTCGTATACAATAGGGAGAGCGTAATCAGTCACAACCAGCAGGAACGTGCATGAGTCAGCCAGTGTCAGAGCGGAAGTTGACCGGAAGCAAAGCGGGCCCACGAGCACAGCTCCAGCGTACTACGGATAATGGAACAGAGCGCCACGATGCAATCTACCGTTCAATCAGTGATGCTGTCATTGAGCATCGCCTGAAACCTGGCGCTCGGTTGCGCGAGGACGCGCTCTCCGAGGTCTTTGGTGTCAGTCGTACCGGCATCCGCAAGATATTGCAGCGGTTGGCCCTGGAGCAATTGGTCACGCTGACCCCTCGGCGCGGCGCCAGCGTGACAAGGCCTACGGCCGATGAAGCCAGGGACGTTTTTGCCGCGCGGCAAATGGTTGAATGCGGCCTGATGGCAGAAGTGGCGAAGCGCATCACCGAGGACAACGTCCGGGAATTGCGCAGTCTGGCACGGCAGGAGAGCGACGCACTGCGGTCCGGTGAACGGAGCGCCGCAATCAAGATTTCCGCCGCCTTTCACGAGCGCCTGGCTCAAATCTCCGGCAACGATACGCTTGCCGAGTTTGTGGCGGGGCTTTGTTCGCGCTCGTCCCTGATACTCGCCGTCTACGGTAATTCGGGCCAGTTGGGCTGCGAGACCCACGACCATGACGAACTGATCCAGCTCCTCGAGCAAGGGCATGGTGATAGGGCACGAGACTTTATGGATCGTCACTTAAAGGCTATCGAAGCTTCGCTTCTGATCGTTGAAGAAGCAGCCGAAGTACCCGATTTATACCGCATCTTTGGTAGCTAAACACCTGCTGCGGTTACCCTGCCAGAACACGCCCTGAGCCATCGGCCTGGGGCAAACGCCAGAAAACCCGAGCGCCCTCCTGTCTATCGCTGCCACTTGGCCGGGCTGGCCAGCCACTGAGGCTGAATTGGCTTGAGCGAATTGGCCGGCCGTCTGTTTAGCTATTCACGTTAGTTTTACTGCTGTTGCCGGATGACTCGATACATTTGGGTGTTGCGCCGCGCCTGCCTGTTTCGAAAGCGCGGGTAATGCGTCGTGCGAGGCTTTCGTTTTTTGGTAATGGCAAAATTCCCAAAGATTGTTGGTGAGCTATTGCAAAGCCAGTGGATACACTATAATTTTATATTGTATACAGAAATTTTTGTCCAGTATAAGGTGCCAGATACGCTTTCTGGAGCACAAAATAGAAAGGATAAGGTGCAGTGACTTCAGCCATTAATGATCATTACCCTCGCGATTTGATCGGCTACGGCCGCCAACCCCCCGAGGCTAACTGGCCGGGCCAGGCCCGGGTCGCCGTACAGTTCGTTCTCAACTACGAGGAGGGAAGCGAGAACTGTGTGCTGCACGGCGACAGTCATTCCGAGCGTTTTCTTTCCGAGATCGTCGGTGCCGAGGCATATGCCAATCGCCATATGAGTATGGAATCCATTTACGAATATGGTTCCCGGGTCGGGGTGTGGCGGGTGCTCAAGGAATTCGAGAAACGTAGCCTGCCGCTGACGGTATTCGGCGTCGCCATGGCGCTGCAGCGTAATCCGGAGGTGGCTCATGCCTTCAAGGCCATGGGTCACGAAGTTGCCTGTCACGGCTGGCGCTGGATTCACTATCAGGAGGTGCCGGAGAGTGTTGAACGAGAGCATTTGTGCCACGCGGTCAAGGTTTTTCAGGACATTTACGGCGAGAAGCCGCTGGGCTGGTACACAGGGCGCGATAGCCCAAACACCCGGCGCTTGTTGCTCGACCAGGGCGATTTCCTCTACGACAGCGACTACTACGGCGATGACCTGCCGTTCTGGCGTCGCGAGCGAGACAGCTCTGGCGAACAGCATAATCATCTGGTGGTGCCTTATACCCTGGATACCAATGACATGCGCTTTGCCACGCCCCAGGGGTTCAACACCGGTGAGGACTTCTTCACATACTTGCGGGATGCCTTCGACGTCCTCTACGCCGAAGGGTATGACACCCCGAAGATGCTTTCCGTGGGCTTGCATTGCCGGTTGATCGGCCGCCCGGGCCGCTTTCGAGGCTTGCAGCGTTTTCTCGACCATATAGAACGTCATGATCGGGTCTGGGTGACTCGTCGCATTGATATCGCACGACACTGGATTGAGCACCACCCGGACACCCAAGGACCAACCGCTTCTGATATCCAAGGACCAACATAATGGCCAACAGTAATTCGACCCCAAAGACCTATTACGCGCCTGAGGGTGGGCATCCACCGCAGACACAGTTGTTGTCGGACCGCGCCGTCTTCACTGAGGCCTATGCGGTTATCCCTAAGGGCGTGATGCGAGACATCGTCACCAGCAACCTGCCGTTTTGGGAGAACACCCGCCTTTGGGTCCTGGCGCGCCCGTTGTCCGGCTTCGCTGAGACCTTTTCCCAATACATCATGGAAGTCTCACCAGGGGGCGGCAGTGATTTGCCAGAGCTGGACCCGGAAGCGGAAGGCGTTCTTTTCGTTGTGGAAGGTGAGCTTTCGTTAACGCTTCAGGGTGAGCAGCATGTCATGCAAGAGGGCGGTTATGCCTTCATTCCAGCAGGCAGCACGTGGAAGGTTCGCAACAATTTGGCCGCCCCTGTGCGGTTCCATTGGGTGCGCAAGGCCTATGAACAGCTGGATGGTATCGACTCGCCCGAGGCGTTTGTCACCAACGAGAATGATATCGAACCGACCGAAATGCCTGATACCGAAGGATGCTGGACGACGACGCGCTTCGTCGATCCCAAAGACATTCGCCACGACATGCACGTCAATATTGTCACCTTCCAGCCTGGCGGGGTGATTCCCTTCGCCGAAACCCATGTCATGGAACATGGGCTCTATGTTCTTCAAGGCAAGGCGGTCTATCTCCTTAATAAGGACTGGGTCGAAGTGGAGGCCGGCGATTTCATGTGGCTTCGGGCATTCTGCCCGCAGGCCTGTTATGCCGGCGGCCCGGGACCTTTCCGCTACCTCCTTTACAAGGACGTAAATCGTCATATGAAACTGGGCGGCTTCGGCCACCGATAACCAAGGTGAGGTAACACCATGTTGGAACTCAAGGCGCAGCCGCTGACGCCGGAGGCGTTCGCAGCCTTCGGCGACGTTATTGACAGTCGCGTGGCCGATTCTTTTCCTATTAATGGGGGGCGGACTCGTCGCTACCATGATTTGGCCAGGGTCGAAACCCTTGGAGACGAGGCGAAGGCGCTGATCAGCATTTTCGTCAGCGAGCCGGTGGAACTACCGCTGGAGCTCGACAGTCTTGAGCGCCATCCCCAGGGCAGCCAGGCCTTCATGCCGCTGCATGGCGAGCGCTTCCTGATTGTGGTGGCGCCACCGGCAGAGGCTGTTGACCCTGCTGCCGTACGGGCCTTTGTTACCGATGGTCGCCAGGGCGTGAACTATCGTGCAGGCACCTGGCACGCTGTTCAGTCGGTACTTGAGTCCCAGGGAGAGTTTCTTGTGGTCGACCGTGGCGGTGCGGGTAGCAACTGTGACGAGCATCCCCTCAAAGTGCGAGTAACTCTATGATATTTACTTTTTTGCGGAAAGGTTATTGGGTAGCCAGTTCCGGAAACAGTGATTAGACCGTTGTCGACCACAAAAACAACATCCATCGGAGGAATTCACATGACATGTATGACCGCAGCAGAGGCCGCTGTTCACGTTATGAAGAAAGAAGGCCTCGACATGACGTTCGGAGTACCCGGCGCCGCCATTAATCCATTCTACGTCGCGATGCGCAAAGTCGGCGGCGTGGCTCGCCATGTGGAGGGGGCTTCACACATGGCTGAGGGCTATACCCGAACCAAGGCAGGCAATATCGGGGTATGCATTGGCACCTCGGGCCCGGCGGGCACCGACATGATCACGGGACTGTATTCGGCCATGGGGGATTCGATTCCGATTCTGTGCATCACCGGCCAGGCCCCGTGCCAAGCTGCATAAGGAAGATTTTCAGGCCGTGGATATCCGCGCCATCGCCAGCCCGGTCACCAAATGGGCCACGACAGTTCTTGAGCCAGCAGACATTACAAAGAGACTCGAAATGCCCAAGTTTGCGGCAAACCTAAGCATGTTGTTCACCGAAAAGCCGTTTCTGGACCGCTTCCAGGCTGCAGTCGAAGCGGGCTTCACCGGCTTAGAGTATCTTTTTCCCTATGACTATAGTCCGGCCGAGATCAAGCAGCGCCTTGATGACCACGGCCTCTCCCAGGTGCTGCATAATCTGCCGGCGGGGGATTGGGGTGCGGGCGACCGAGGTGTTGGCTGTAATCCGTATCGGGTCGGGGAGTTCCGCGCCGGTGTTGAAAAAGCCATTGAGTACGCCACCGCTCTCGGATGTAAACAGGTCAACTGCCTGGCGGGTATCCAGCCGAAAGATGTCAGTGATGAACAGGCGCGACAGACCCTGGTCGATAATCTGCGCTTCGCCGCGGACAAGCTCAAGGCCGCGGGCATCCTGCTGCTGGCGGAACCCATCAACACACGGGATATTCCCGGATTTTTCCTCAACGGAACAGAGCAGGCGCTGGCGATTTTCGATGAAGTAGGCAGCGATAACCTCAAGCTCCAGTACGACATTTATCACATGCAGATCATGGAAGGGGATCTGGCTCTGACTCTTGAGA
>Ga0209414_1001215_pt1 | contig 12326 bp, 17 predicted proteins | sample LakVidmifraction_4_FD_181154 | JGI IMG/M metagenome (GOLD analysis project Ga0209414, IMG submission 181154) | Hypersaline microbial communities from Lake Vida, Antarctica - Brine Hole Two &gt;0.2 micron (SPAdes) (version 2) | ecosystem: Environmental > Aquatic > Non-marine Saline and Alkaline >... | reverse complement strand
CGCTTAATTGTGCGTGTAATTGTGCTTTGCTATTACAAATTAAAGTAAAATTATATTTTAAACTTCTTTGGTTATATACTATTTCGCCACCGCTTGCTACTGTACTAAAATCATAGAGACTGTTCATCCCAGGTACTCCACTTTTGATTTTTTTCTTGCTTGGTGTTGAAAGTTCTTTACTATTTAGAATTAAATTAAAGTCCTTAAAGGAATGTTTATTGTTAAAAGTAATTCCTATCATAATCCGTTATTCCTCCCAGCAACTAAATTTGTATTCCCTATAAGTTTGTTTATATCATCTATCAAATATTCTGCTACTGCTTTCCCATTGCCTAATACTAACTGTAATGTTATTGGTTGTTTTGTAGTATCGGTATTAGGTAATATATTCCCGCCACTATTAGCATAAGGATTTTCACTCTTAGGTATAATCATTTCACCCTCATGTATATTTGCAACTTGGTCAAAAGGAATATATCTCGAACCTACTGCATAACTACCGCGCGTTGAACTTTGCTTAACCCCTGTTGTTTTATAGTTAGTTGTTACTGTTGCATCTTTATCCTCTATATCCGTCCCGTTAAACCAGTCTAGTATACCTTTTGCTTTTTGTATTACTTTTGTTATCCCACCGAATACCGTACTAAATAAATCTGCAACTAAATCTAGGCTAGGCTTTATAAAATAATACATTCCTTTTACAACTTTTATAACATCCGCGATTATATCTATTGCTAACTTAACCGCCACTACAATCAAAGGGAATACCAATTCAAATATAGCTTTAATCCCTGGCATTGCTTTTTTTACAGTTCCCCACAACCCCATGATAATAGGCATTAAATCGGTTTTAACTGTGTCTACTAATCTGTCAAAACTAGGCTTTATGTAGTTATATGCTTGCATTACTGCATTTTTTATAATAGGGAAATTCTTATTAAATATATCTTTCATAAAATTGAACGTTGGTACTAAATAATTTCTTACAAAATCACTTATGCCTTTAAATATAGCCATTGTTATGTCGAAATTACGTTTAATTGCATCTTTTATAATTGGCATATATGGCTGAATCCATTCCCAAATTGCTTTAAATGCTGGAATTAAAGTATTAGTTATAAAATCACCAACAAATTTAAAAGCTACACCAGCAACTTGCATTGCTTTATCTATAAAACTTTGTATCTGTGGCATATGTGCAATAATCCATGTTAAAAATCTATTAAATTGTGGTAATAGTTTCTCACCTAATGTTATCATTACTACATCAAAAGAAGCTTTCATTTTCTCCATCATTGCTGATACTGTAGCTTGTTGAGTTTTAAACGCTGCTTCTGTTGCTCCTACCGCTTCGCCCATTGCCTTAGTCTTAGTTGAAAAGTTGTCAGCCTGTGCGCCTGTTAATGCTAATACTGCGCCCCCAGCTTCTACACTACCAAACATATTTAATAATTCTGTATCATTACCTTTTACAGTTTCTTTTAATCCCTCTAATGTTCCTTGTAGTCCTAAACTTTCTATAGCAGATTTACCACTTTCAAAACCCATCTTTTTAAGTGCTGTTGTCATACTATCCGAGGGTTTTAATAGTCCTTGCATTACTCCCCTAAGTTGTGTGCTTACCTCTGCGGTATTGCCTGTTACTCCTGTTAAAGTTGCCATTGCACCAAATAATTGTTCCTGTTTAACTGTTAATGCACCCGCTAAAGGTATTACTTTTCCCATACTTGATGCCAGTTCTGGAAAAGTTGTTTGACCTAATTTAACTGTAAGAAAAGCTAAATCAGAAGTTTGTTGTGCCGCCTTTGCGCTTGTGTCTCCGTAACCTTTAGTAACCGCGCTTAAAAGATTAACTGAATCCGTTACTGTTGCATTTCCAGCACTTGCGCCTTTTGTACTTATTTCTAGTATCTTCATAGCATCATCTGTCTCACCAAATGCTGAAACAACTTGATACAATCCATCTGTTAACAATTCGGTTGACGTTCCTGTGTCTGTTGATAGTTTCTTGACTGCATCACCCATATTACCTATTTTAGTTTTAACGTCTCCATCAAGTAAAGTTGCTACATTTGCCATTTGTTTCTCAAATTTAACCGCTGCGCCTGTTGCTAATCCGCCCAAACTTACAGCAGCAGCACCCGCCGCCAATACAATAGCACCGCCCCACTTTGCAGCAGTACCAATTCCGCTCATAAATGTTTTGTGTGTTCTTTGCGCTCTGTTATCAATTCCCTCTAATCTTTCATTTACTCCTTGATCGTTCAGAATCACCGATCCCATCATTTCAAAAATTTGCAATTATTCCACCTCCTTATCGAGATTTCTAATTTCAATCGCTTTTTCTATTGCTTCTTCGCTAGTTAATTTGTTATTATCAATAGCTTTTTCAGGCTTAAAAGTTAACTCTTTAAATTTATCAAAACTCATAAAGTTACTTTTATCCATATTTTGATATTTAACTAGCCATTGTTGCCATAACTTATCTTCGATACTTCGCATTTGAGCATCTATTAATAATTTAGTTATCATATTTAATTTTATTTTTGTATTAGGATTAATTCCATAATCGCTATGTAATAAGTAAATTACTCTTGTATATCCGATTGCATAGCTTGTGTTAAAAAACCTAGTGTTTCCTTATCCATAAATATGGCTTTAAATGTATTTATCGTTAACATGAAGCTTTGTTTTCTTACTTCTTCGATTTCCTGTTCGTTAAATATTGCTACTATTCCCAAAACTTCTTCTTTTACCAACTTACTATTTTTTAATATATATTTAATCATGTTAATACCAGCGGTCATCTTGCTTTGTCCCTCTATTTTTCCTTTTATTTCTTCTCTATATTTATCAATATCAAGTTTGTCGTATAGGTCAACCACTACTGGCAACATATCAAACGCTTTTTCTGTACTAATCATTAATAAAAACCTCCAATATAAAAGCACCCCTAAGGATGCTTATGTTTTAGTTATTTGTTACTGTATCTGATCCAAATGTTGCTAGTGTTCCACCTGTTACTGCGGTTACTTGTTCTTCAACTGTTACTGACTTAGTATATGCCACTGTTACCACTTGACCGCTCGTAGGTGGTGTAGTGAGTGTTAAGTTAACTATACTTAAATCATTAACATTTCTAGTAGCTGCGGTTACTGCATTTGCTACTGTATCAACTAATACTGTAAATCCTGTAAATGGTACTGGCGAAACTACGTCTGCATTAAAGTCTATGCGTATTTCTCCACTATCTACAATAGGATTACCAACTACATATAAGAGTGTTGCTACGCTAGGTTTAGGGTATCTAATTATATAAGGTAATACTTTTGGTGTAAGTGGATTTTGATGTGCTATAAATTCTACTGGTAATACATTGTCATTATCGTCTTCGGTCTTCATTGACAACCCGCCATCAGATAAAACATTCTGTAAAATTACTATTACTGGAACTCCTGTACCGCTTATAGTTCCAACAAGTGCAATATTTGAAATATAATCACTTTCTAGTATTTCCGTTCTACCTGTTATAATATCATAATTTGTATCTGTGTCACTATCAACATCAGCACTTATTAAAGCCATTTTTAGTATTTCTGTAGTGACTTCAAGTAAATTAACTTTCATTTTTGCATCACCCGAAACAAAATACTTTAATCCTTTTATGTTTTCGGATTTTATACCATCAACTTTTACCATTCTTGTTTTTACATCAATTGTAACTTCATTACCACCGCTAGTTGCTGAAAGTATTCTCTCGGTTGGTAGGTTATAGTCCAACCAGACTGCGCCAGCATCAATGAGAAGATTTTTTGCGGTATTTTCATTATATCCTATTGTTTTATCCATCTAATTACCTCCTAAATATTTTTACTATATATCTTAACTGTCTTCTCTGTACTTCTATTTCGTCTAATTTCAATCTATAAGGCTTTTCCCTATAAATTCTAACGTAATAATTGTCTGTAAGTTGCTTATAATCCTTTAATAAATCATCTACACTTTTAGTAATAGTTTCAACTTCTACATTATTACTTGTGTTGCTCCATACATCTATTTGCATTTGATTTAAGTCTGCATAATTGTTTTCAAAAACTGTAGGAAAACTAAACACTATATAAGGATAGACTTTATTGTTTGCTAATGACTTTGGATAAATGTCAGGAAATGTTGGGATGTTTAAAGTAGATAGTTTAGAGTAAATTAAAGCATACACGTCTAACATATTCTATTCCCTCCCTAATCTACTATATAAATCTTCTGCTACATCTATAATCTTTGGTATAGCATTAGTCACACCTTTTTCAAGGTATGGTTGAGCCTGTTGCTTGCTAGTTCCCTTTTCAACAAATATAGCATAAGGCGCATTTACATTTGCCCCAACATAAACACCCTTATTGTTTGGCATAACCTCGCTCACGATACTTCTTTTAAGGTTACTACTTAATACAGGTGTAACGCTTTGAACTTCCGCCACGCAAAGAACCCCAACTTTTTTACTAAACTCTCTTTTGTTATCTTTCATAACTTTTAACACATCTGACAAATGGCTAGTATAACTCATGACAAAAAACCTCCATGTGTCCTATATCCCAGGGTATTTTTTTAACTTCATAATCTATGCCCTTGTAAGTTATAATGCTACCCTCTTTTATATCTGTATCTACCTCACACATAACCCTTTTAGTAACCTCTATATCGTAACCATATGCTTTAAGTAAAAGTTCCCTTGAATAAGGCTGAACATTAACTCTCATGCTTTTTGTAACACTTACACCTGGGATATAATTACCATAAATATCTTGTGTTCCAACCCCTTGATTAGTTAAAGTTATAGTATCGTTTTTAAGCACTCAAATACCCCCTCTAACCTCTCATAAGTAACTTGGGTAATGGTAATAGGCTTTTAACACTTGGTGGTATATCGTCAATGTAAGTACCACTCAATGAGCCTTGTGAAAATTGTTTCATGCCCTCATTACCTCTTTTGTTATATGCTATTGTTACAAATTCGATTATTGCATCTGGATAATCTTCTTCTGCTATTGTAGTTTTTAGGTAATTGTTAATTGAAGTTACTGCCTTGCGGATATATAAGGTCAATACTATATCATCATCACCTAATAATATATTTAGATCATCTAATATCATTATTTATCACCATGCTTTTTATCTTCTTTTTTCTTGTCAACTTTTCTAGTTTCAAGTTTCTTTTTATCTGCTAATTGTTTTCTAGCCTTGTTGAATGAAGCTAATCCCATAATACGTACCTCCTTACATAATAAAAACACCTACTAAATAGTAAGTGCTAGTTGTTGTTTGTTATATTCTTCTAAATACATCCATTTAGCGGGTTTACCATTTATCTTGCCTGCTGACTTTAGTTTATATTTACAACAAGCGGTAATATGTGTTGCTGTTGACAATCCAACGTAGTCACAAGCATCTTTCATTGATTTAAAAGTCTCGCCATTATTCAAACATATTACACTAATCATTCTTGCCTTTGCTACATTCAGGTTATGTTCTATATACAAATGCTTTCCCTTTTTAAGTTCACTCATTATTTTTTTAGTTTCATCACTATGGTGTTTGCCGTACATAGGATGTTTATTTGTAGGAATACATTTATGTGATTCACTCATTGCCTTCTTAACTTCTATTGTTTGACACTTACCATAAAAGGGATTGTTTATGCCTGCATTTGTGCCTTCCTTAGCCATGATTATCCTAAGTTTAGTTTTTTCGGAATGGTGTTTTCCTTTCATATAACTTGTGTAGCCACGCTTTGACCAGTGTGATTCTCTTATTCTTTTTCTAGTTTCATTGGAGAGAAATTCAACGCAAACACCACCTTTCCCCCCGCCTCTAAGGTTATAATACATAGAGTTATTATAAGCCTTAACACCCTCAATAGCTTCAAACTCTTTTTTATATGCTTCATCTTCACTTATACATTCAAGTAATATATTTTTAGTAAAGTTTTCTACCCCATATTTTATTAATGCTTTTTTGATTAAGATGCCACTTCCCATATATAAATCCTTTGCAATAGTACAACCACAACTTCTTTTGCCTATATATTTCTTGCCATTTATATTATTTGTTATTTCATATACGTAATGGTTCATCTAAACCACTCCTTTAATATCAAACATTAACTGTTGAGTATTATTTTTATAGTTTAGATATTTTAGGATTTTTACTTCTCTTTTCTTTGAAAAATATTTTTGTTTTGGATACCATTCAAAGAAATCTCTATCTATTTTACTGCAATTACACGATTGGCAACTAGGAATAATATTATTGGTTGTATACTCTCCGCCTTTATTTAATGCAATGAAATGTTCTTGAGTTAAAAACATTTTTTTACCACAGTAGGCACATGAGTTATCAAAAGATAATTTAATACTTTCCCATTGTTCAATAGTTAGTGTATGAGGTAACATAGATTTTTTCGCCCTATAGTTATGTGCTTTTATGCAAGCTTTTTCAGGATTTTCTTTTCTATATCTTTGTCCGTATAACCTAGTTTTTTCTATATTATCTTCATAATATTTTCTAGAACTTATTTTTATTTTATCAACATTTTGTGTTCTATAATTTTTATGGCTAGCTTTTTCTTTTTCTATATTATTTTTATAATATACCTGGTGATATTTTCTGTCTCTTTGTAAATTATCTATATGGTGTTGTTTGTCATATTTTGCAGTGCAACTTTTACAAGCAGCTTTGTAACCACCTTTTGTGGTATGTGTTTTACAATACATATCTATTGTTTTTTCTTCCCTACATTGCGTACATATCTTTGTTTCCATAATTATCAACCCCTTGTATATATTATAACATTTAGTCCAAGGACTTGCAAGGACTATTTTAATAATGTATAATATATTTGAGGTGATAATATGGCTAACAAAGATTTAAAGAATAGAACTCCAATGTCTAATGCAATTGATACAATAATACTTAATAAACTAAAAGCATACTCGCTTGAAAGTGGTATACCTATATCAAAATTATTAGATAAGGCAATTGAAGAATATTTAAAGTCTACTAAATAAATAGTAGACTTATTTTTTTATGCTATTTTATGCTTGAATATTACTAATTTTATATTTTTAGTATCGTAAACTTTACTCCAATTTGTAGCAGTCGCAAGTTCTGCAAGTGTAGGAGTTTTGCCAGCAACCGCAACTTCTGTCCATTTAATACCTCTTGGATGAAGAATGAAGTGTTGTCTGTTAATTAATATATCTTCTCCAGCCAATGAATCTCTGTCAACCTCTGTTGGTGTAGGTGCCGCTCCATTTCCTAAACCAAATACACCACCACCAAACAAGTAACTAGTATAAACACCGCCAGCTACCGGGCAAGTATCGTCAACAACAACTTTATATCCTAGGTAAGTTGGAATGTTAACTAACCCATCACTTGAAGTCAAATAAACAATTAAGTTATCTTTTTGTAGTTTGCTATAAGTAGCTGAATGCATTCCTATTGCAACTAATTTGCTTGCGTTGTCGCCTAGTTTTTGTTTTGCATCAATTACAGTACTTGCACTAATAACCGCCAAGTCACCAACTAAAGCAGATATATCATGTACGTTTGCGTTTGCAGTTGTTTCTATTCCAGCTAAAGACTTAAATAATATTTTACTTCTTTCTCCAACCCAAAATTTAGCAACCTTTGAAGCAATTACTGCCATAGGGTCTGCTCCACTTAATGCTGCTGCGAGTTCGTTTGCTCCCCATGCTTTACCTCTCATTTGTAGTCTTGCTGCGTCTTGTCCAGTAGTGATTCCACCAACTGTGAGCGAAACACTGTCTGATAGTTCTTCGCTATCACCAGTAAGGTCATTGAAATAAGGCATTTGAATCATTAGTCCACCGCTTGTTGCTAAAGCATCTAAGGATGAATCAGTCTCGATTATACCCGCTGCTACAAATGTATCTAATCTGTTGACCTCTTGTACTAAGTATGAATTGAATACCTCTGGAACAATTATATCGCTAATTTTTACCATTAATAATTACCACCTTTTTATTTATTACTAGCTGCCATTAAAGTCTTAGCTAGTTCGGGATTTTCTTTAAACATTTTACCTTGTTCTGTTAAATTAAAAGTTTCTTTTGCGAATGGATTTTTTCCACCAATGTTACCGTTGCCTTTCGGTGGGGTATAACTGCCGCCCTTCAATCTTTCTGTCACTAAAGTTTCTACATGACTTGCAAATATTGCTTCAAGTTTATCAAGGTTTTTAACTGTCATTTCTTCATTTTCACCTATAAAGAAATCAACTAAATCTAAAGGTAACTTCTTTTCTATTGCAATCTTTTGGCTTTTAGACGTTAAATCTTTTCTAATTCCCTCTTTTTCCATATTAGCTATTTTAGCTTCAAAATCAGCCATTTTTTTATTATTTGCTATTTCTTTCGGGTCTGCGGTTGGGTTTTCTACATTAAATCTTTCGGTGTAAATTCTATCTAAGTTATTTGTTTTAAAAGTTTCAATTCCTTTAGTTAAGTGTTTATCTTTCTCGCTATCCATAAAACTTTTGAAATCTGAATCATTTAACTTATTTTTGAATACCTCTAAACTAGGTTGTACCTTAAAGCTATCTAAATAAGTTTTTACACTCTCTGAATCCTTGTTAGTTGTTAAATATTCTTGTACCTCTGATAATTCCATTTAATACTCCTTTTGCCCCTTTAGACTTTTACAAACCTAAGACGCATTTTATTTTTGGACATATAAAAAGCACCCCGTTTAGGATGCTATGTTGGTTTATTTATTTTTGCTTTTATGATTTTAGTATTTTCTTTGCGTGTAAAATTTCTACTATGACACATAGGACACGATTTTCTCTTTAATAAAAAATAATATATGAGATAAAACACTCCTAAGAATAAAATAAACATTCCCCACGAAAACTTTTTAATTGGTTGCACGTTTTGTTTACAGTTTCTACAATACTTCATTAATTGCCCCCTACCTCTTATTTAAAAGGTAGGTCTTAATGCCGAATCACTTCGTGCGCCTACATAATATATATATTACCATATAATTTAAAATATGCTACTATTATTTTATTCCTTTTGCTTTTGCCCATTCGCTATAAGTCGTGTAGTCTATTACCTCTTTAGTGATATTATCTTTCCTGTTACTTGCTTTCCATCCCTCGTAAGGAATATTAATCCATACACACCTACAACCGACATGTAAAGGTATAGTAGGAGCCGAACTATCATCAATATCGAACGTTTCGCCATCCAATGCGCCATCTTCTGGCTCTGTACTCGTGTCAAGTGTTGCGCTCCATTGATGTTTTTTTATTCCTGTATTGATAGCAATTTTTATTGATGCTTGACTTTGTAATTTAGCCATTTCATTATTAACTAGTAACTGCGATTGATAAGCGGTAGTATTAAAACTCTTTTTTAAATCTTGTGCTACTTTATCAATAGTTGTATTTCCTTTCATGGTATTTTCTAAGCCATCTTTGAGTTTGTCTATTAATTCAGCTTTATGTTTCCAAATTCTATCACTGAACATATCGCCCTCGAATTTTTGATTAATAGCCGATTGAATAAATTCATCTTTTAGTATATTAAATTTTAAATCTATCTTTAATCCATCATCTAATAAAAAAGCCTGTTTATAATAAGTATCTTTATAACTATTTATTAATATATCGGTCATTATCTTAACTTCGCTATTACCTAAATCTTTGCCTATACCAGTTAACAAAGTTTTATACCCTGTGCTATTTTTTTCTTTCTGTGTCATTTTTAAAAAGCCCTTTACTGAATATTTAATAAATAAAGCCCCTAGCATTACCTCTATGGCATCTAAAGACTTTTTTTGTTCCTCGTATACCTCTTTCATATCTTTGTTAGCGTTAGCTTCATTATCTAGTGTTATTTGTTCTATTTGTTTTCTATATTGTTTGTTCATATTCATCACCACCTTAAAATAAAAACACCCACTAAATAGCGAATGTTAATTGTTGAATATTATTTTTATAGTTTAAGTATTTAAGAATTTTAACTTCTCTTTTTTTATCATAGTACTTGTATTTAGGATACCATATGAAGAAGTCTTTAGTTCCTTTTGAACTATTGCAAGAACAACAACTTGGGAGAACATTATTTATTGTAAATTCACCCTTTTTACTTAGTGCTAGGAAATGCTCTCTTGCTAAAGGTTTTTCTTCTCCGCAATAACAACATCTATTATTAAAGTCTTTTTTAATAATTCCCCATTGCTTATTAGTTAAAGTTGATGATAACCCTTGTTTTCTGGTTCTGCTTCTTTGCGCAATCGTAATGTATTTTTCTTTATTATTTTTACGATATATATTACAGCGTTTAATTACATATTCGCTATTGTCTGAATAATATTGTCTGCATCTATTTAAAACCATTTCTCTATTCAATCGATAATAAATTTTATTGCTATTATCCAAACTTTCCTTGTTCATTATATAATACCCCTTGCTATATTCCTTATGCTGATTGCTTAAATATTCTTTATTATCTATATTATATTGCTTTTGATAATCTGCTACAGATTGTTGATTGCTTTGAGCGTATTCGGTTTGGTACTGCAATTTTGACTCTCTATTTTCAATATAGTACTGTTTTCCTATAGCCGATATTTCTTCTTTATGTTCTTTGCGATACTTCTTATTATTGATAGTAATTTTTTCTATATTTGATTTATGGTATTGATGAGTGTAAATTTTAACACACTTTTTACACTTGCCACAAAATCCATCATTATTTATTTTAACCTTTTGAAAATACTCAATTGTTAATGGTAGTTCTTGTTTGCATTTGTTACAAACTTTTGTTTTCATAACTATCAACCCCTTAATACTATTATATCATACATGACCGTCAATTGACAGTTATTAATTAAAGATATATAATATATTTGAGGTGATATTTATGAGTAAACCAATTCTTAAAAATAGAGTAGTTCCTAATAGTGCAATTGATAAAGAACTTTATACAAGTTTAAGAGAATATTCTAAAGAAACATCAATACCTATTTCTAAGTTGTTAGATAAAGCAATAGAATTATTTTTAAAGTCTGCTAAATAGTAGGCTTTTATTTTGTTTCATCACTATTTAGCAAATCATTACCTATAGAATTTTGACTTTGTTCTAATTCAAGTTGTTTGGCTTCATTTTCAGGATTATCTATAAATGAATATAGTCCGTAACCTGTTTTTTTACTGATATTAGGGTTTTGTGATAAAATTTGTGACGAAAGCAAATCGTCGCTAGGAATTAAAGCAGTTAATTTTATGTTTACATCCCTATAATCATATTCTTTTGATTCTATTATCAGTAAATACTCGAATAAGAATTGTAATCTAGTCTTAATACAATCTTTTATCCCATTCATATTGGTACTACACTTCTGTGATAACCCTATAAGCCTATTTTTTAATGCTAGACTTGATGTATTACTAGCGAGTTTATCGTTATGATTTATATGGCTTGTTAGTTCATACATATTTTCTTTTAATGTTGTCAATGTCGATTGAATAACACTGTCATCAATTTGTTTTATCATCCACGAAGCATCACCACCGATAGGTAATTCCATTATGCCATTCTTTTTCATTTCATCAGCTGCGCCAGCTTCATCACCGATAGTAGTTCCTATTAATTTAAGATAAGCATTTCTAAAGTCTGAAATTTCATTCACTATGTCACTAGCCACAACTTCATAACCATCTTGGCTGCCTTTTATATTACTGTAAATACTTTCTGCAATAGTACCTATTTTACATATACCTACTGGAACTTTACTAAATATATTTGTTTCAGTACCTCCAAAAGCTACAAAATCAGTTCCATCTACTGTATAATGTGTAATTTCTTTGCCCTCGTATACATCAGCGTATTGTGTTTCATCATCAAATTGTTTATTATAAAATCTTATACACAACTGTATTTGTCCAAAATCATCAGTTAAAATATATGAGTCTCTAGGTGTTAAAATTATTGAAGAAAACAAACCATTAATATCAATATAATATAATTCGTAAGATTCGTTAAATATTAATCCTTGTTTTCCTAGTTCTCTATTATGGTTACTGCTCCAATGTGCTAGGTTAAGCCTTATATCGTCTGTTATCTGTTTATTATCACTATTGCTTGAATAACCCACTGGATTACCTACACAATAAGAAGCTTCTTCTCCTACAAACCGCTGAACCATATTGACATTGACTTTATTGTTCGCTCTGCTTGTTATCATTGTGTAATTTTCCATTGCATCCGTTCTGCCCTCGTAATAGTCCATCATTT
>Ga0209414_1001214_pt1 | contig 12332 bp, 10 predicted proteins | sample LakVidmifraction_4_FD_181154 | JGI IMG/M metagenome (GOLD analysis project Ga0209414, IMG submission 181154) | Hypersaline microbial communities from Lake Vida, Antarctica - Brine Hole Two &gt;0.2 micron (SPAdes) (version 2) | ecosystem: Environmental > Aquatic > Non-marine Saline and Alkaline >... | reverse complement strand
TCTATTGTATATGGAGTTAATTCTAGGTCAAATTGAGTATCAATTATTGGGTCAATAGGGTCATAAAATACTTCCCATTGAGGTAGGTCACTTGGCTTCAATATACTTCTAACTGCTTCTGACACACTAGTTCCAACAGGAATTGAATATATACCTTCTGTTTCTCCACCTATCGAACCATCTGCCAAACTAAACTTATCTGAGGCAGTTATTGACACTCTTTTATCGCTAAGTTGGTCTATTATGCTAGGGTCTTCTAATACAAAAACTCCCTGTCTAAGCATAAAATCTTCACCTTTAACTGTTAAACCAAGAGATATCTTTATCTTTTGTCTTAACCACATACCATCTGGACTAGGTGTGAACTTACCTGTTATATTTGATAGGTCGAAAGAAACGCTTCTTCTCTGACCATTCTTATTTTGTATGTTTATAGAACCTGTATCATTTATAACAAATCCAGTTATAGAATCTATTACTGTCTCGTCCTCGTATCTAAGAAACTCTACGAGCACTTTAGGATTTCTTATGTTGGTATCTTTTATGGTATCTATATATTCTAAAAATGTTGCCATAATCAGTCCCCCTTAACTAGTAGTCAGTAACGTCTTCAATTTCTTGCCATGAGAAACTTATAACGTCAAGTGGCTCTTTTACTGCATTTACGAATACAGTCTTACTAAAACCCCAAGTCACTATTTTATAAATATCTCCTTTTTTAGTTTTAAGTAGCTTACTAGATTTATTATTAACAAAATCTTGTACTGTATCTATAAATTCTGGAGATTGTATAATTCCATCACAATATCTTAAATTACTATTTACTATACCACTAATTGTTCCACTTAATGTATTCTTATCACCAATACTTATAGTATCATGTTTGTTAAGTGTTCTATGTATAGTCTGGTCGTCCCTAGCATTGATAGCTCCTATCTCCCCATTTGCAGAAAAATCTATCGATAATCCAGTTTCCTCATCTATTAAGAAAAGCCCATTGTAGCTACTTGCTTCAACATTGGTTACAAGTGGCTGTCCTAATGTGTTGGCTGTTTTAGGTGTAATTTGATATATGTAGTTTTCATTAACCTGAGTTCTAAAATCATAGGCTGTACTAGTATCAAAACTAAACTCACCAACCAATTTATTTATAGACTCTCCAATTTTACGTTTAGTTACAATCCAAGAGTCAATATCTTCTCCGCCACTTGAAATATTACCAGCAGATAAGTTATTTGAAAAATCAGCTAGAAAAACGGTATTGTTGTCAAATGTAGGTTGATATTGAAACACTGTGTTTATAGCATCGTAATATGCTGTATCCTCCCCCATATTTCTTACCCATATCTTATCAAATATACCAGCTCCAAAAATCGTAAGTTTATTATATGGTATCTTGGCAAATATTGGTACAGATAAAACAGGAAAAGAAGCTCCAATAAAACTTCCATTTATAAAAATACTCATATGATACCTCCTTCTCTATTAATTTATCCACCTTAGATTTTAATTCTAAGATGGGCAAATCAACATATGTAGTCCTTATTAACACTAGCTACTCAATAAAAAATACTTTTATATGGATAGATTCTGCGGTGAACATAATTAAATATACATTATTCTCATCAAATGAGAAACTTGACGTATAGTCATAGAGTTCATTTTGGTTTCTATAAAACCTTTGAGTGGCACTATCGTACCCTATGCACTGATAAATTCCAGTTGCATCATTTTCAAATTTTATAATGTCACCAGTAAAAGTACCGTTTAGGGGATTATGAAATAAACTAGCTACATATTCAGCACCTATATTAACTCCAGTCCACTCTATATAAGAACCGTCTGGTATATTAACTCCAGTATTTTCCATATATAAAAAATCATCTTGATACGTAAAAACCCCTGTAGCACTACCTTCTAATAAATATGCACCAGACCACTCTATTTCTATTGCTGATAAATATTTTTTATTGGTAGCCACTGGTACAAATGTTACAGATGGTTTTGTATAATCTACTACAAATCCATATAGTGGACTTTCAGAGTATACTGTGTTTATATCGTAAACTTCTGACCTTACATAGTAATCTTGACCATCAATAAAATTTTCAAATGTATACACCCCACTAGAATTATAAATCCAACCACTATTAGTAATTTCTATTTGAGCGTCGTCATATAAAGTTAATCGATACCTTGATATCTCTGCACTTTGTGGTTGTGTATAGGTAACACTGAACTCGTAAGACTGTCCATTAACACTAGCTGGAACAGTCATAGTAGTTACTGGTTCTTCATAATTTAGAAAAGGCGTTTCTCTACTTAATGCTTCATCGACACCATTCCAAACTCTTAAAGTCCATTTTAAATTGGCTATACCAGCCAACGCAACTATTATTGGTAGTTCAATATCTAAGGAGTTACCAGCATACACTGGTGACCCCAAAGTTATTTTCGTACTGTCATACAATAAAGTATTATCTGAAATCTTATTAATATTGACTTGATAGTCAGTAGTAGTACTTTGTACTATTGCAGAAACTGTTTGTATTTGCAACATATCCAATGTAGCTCTTTCACTGTTTGAGCTACTATTAGGGTCTAATAAAATAGGTCTATAAACTGACATTTCCAACTACCTCCTTATCTTTTAAATCCGTTTTTTGCTATTGCCTTTGCCTCTCCGATTAATGATATTAAAGTATCACCATTCTTCGCAGTTATATTCAATTCTCCTATGCTAATTCCATCTGCCCCACCGCTTAAAACGGCACTTTTAGTGCCACTCATATAATTCTGAGCACCACCTTTTATTAAATTGAATAGGTAACCAACTTGCTGATTATTCAATATAAGTTCTGGTTTAGTTGGCGTACCGTGTAAATCAGCCTTACCAGTATAGTCATTAACACCTCCACCAGAAAATGCCTTTACAGTCTTATTAGAGTCTTTGTACCAATTACCATCATTGCCCCTAAATAAACCAGCCGCATTTCCTATGTCTAAGCTTTTCTTGGCTATATCTGCTCTCTCATCTGGTGAATCTCTCCAAGTTTGTCTAAGTGCTTTTATTTGAGCTATTGCTTCGCCTGTTGTAGAAGATAGATTAGCTGGTTCTGCAACACTTATATTAGACTGACCTTGACCAGCCATTGTAGAGTTAAAACTACTTACGAAAGTTTTTAACTGTGCAAGCCTCTCTGTAAAATTAGTAGCTTCTATTTCTTTAAGGCTAGTCAAACTTGTCTCTATAACTCTTACTATATCTGCTTGACCTGTTTCGTAAGCTTTCTTTTCATTTTCTTTAGTTTGAATAATCGCCTCTTGAACCCTAATAGATTCTTTATAGGCTTGTTCAGCCAATGTTTTTTCTAAGTCCGCTTGAGCCTCTCTTATAGAGTCATTTGCCTTTTTAATATTAACGTTAGCTGTCTCAATTGCAGTTTGAATGGCTTTTTGGGCTTCATCTGCATCCATTTTAGCTTTATCAATAGCATCTTGAGCATCTAATAACTCTTTAGGATTTGCTTGCCAAGTCCATTCTCCATTTTCAAGTATACGAGTATTTCTCTCTTTCTTAACATTAGTCAATCTTTCTTGAGCTTTTTGCCAAGCGTCTACTTTTAATTGATAATCGCTTTGTAGCTTATTTCTTTTATCGGTTTCCTCTACAATTACACTAGCTAATTCAGCTTGCTTCTCGATAATTTCTTGTTCTTTTTCAGCTATATCAGAACTTTCTTTGGCGAGTTCATCTTTTAGTTTCATGTTATCTAGAATCGTTTTTTCACCATCTATGGCTTCTTGCAATCTAATAGATTCCAATCTAGTTACTTCTTTAATGCCATCTTTTTGTTTATTTATAGCTTTTTCAATATTGTCACCATACTCATCAACTTGGTCTGATGCTTTTTTAAGCCTATCTTTTAAAGAATCTATAGAGTCAGCCATATTCTCAAAAGCAGTTGGAATCTTTTCCAGTTTACCAGCAGTGTCCACTACTTCTTTAACGGAAGTGTCTAAGCTCTCCCAAGTAGTATCTTCTAAAATTCCACCAATTAAATTTATATTGTTAATATCATTTAATATGATGTTTAAGTCGTCCATTAGGGCATTGGTTTTTTTATCGCCAACATATCTATCCCTTCCACCGTATTGGTAAGTCTTACTTCCATCATCAACCGCTAACTCTTCAAGCTTAGACATTTTACTAACACCAACTAGTGCTAATTCTTTTAGCCTAGCTACTGTTTTTACCCTAAGCCTCTCTAACTCTTTTTTATCCTCTTCTGACTTTAAGCGATAGTTTGCCTTCTCTGCGTCGAATATAGCCCTTGTGACCGCTAAACCAGCTTCTTTTGATGAGTTTATATTTACAATCTGAGCACCTAGTTCTGGATATTTACCAATCAACTCTATTATTTGAGAAATACTTATCTTATCACCATTTAATATAGATTGTTTTAAGTCTTTAATATCTTCTAAAGTTTCAGCTTGGTCTAGCATTTTTTTCTCTAGACTTGTAAATACGTCTACTTGGTCTTCTAAAGTCCCTTTATATCCAATTTCTATATTATGAGCCTTGGACATTGCCTCGGTGTATGCTTCCCATTTTTTTTGCGCATTAACGATAGAGGACGATTTGGCTAATTCAGCCTCTGCGTCTGTGATACCTTTTATACCCAACTTTAAATTTTCAAGCCTTCTTTTCATTTCTTCTATTTGTTCTTTGGTCTTACTAGGCACTTTACCTACAATAGTCAATTCTTTTTCAGCTCTGACTATTTCTTCCGTAAGGTCTTCTATATTCTTTATTGCTCTATCATAAGAAAGTTCTTCTTTTAGTTTGACTAGTTTCGCTCTTAGCGTGTCTGTTGCTTCCATTAGTACTTCCATGGACTTAGTATCTGCTATATCTTTGTCAAATTTTTCTTTTGCCTTAGAGACATCTCTTGTTGAGACAGCTAACTCACCTATTTGCTCTTTCATAGCTACTGTTGAATCTTCATATTCTTTATTTTTTTGAATAGATTTAACTAATAGACCTAAAAGAACTGAAATTCCGAGTGTAGCACTAGCATAAAATACATTCATTGCTAAAGTACTTGTTTGTATAGCTAATTTTAATCCGACTTGACCAGCTATAACTTGCTTAGTAGTTGCTAAAAACGCCAATGCTCCTTTGGCTAAGGGAGCAAAAAACCTAGAAGCACCTGCTATTAACGCCTCCCTTTTAATAGCTACTAATAAAGAAACCGTAACCATCAATATAAGATTAAGAGAGCTAAATCCAAGTATTGATTTATTACTAAGGTTTTCAAGTGTTTCCGCAAGGTTACCAGCCATATCAACCGCACTTTTAATTCCTTTTGTATCAATAATAGTTATCCAAAATGACTCCCATTTTGCTTTCATGACTTCTATTTTCTTAGCTGTAGATTCCATTTGTATAGCATTCTCTTTAAGAGCACTACCCATGGAATTACCAGATACACCAACTGCTTCTTCGGCTAATGCAAAATCATTTAATATTGCAGTCAAAACTGGTGCTTGTCTAGTACCAGCCACTAAGAAGTTAATATTAGCTTGCTGTAAACTATTTAATTCTGGGTATATTTCACTTAAGTCTTTCAATATATCATAAGTACTTTTAAACTCACCAGTAGAATCTAATAAAGTTAACCCTAACCTTTTAAACTGAGCTTCTAGTTTTGGAGTTAATTCAGCCATTTCCTCTTCGCCATCTTTAACTTTTTTCATTCTAGTGGTTACAGTGATTAAACCAGTGCTTACTTTTTCCATATTTCTAAGTGTTGTAAATCCAGCTACCAATAAACCTAAGTTCTCATCTAAGGAAGTTCCTGTTTGAGATAGAACACCAGCAGACCTTTGAAGTCCATTAGCTAATCCTTGTACAGTTGCACTAGTCTTATTTGATACCTCATTTAATTTATCTGCTACATCTATTGACCTACTAGCTTCCATATTATAATTTGCAAGAACAGATATAAGAGCATCGGTTGTTTCACTTAATGTAACCTCGCCAACATTCATTAACATCATTGAAGTAGCGGCTAAATCTGTAGATTCAGCTACAGAGAAACCAGCTCTTTTATATTCAGTCATTATATTAATTGCGGCTTTACCAGACTGTCCAAAGTCCTTGGATAATTGAAAAGCACTCCTTCCAACTTGCTCTAGCTCTTCACTTGTTAGGCTTGCTACTTTATTGAAGTTTACCATAGCAGTTTCAAACTCTACAGTTGCTTTAAAAGCTTCCTTTATTCCTTGTTTAACTAGAAAGAAAGCATTTGTTACAATTTGCCACAGTGAGAATCCTGTCATAGCTTGCTTCAATTTCTCACCAAAGTTCATTGCCCACTTTCCACCGATTCTAGCTTCATCAGATACGCCTTTTAATTGCTTCTGTGCTCTTTTAGCCTCATACGTCAGTGCCTTGAGTTCCTTTTCAGTCATATTCTTACCACCAGCATCAAGCTTCATTTTTACAGCCGCTAGTCTTTCCATGGCTTTATTGGCAGTGGCTAATTCAGTTTTATTCAAAACAAATTTTGGAAGAATATTATTTTTTATTGATGTCATATTTATACCAATATCTTCAACCGTATCTAGAAAAGTTTGAGCTTCAAATTTAATTTCCTTGTAAGAAATCTTAGCCCTCTTAGTAAATTCAGAATTTGTTAAATTTACTTCTTGTGTAGCTTTAGCCATCATACCTTGGTCATCTACATACTTAGCAGATATTTTAGCCACTGTTTGTCCAAACTTATTAACACTCAAACTCATTACATCAAATTGCTTTAGGTTTTTATCGTTAAGTCCAAGACTAGCCGTTAAGTCTTTTAAACTAGCTTTCAATGCGCCAATCTTAGTTTTATCTAATTGAGCTTGTATTCTAATTACATTATTATATTTTTTACCTGCTAGCTCCCTAACATCTTTTTTTATCTCGGCATTAGACTTACTCTTATCTAATCTAGCAATTACCAACATTTCATAATTGGAAGAATTCATATTTACAGCCATTTACTTACCTCCTTCACCTTTTAACCACATGTATACCGTTACTATCCATCGCCTCTGTAAAATAATTATTTATTTTAGAGTTAACCTCTTCTATTGTTATCTGCATAAAAGGTCTCATTCTCTGTGAAGGAGATAGTCTGTATAAAATAGAATTCTTCCATTTTGGACTCACAACACCATTCTGAATATCATCTAATATTTGTGGTGTGTGTGCATTTACTACTACACTAGCTTGCAACCTACCTCTGCGTACCTCAACACCATTCAATAGGTCAAATGTTCTCTGATAGGGTTCTGTTACCAAACCAGACCTTATACCATCATAGTAATCATATACATGTGTTTGTATATTTTCCTCAAGTAGTTCTGCCATTTGCCCTGCAATTTGATTTGCAGAGCCTCTGGTAGCATTATCTATCCTTTTAAATGTTGCGTCATTTTCAGCAGACATACCGCACCTCTTATTCTGGTTTTATTTTTTCAGCAATGTCCTTAACCTCGTCTACCCCAGCAATTTTAGCTAGGTCTATCATAGCATTCATGAACTCTTCTTTTGAGTCTGGCATTGATGAAACTTGTTTTTCCATTAAATCTAAATCTAGTTTATTTTTGACAATTAGGTCACCGATAATAGTATCAACTGATTCTGTTAGTGATTGCAAACCAACAATTAAACTATCCATTCTAGAAGTATTCGCAAACTTGTTTAATTGACCTATCTTATTGTCTAGTAAGTATGAAAATTCACTAATATCACTCATTTCACAAATAGCCTCTGACAATAAGCCAGACGCAACCATTGCATCATATGTAGCGATATAATCATCTTCATCATTTTCATCTTTAATTGGTTCTATACCAATGAGGTAGTTCTTAGTAATCATATACCCCTCTAAAATTCTTTTTAGGAACTCATCGTGGGTTGGCTGTACACTTACTATTTTATTATTTTCATCGTACTCTATTGAGAATATATAAGTGATGATTTCATTAATTAACGCCTCTTTTATACTAAGTGGCACGTACATAACTACTTCAACCTCTTCGCCTTTTAGTAATATTGTTTCTTTGTTGCCCTCTTTTAATAAATTTTCTAATTTCATGTAAAAAACCTCTTCCTTCTAAAATTTTGGTTGACAGTTTAGTGTTGATTCGCCTATTAGTAACACTCTTTTCCTTATTGTACATTCTTAATATTTTTAGTAACTCCTTATTTATTTTCACATATATAGTGGCTTATCCACTGCTAAAAATTAAACTGAGAATCTTCTAGCTTCTGCTCCCATTTTACTCTTATCTTCTTTCAGATAAAATTTTCTAGTCGTTTCAGTGGATTCGTGTCCGAGTAAACTAGAGACTGTTTCCAAATCCATTCCTGCATGTCTCCTTAAATTAGAGCTTGAATGTCGAAAATCATGTGGATGAAGTGAAGGAACACCAATAGACTCTCCTACCTTCTTACACCATTTAGATAATGTCGTAACAACCACTTTATCATAATTTTCTATATTTTTAGATATGAACACATGAGAACAATCAATTCCTAGTGCGTCTCTTTTAGCCTTTAGTTCTTTTAATAAGTCTCTAGTTCTCTCATCAATATATAAATCAACTATCTTACCTTCTTTTTCAAGAACATCATTGATAGTCATCAGTTCATAGTCGATTTGCTCCCATGTTATATTCGATATAGCATTGACTCTAGCCATAGTGGAAAGACTTACCTCAACATAAGCAGACAGCATTAAATCATTACTCTTCTCAAGAAACTCTCTGATTTTCCCTATTTGCTCTACCGTGAGATAAGTCTGAACAACTACAGGAAGACCTCTCTTTGGTCTACTTACAAACTCCATAGGATTTTCTTTGACAATTTTTTTCTTTCTTAGAAATTTATAAAAAGCACTAATTGAAGACATTCTTCTTTTTATGCGTTCTGTGTTATTGCCCGCTTTTTTACAAAAATATATAAATTCTTCAATATCATCCTCTTGAACTTCTTTAAGACCTAAATTGAATTGCTCTCTAACCATATAGCTAAACCACTGTATCAAATCCTTTTTATAGTTGTATATAGTTGTTGGTGCTAATTCTCTTATCTCCATATCCATCTCATACTTCTCTAAAAACTTGAGAGTTTCTGGATTTATTTCTGCTGTGTGCTCCTCGCCTATATTAATCCTATCACTTCTCTTTAGCTCATTAGCCATTCTAAAAACCCCTTTTCTTACTATCTTATAATATTACAGTAATATACTATAACATACTACTGTAATATTATATAATTTTACAATATTGCTTAATTTAAAGTACTATTAACTACTTGGAAAATGGTAGTCTAGAACCGTCACCATCAATCTCATAATGAATTCCTAAACTTACCAGTCCAGCGTCTCCTGTATACGTATCTTCTATGTCAGTTGGGTCTCTAAATAACCTAAATCTACACACAGTACCAACTTCTATACCTATTCCACTTATAATATCAAACTCAGATGCTAGGTTTTGATTGGCAATTCCACCTGCTGAGTCTACTGCTGATATAATTGTGGTTGTTGTTGGAAAGGTAGTGTTTATACTTGCTATAGCATATTCCATCTGCCACTTAACATTGCCTAATCCTGTAGTTGTTGGCGTCCAATGAATATGAGGTCTTAAATCCGTTCCCTCTCTATAGGCATGTGGAACTTCAAATGACCCATATAACTGTTCCATTGTATTACTACCATTGAACCCATAAGTCCTAGTACCGCCTACAAACGTAATCAAGTCTGGTGCACTTGAACCTGTTCCTAGTGACTCAGGTGAAAGTATAATATCATCCCATCTACTTACAGCAATAAATCCAGCTTCGATATTTTCCCAAGTAGAAGTTGCTGAGTTGTAGTATATTTGGTCGCCATTCGTTAGTGCTGGTATTACTACATCGCTAATACTAGCCAATTTGGACACTGGTAAGATTTTAACTAATATTCGACCCAATGAAACATGTTGTCTTATTACATAGCCCAAGTTTATAGAATAATTTGGAGATGGTGGTTCTATATTGGTTACCATTCCGTCTGTAGTTGATAGGTACAAACTAGAACCTTCTGCCCAAGATGAAGTGTTTATATTTTTAACAATTCCATTAGTAGTAAATAATCCAGACTCATTAGGTAGAACGGTTTGAGTTGCTATACCTATAGTTTTAATTGCGATTACATTACTAGCATTAGATAAGGCGACATTGGTCTCAAATGCACTAGCACCAGTAACATAAACAACTTGACCGTTTTGTATTGTAGACCCTTGTACATTTGTAGCTCTTATATACATTTCCTCACCAATCGAAAGTGTTGAACCACCATCCATACCAACACTTAGTGTTTGTGACTCTGAATCCCATCCAACGTCACCTTCTACTAATGTCGGTATATTGTTTGTGTCAAATCTAATTTTATTATAAGCGAGCAATACAAAAGACATACCGTCCCAAGTATAACTATCACTTGTGCCATCTCCAATATCTGCTACATGACATACCTTTCCAACCTTAAAAAGATTAGTGTTTAACAAGTTTCTTTCTGCTATTGTCGATACTGTTATATCTGAGTTTTTTACAGATGTAGTAACTTGCTCTCCTGTTAAATCTGTTTCATAAGCCATTCCATCACTCCTATCCTATCTTAACATTTAATTGTTCATATCCACCGATTCCATTATTTGTGCTTAGTGGTATATATCCACCAAGTGTATCTGATACACTAAATGCCTCATATAGTATTGGTGGAATTGGATTATCTGCTAGTTTGTTATATAGTGTATTATTTGCTATATATTTATCTTCGTACAATGAAATCATCTCCTTTTTTAATTAACTTAAAATTTTCGTTTTATCTTATTATATAACTGAATGTTGCGTATGTTCCATTTTAATTAATTGCAAGTTTGTTTTCGCATATATCTGTGTTGTTGTAGCATTTTCATGCCCCAATAATTCTTGAACCGTTACTAAAGAAGCTCCATTTTGCAATAATAAACTACCAAATGAATGTCTTAATAAATGTGGAGTTAAATGTATATTTGCCCTATGTCCTATTTTGTTAAATTCACTTTGTATGGCTCTAACAGACAATGGTTTATGAGGGTATTTTTGCCCAACAAATAAATACTCAGAATCTATTTCTCTGTTATTTAAATAATCCATCAAGTACATATTCGACTTTTCATTTATAAAAATATGCCTCTCTTTTGAAAACTTGCCCATTATTATAACAGAACTATTTTTAATATCTGTCTTTTTTATTTTAGATATTTCAGATACTCTACATCCTGTAGATAATAAAAATTCAACTATTGCTCTTTGTCTGTTAGTTTCGCAACTATTTCTAATTCTTTCAATATCTATTATGTTTAAATATTCTCTAACATTTTTATCTTTTCTGGGGACTATTAATCTATCTCCAATATTCATTTTGGTATGACCTTCGGAATGTGCCCAAGTGAAGAATGCTTTAATAATTTCAAGCTTGCTACAAACAGTATTTCTTTTATACATTTTATTCATACTAGAGGCATAATTTCTTAAATCATTAATATTAACATCTGTAATGTTTTTATTTATTGATTTGCTCATTTTAAATAAGCAATATGAATAATTTTTAAGTGTGCTTACATTCAATCCTTCGGTATTCTTACAATCTAAATAATAGTTAATTACTGCTTCAAGACTTTCTTTAAACTGAATACCGTTATCAATTTTTTCTATATTGTAATTTAACAAAACCTTTTCTACTTCTATCCTAATATTGATTGGGCTTTTATTGATTTCTTTTAATAGCAACTCTGATATCTCTAATACTAATTCATTTTTCATTTTGACATCTCCTTATCTGTTATCATATTTTTATCATACTTATATAATAACACATATTATAGGAGATGTCAGGTTTTTATTTTAATAATTTTTATTATTTCGTTACTTCGCAATTGTTACCTTATGTTGTTATATAATCATACTCTTCTTGAGTTATCTTTACTTCTAACAATAACTCATCTAATTTATCAGCCGTGATTCTCGTTCCATATAATCTTTTTAAACTTTCTGCCAATGTACTCATTATAAAAGACCACCTCCGATAAGTTCCATTGTGTAATTATCAATAGCATCTTGTATTTGATTTGCGATAGTTGTTGGGTTTAACTCAACCTGTTCAACTATTACACCATCAATTAATTTGTGCCAACCACCATTTACACTTTGTGGTACTTCGCCTTCAAATAATACATAACCTTCGTGTTGG
>Ga0209414_1001213_pt1 | contig 12332 bp, 10 predicted proteins | sample LakVidmifraction_4_FD_181154 | JGI IMG/M metagenome (GOLD analysis project Ga0209414, IMG submission 181154) | Hypersaline microbial communities from Lake Vida, Antarctica - Brine Hole Two &gt;0.2 micron (SPAdes) (version 2) | ecosystem: Environmental > Aquatic > Non-marine Saline and Alkaline >... | reverse complement strand
GCAAACAAAATTGCCGAAAAAAATATACGGTTATTGATCAGGAAACCGGATTTGAAATGGAACTGGACAATGAGTATATTATGTCTCCAAAAGATTTATGTACCATTGATTTTTTGGATCAAATTTTGGATGCCGGCGTAAAAGTGTTAAAAATTGAAGGCAGAGGCAGGGCTCCTGAATATGTTGCAAATGTAATTAAATGTTATAGAGACGCTATTGACAGTATTGAAGCAGGAACTTACAGCAAAGAAAAGGTGATTTCCTGGATGCTGGAATTGGAAAAAGTTTACAATCGCGGATTTTGGAGCGGCTATTATTTGGGGCAAAAATTAGGGGAATGGAGCAATGGATCCGGAAGCCACGCGACACAAAAAAAGGTATATGTGGGCAAAGGGATGCATTACTTCCCTAAAACCAAAATTGCCGAATTTAAAATTGAAGCTTATGACATTGCTATTGGCGACACCATTTTAATTACAGGCCCTACAACTGGCGCGAAAGAAATGCAAGTTGATGAAATGTTTATCAATGATATTAGAGGTGAAAAAGCAACTAAAGGTGATTCATGTACAATTCCCTTGAACTTCAGAATTCGCCCTTCAGATAAATTATATAAAATTGTTAAAAATAAAGTGGAAGTTTAAAGGTTTAAAAGTTAACAAGTTCTCTTCCCTCTGGGAAGGGTTAGGGATGGGAAAGTTTAAGAATAAATCAAATTATTGTTAAAAATACTTGTTACTAAATACTTGATACCAGATTCAAATAAATGGTCATAATCACCTTACAAAGAGCCAAATGCATTGGTTGTAATTACTGTGTTGAACAGGCAGCGGCCCAGTTTCAAATGTCGAAAAAGGACGGTAAAGCAGTGTTGCTTCATTCAATAGAAAAAAGGGGTTTTTTCACCCTAAAATCGGCGGATGTAGGCATTTTGGAATCTGTTACAAAGGCCAAGGAAGCTTGCCCCGTAAAAATTATTGACGTAAAACAAACATAATACGCGTATTTTATCGTTATACGGTTAATAATATTAGTGATATCTTTACAAATTAGTGAAGTGGGTAAAATTGATTTTCAGTTTTACTGAACAATATAAAACATAAAAATATATGAGCTGTAACAGTTGCTCTACAGATATAAATACCGTGCCGAAAGGCTGTAAAAGCAATGGAAATTGCGCCACCGATGGTTGTGAGAAACTTTCGGTTTTTGACTGGTTATCCAACATGTCACTGCCATCAGGGCAGGAACCGATTAACATTGTTGAGGTTAGATTTAAAAACGGACGAAAACATTTTTATCGAAATGTTGACAATTTGAAAATTTCCATAGGAGATATTATTGCTGTGGAAGGAAATCCGGGCCATGACATTGGAACGGTTTCGCTTACCGGTGAATTGATTAGAATTCAGATGAAGAAAAAAGGCGTTGCCTTTGATAGTGAAGAAGTAAAGAAAATTTACAGAAAAGCAACCCAAAAAGATATTGATATCTGGAAAACTGCCCGCGAAAAGGAATATGAAACTCAATATAAGGGCAGGGAAATTCTTGGCAGATTGGGTATTAAAATGAAATTATCTGATGTTGAGTACCAAGGTGACGGTAACAAAGCCACTTTTTATTACACAGCCGATGATCGTGTTGATTTTCGACAATTAATTAGGGATTTGGCAAGTACTTTCAGTATTAGGGTTGAAATGAAACAAGTTGGATTGCGTCAGGAAGCAGCCCGACTTGGAGGTGTGGGATCCTGCGGAAGAGAGTTGTGCTGTTCAACCTGGTTAACAGATTTAAGAAAAGTAAATACCGCAGCGGCACGCTATCAGCAATTGTCGTTAAATCCACAAAAATTAGCCGGCCAATGCGGAAAATTAAAATGCTGTTTAAATTATGAATTAGACACCTATTTAGACGCTTTAAAAGATTTCCCCCGACAAGACATTGTTTTAAAAACAAAGAAAGGAGAAGCCATTTTTATTAAAATGGATATTTTTAAAAGAGTATTGTGGTACACTTATAAAGAAGACAGAAACAAGTGGTTTAAACTTACATTAGATAACGTAAAAGAAATAATAGACTTAAATAAAAACAATATTCCCGCAACTTCTTTGGAAGATTATGAATTTGAATTATTGGTTGAAAATGTTGTTGAATTTGAGGATGTTGTTGGGCAAGACAGCTTAACGAGATTTGATGTTCCAAAAAGAAAAAACAAAAATAAAAATAAACACAAAAACAAAAACAAAAATTCTCAAACTCCGACACAACCAACACAAGGCAACGCCAGTTCAAAAAACAAAAAACAAAGACCTCCAAAAAGAAGTGCAAACCCAAATAAAAACATATAGACAACTCAGTTTACTGACCTTTACTTTTTTGATGTTGTCGTGCAACTCAAATGCGGTTTTTGATCAATATATATCGATTGAAAACCAACAATGGCATTCAGAAAAGAGCATTGATTTTACAGTAACAAACTCGGATACGATTTCAATAAATAATGTGTTTATTACTGTTAGGAATAATAAAGATTATGAGTTTAGTTCTTTGTTTTTAATTACAAAACTTGAAATGCCTAACGGCTTTAAAGTGATAGACACTTTAGAATACGAAATGACGGATGCTTCCGGTAAGTGGTTGGGTTCGGGATTTACGGACCTTAAAGAAAACAAGCTGTTTTATAAGGAAAATGTTGTTTTTTCAGAAATAGGCACCTACAAATTTAACATTCAACACGCAACACGCGGCATCAATGATATTGAAGGAAAAAACCCTTTAAAAGGCATCACTGACGTTGGGCTAAGAATTGAAAAAGCAAAAAAATGACAAAAACAGAAACAAATAACAAACAATTTTTGAAATATATTAGATGGTTCTGGATGGCCATTCTTGGAGGAATTACTTTTATCATCCTGCTATTTTTGTTGGCCTCTTTTGGTGCTTTTGGCAAACTTCCCACTTTTGAAGAATTGGAAAGTCCCGAAAAAAATACGGCTTCAGAAGTGATTTCAATAGATGGAAAAACATTGGGAAAATATGCCTATGAAAATAGAACTCCCGTAAAATATAAAGATTTACCCAAAAATTTGATAAACGCTTTGGTTGCTACGGAAGACGAACGTTTTTATGACCATTCGGGAATCGATTTTAGAGCCTCCATACGCGCTGTTGTGATGTTGGGAAGTGAAGGTGGCGGAAGTACCATAACACAGCAATTGGCCAAACTTTTGTTTCATGGAGAAGGATCCAGCAACCTCGCGGAAAGGGTTCTTCAAAAAGTAAAGGAATACGTGATTGCAATTCAGTTAGAACGCCAATATACCAAACAAGAAATTTTAACCATGTACTTAAACAAGTATGACTTTTTGAATTTGGCTGTAGGTATTCGTTCAGCATCAAGGATTTATTTTGGGAAGGAACCGATTGATTTAAAAATAAAGGAATCTGCAATGTTGGTGGGAATGCTTAAAAACGCTTCTTATTTTAATCCCCTAAGAAGAGAAGAATTGGTAAGAGACCGCCGTAACGTGGTTTTAAATCAAATGTATAAAAATGATTTTATTTCGGAAAAGCAAAGAGATTCATTACAAAAAACACCTTTAAACTTAAATGTAAATAAAGAAGGCCATAGTGATGGTTCCGCAACTTATTTCAGGGAATACCTGCGTGACTTTATGAAAGGCTGGATAAAGAACAATCCAAAACCTGATGGTACAGAGTACAACTTGCACCGGGATGGACTCAAAATTTACGTTACCATAGATTCACGTATGCAAAAATATGCCGAAGAAGCTATGAAAGAACATATGTCCAACTTGCAACGCATATTTAATAAAGAACAAAAACGCAACAAAACGGCTCCGTTTTACGCCTTAGACAAAGACCAGATTGCATTTACCATGGGGCAGGCCATGAAACGGTCTAACCGTTGGATTCGCATGAAATCGAATGGAGCCTCAGAAAATGAAATTAAAGCCTCTTTTCAGGAAAAAACAAACATGAGTGTCTTTTCCTATAAAGGCGATATAGATACCATTATGTCTCCTTATGATTCCATTCGCTATTACAAACACATTTTACGATCTGGATTATTATCGATTGAGCCACAAACAGGCCGTGTGAAAGCTTGGGTTGGCGGTGTAAATTACAAGCACTTTCAATATGATGCAGTTAAACAACAAAAACGTCAGGTTGGCTCTACCTTTAAGCCTTTTGTATATGCTGCGGCCATTAATCAGTTGAAATTATCACCATGTTATAAATTGCCAAATACACCCTATACGGTTCCAAAAGAAAAATATGATATGCCCAAAGATTGGACACCACAAAATTCTGATAATAAATATGGCGGGGAATTAACGTTAAAACAAGCATTGGCGGGTTCAGTAAATGTGATTACTGCAAAGCTAATTGATATGGTGCATCCTAAAACAGTGGTTAATTTGGCCCATAGTGTTGGGATAGAAAGTGAAATTCCCGAAGTGCCTTCAATAGCACTTGGTTCTGTGGATTTATCACTATATGAAATGGTTGGCGCCTATTCAACTTTTGCAAATAAAGGTTTAAGGATAGAGCCTATGATGGTGATGAGAATAGAAGATAAAAACGGAATGCTCTTGGAGCAATTTATGCCAAATTCCAAAGAAGCTTTAAGTGAGGAGTCAGCTTATGTGATTACTAATTTGTTGGAAGGTGTTACACAATCAGGTTCGGGTATTCGTTTACGTACTAGTGGAGCAAACTATGCTGATGACATGGTAACTGGTTATCCTTACCAATTTACAAATCCAATTGCAGGAAAAACAGGGACTACCCAAAACCAGTCTGATGGTTGGTTTATGGGCATTGTGCCTAACCTGGCAACCGGCGTTTGGGTTGGCGGTGAAGACAGGGCCATACATTTTGCCGGCATTAGTAAAGGTCAGGGCGCAACCATGGCGTTGCCAATTTGGGGGCTGTATTATAAAAAATTGTATGCAGACCCAACTTTGAATGTTAGCAAAGAAGCTTTTGAAAGACCCGAAGAATTGAGTATTGAAATAGATTGCAATAAACAAAAAAGCGATATCGACATATCTGATATAAAAATAAATGAGGATCCTGAATTTTAAAAGATAAATTATGATAAACAAAGTAGTAAAAAATGCACAAGATGCTTTACAAGGCGTAGAAAACGGCATGACCTTTATGCTCGGCGGATTCGGTTTATGCGGAATTCCTGAAAACTGTATTTCAGAATTAGTGAGGTCGGATATTAATAATTTAACATGTATCTCTAACAATGCCGGAGTTGATGATTTTGGTTTGGGGCTTTTATTAAAAAAACGTCAGATTAAAAAAATGGTTTCTTCTTATGTTGGTGAAAATGAAGAATTTGAACGTCAAATGCTTTCAGGGGAGTTAGAGGTGGAATTAATACCACAAGGAACTTTGGCCGAGAGATGTAGAGCTACAGGAGCAGGAATTCCTGCATTTTATACACCTGCAGGTTACGGTACAGAAGTTGCGGAAGGAAAAGAAACCAGAGAATTTAATGGTAAAATGTATGTATTGGAACAGGCTTTTAATTCCCAATTTGCATTTGTTAAAGCATGGAAAGGAGATACTGCGGGAAATCTTATTTTTAAAGGAACAGCGCGCAATTTTAATCCGATGATGGCTATGGCTGGTAAAATAACAGTTGCTGAAGTTGAAGAATTGGTTGAAGCCGGAGAATTAGATCCAAATCAAATTCATACTCCTGGTGTTTTTGTACAACGAATTTTTCAAGGAACAGGGTATGAAAAGAGAATAGAACAACTTACAGTAACTCCAAAATCTTAAACAATGGCTTTATCAAAACAAGAAATAGCGCAAAGAATTGCTCAAGAATTACAAGATAAATGGTATGTAAATTTAGGAATCGGAATTCCAACCTTAGTAGCGAACTATATCCCTAAAAACATAGATGTTGATTTTCAGTCTGAAAACGGAATGCTTGGTATGGGTCCATTCCCAATAGAAGGTGAAGAAGATGCCGATTTAATTAATGCAGGAAAACAAACGGTCACTATTTTAAAGGGTGGTTCTTTGTTTGATTCTGCAATGAGTTTTGCTATGATTCGTGGACAACATGTTCAGTTAACTGTTTTAGGGGCGATGGAAGTTTCTCAAAATGGAGATATCGCAAACTGGAAAATTCCAGGTAAAATGGTAAAAGGTATGGGTGGAGCAATGGACTTAGTGGCGTCTGCAGAAAACATTATTGTTGCCATGATGCATACTGATAGAAGCGGTGAATCGAAATTATTAGAAAGCTGTACTTTACCATTAACAGGTGTGAATTGTGTTAAAAAAGTAGTCACAAATTTGGCGGTATTAGAAATTAAGAACAACGCATTTTATCTTATAGAAAGAGCTCCGGGAGTTTCTGTTGAAGAAATTGTAGCAGCTACAAAAGGAACCTTAATTGTTGAAGGAGAAATTCCTGAAATGAAGTTTTAATAATAAAGGCTTAATGAAACGAGCATTGCAAATTTTGACACACTAAGCAATAATTTATGGCGAACAGCATCTGTTACCGCTATAAAATAAAATTTAAACAGATGAAAATAATATCATACAATGTCAACGGAATCCGGGCCGCAGTAAACAAGGGATTTATCGAGTGGTTAGAAGCTGCGAATCCCGATGTCATTTGTTTGCAGGAAATAAAAGCGAATAAAGAACAGTTAGATCTAAGTTTGTTTGAAAATGCCGGCTATAATTATCATTATTGGTTTTCAGCAGAAAAAAAGGGCTATAGCGGTGTGGCAATTTTATCAAAAACAAGGCCCGACAAAGTAGTTTACGGTACTGGAATTGAGGCCATGGACTATGAAGGAAGAAATTTACGGATTGATTTTGGAAATGTTTCAATAATGAGCTTGTATTTACCTTCCGGAACCAATGATGACCGATTGGAGTTCAAATTCAACTACATGGCTCAATTTCTTGACTATGTAAACAACCTCAAAAAAGAACTTTCCAATATTATTATTTGTGGAGATTACAATATTTGCCATACAGAAATTGACATACATAATCCGGTTCAGAACAAAAACACCTCTGGGTTTTTACCCGTTGAGCGTGACTGGCTGGGGAATTTTATAGAAAGTGGTTTTGTTGATTCTTTTCGCCATTTAAACAAAGAACCGCATCATTACAGTTGGTGGAGTTACAGGGCGAATTCCAGAAACAACAATAAAGGCTGGCGCATAGATTACCATATGGTAAGCGATAAAATGAAAGACAGGATTAAAAGAGCCTATATTTTACCGGAGGCAAAACATTCCGACCATTGCCCCATCGTAGTTGAAATTGAATAATTAAAATAAATAAAAGCAGTACAATGTTAAAAAAAACAGCAATTCTATTCATTATAGCAATCACATTAAACTCATGTGTGTCAAAAAAAATATATCAGGAATTAGAAACAAAATTCAATAATTTAAGGTCTTCAAATTCAGAATTGATTGAAGAAAAAGACAATTTACTGGCTGCAAAAAAAACGTTGGAAGCCGATTTAGAAAAGCTTAACAGTGACTATGATGCTCTCAAAACTGAAAAGGAAATATTGGATACCGAGTTGATTTCTCTTCAAAATAGATATAAGAATTTAGACGAATCTTATAACGCGCTTTCAAGCCAAAGTTCAAAAAAACTGGCCGAACAATCTCAAAAAAATCAGGAATTATTACTCCAATTAGAAGAGAAAGAAAGAAAATTGGCTATTGAAAGTGCCCGTTTGGAAAAACTTCAAAGCGAATTGGCAGAACGTTCTAATCAAATTAATGAGCTTCAAGGTTTAATTGATGCAAAAGAAGCCCAAATGCAACAGTTAAAAAATGCCATTTCCAGTGCATTGCTTAATTTTGAAGGAAAAGGATTGACCGTAGTTCAAAAAAACGGGAAAATTTATGTGTCTATGGAAAATAAATTGCTTTTCGATTCAGGAAGTTGGGCAGTTGGAAGTGAAGGAAAAAATGCCGTTGAACAGTTGGCAAGTGTTTTGTCAAAAAATCCTGATATCAATGTACTCATAGAAGGCCATACAGATAATGTTCCGTATGCAGGAACAACCATCATAGACAACTGGGATTTATCTGTCAAACGCGCAACGGCTATTGTTAGAATTTTACAAAACAAAGGCGTAAACCCAACGCAAATTACAGCGGCAGGAAGAAGTGAATATGTGATTGTTGGTTCAAATACAACTGCTGAAGGAAAAGCAAAAAATAGGAGAATTGAAATTATTCTGGCACCTAATTTAGATGAAATTTCAAAACTGTTAAACAACTAATCTCCTATGAAAAATTTAATATATATTGCATTTTTATTATTTTTTAGTTTCGGGTTTTCACAAACGAAATCAGAGACTTCAGAACCTGATAAAAAAGAAAATACAAAAGAATTTTTATCAGACAGTGCACTATTATTTTTTAAAAATCCAGATTCTTTAGTGCTTCAGATCCATTCAGATGCCATGCTTATTGATAGTTTGTGGATGAATGAATTGGTGAAATCACCTTTATATGATACCATGCAGTATGTTTTGGAAGATGATGAAATATTGGTTACGGATCTTGAAGAGTTATCAACCAATTTATTAAAAGAGCGTTTAGAATATTTAAACAGTAAAACACCCTTTAAAATTGAATACAATCCTCAGTTAGAGCAAGTAATAAGAACCTATTTGCAGAAAAGAAAATCTTCGCTTTCTACTATTATGGAAAGGGCACGTTATTTTTTCCCCATGTTTGAGGAACATTTGGCGAAATATAATATTCCATTGGAATTAAAGTATTTGGCGGTTGTAGAGTCGGCTTTAAATCCAAATGCACGTTCTCGTATGGGCGCAACGGGATTGTGGCAATTCATGTATCAAACAGGAAAGATATATAATTTAGAGGTAAGTTCTTATATAGATGAACGTTCAGACCCATACAGAGCTACCGAAGCTGCTTGCATGTATTTAGAAAATTTATATCAAATGTACGGCGACTGGAGTTTGGCATTGGCAGCTTACAACTCGGGGCCTGGAAATGTTTCGAAAGCCATTAGGCGATCAGGAGGAAGTACCAATTATTGGAATATACGGAAATATTTACCTCGTGAAACCGCCTCATATGTACCCGCATTTTTTGCTACTTTATATATTTTTGAATTTGCAAATGATCACAATTTAAAATCAAAGGAAAATGCAATGTCCTATTATGCAACAGACACTGTTCAGGTGAAAAGACAATTGACTTTTGCGCAAATTAATGAAACCTTAAACGTTGATATTGAAGTCCTTAAATTTTTGAATCCTCAATATAAATTGGATATTATTCCATATATAAATGACAAAAATTACACGCTTACACTGCCCATAAAAGATATTGGAAATTTTGTTAGCAACGAGCAATTGATCTATGCCTATGCAGATGAAGAAGATGCAAAACGGGAAAAGCCAATTCCTGAATTTATAGAAATGAGTTCTAGGATTACGCATAGAGTGAAAAGTGGGGAATATTTAGGGAAAATTGCAGCCAAACATGGAGTTGCTGAAAGCAGCTTAAAACGTTGGAATAATTTAAAAAGCACAAGATTGCAAATAGGGCAGAAATTGGTGATTTATCCAAAAAATCCACAACAGGTTGTTTCTTCAAAAACGACTCCAACAAAAAAGGATAAAGGCGTAGACACTTATTATATTGTGGAATTGGGTGATTCACTTTGGTCTATTGCAAAAAAATATTCGAATGTTTCTGTACAAAACATAAAAGAATGGAACAATATTTGGAGTGTAAAAAGGCTGAAACCCGGAATCAAATTAAAAATATTTAATTAATGAAAAAGATCGGATTATTTTTAGCAATAATTTCATTGTTGATTTCCTGCGATACAGGAGGCAATCAAAAAACATTGAAAGAAGCAAACGGCAGAATGAATAATTTGCTTATTGTCATGAAAAACAGTGAATGGCAAGGTGAAATTGGGGATGAATTGCGAAAAATTATTGCTGAACCTGTTTTGGGTTTGCCACAGCCAGAAGCGCAATTTGAAGTGACGCAAGTTCCGCCGGAAAGCTTTGGGACTATGTTTAAAGCCAGCAGAAGCATTTTAAATATTGGAATTGTAGATAAAAATTCTTTCACGGCTGCTACAGATGTATATGCATCGCCCCAAAAAATAATTACCATTACAGGTAAAGATAAAGCAGGACTGATTCTTGAAATTCAAAATAATGGAAAAGCACTGATTTCTGAATTCAAAAATGCCGATTTGCTTACGGTGCAACGCTCAATTTATAAAAATTACTGGGATCCTACAAAAATGGAGACCTTCAGTAAAAACGGTTATTCTGTAAAAATTCCAAAAACCTTTAGCAAAGTTGAAGATACAGGAGATTTTGTTTGGTACCGCATGCGTTTGGATGGCGGAAATAGCATGGAATTATTTTCCTACACGGTTCCTATAAAATCCATTGATGATGAAAATGGAAATAACCTGGTTGCCATCAGAGATTCTATTGGTAAAAAGTACATTCCCGGAGAAATTGAAGGGTCGTATATGATTACAGAAGAAGCCTATACGCCGCATATTTTTGATGTAAAATTAGATGGAAAAAATGCGCTTGAAGCCAAAGGAAAATGGGAAGTGAAAGGTCTTTATATGGCAGGTCCTTTTTTAAGCTATTCTATAATCGACAAAGCCAAAAACAGATTGGTGGTGGTTGAAGGTTTAACTTATGCGCCTTCCATGAAGAAACGCGATTATATGTTTGAATTGGAAGCGATTATGAAGACTATCAAAATTAATTAAAGCAAAAAAACGGTCTTCTGAAAAATTAATTTTTCAGAAGACCGTTTTTTTACAAAATTAAACCTAATCACTCATTTTTGCCCAACTGTCTCTTAGTGGCACGGTTCTGTTAAATACCAAATGGGTTGAAGTGGTATCTTTATCAACACAAAAATAGCCCAAACGTTGAAATTGGAATCGGTCCAAAATCTTAACTCCTTTTAAACTTGGTTCAACAAAAGCTTCAAGAATTGTTAAAGAATCGGGATTTAAAAAGTCTTTAAAATCTTTGTCTTTATGGCTGTCTGGAGCTTCATCAGTAAACAATCGGTCATAAACCCTAACTTCAGCTTTTACGCCATGTTTAATAGAAACCCAGTGCAAAGTACCTTTTACTTTACGTTGGCTTGCTTCTGTTCCGCTACCGCTTAAACTATCGGTATCATAGGTACAGTGAATTTCAGTAATTTCGCCGTTTTCATCTTTAACAACAGATTCTCCTTTAATAATGTAAGCGTTTTTTAAACGCACTTCTTTGCCTATTGTAAGCCTAAAGAATTTTTTATTGGCTTCTTCCTTAAAATCTTCTTTTTCAATATAAATTTCATTGCTAAAAGGCACTTTTCTAAAACCGGCGCTTTCATCCTCCTGATTGTTTTCAGCCGATAACCATTCTTCTTTTCCTTCAGGATAATTGGTAATCACCAATTTAATCGGATTTAAAACTGCCATAACGCGTGGCGCTGTTTTGTTTAAATCGTCTTTAATGCAATGTTCCAGTAAAGCCACATCGGTTACGTTGTCGCGCTTGGAAATTCCTGCAGTTTCACTAAAAGTTCTGATGGATTCAGGTGTGTAACCTCTTCTTCTCAAACCCGAAATGGTTGGCATTCTTGGATCATCCCAACCTGTAACAATGCCTTCTTCAACCAATTGCAGCAATTTGCGTTTGCTCATGACGGTATAACTTAAATTTCTTCTTGCAAATTCGCGTTGTTTCGGACGCAATTTTGACGGATCATAAACTTGGTCAACATACCAGTCGTACAAATCCCGGTGACTTTTAAACTCCAACGTACAAATAGAATGTGAAATTTGCTCCAAATAATCGCTCTCGCCATGTGTCCAGTCGTACATTGGGTAAATACACCAATCATTTCTCGTTCTGTGGTGGTGTCTTTTTAAAATGCGATACATAATTGGGTCGCGCATATGCATATTCACGTGTTTCATGTCATTTTTTGCCCGCAAAACGTGAGAACCTTCTTCAAAATCGCCATTTTTCATTTTTAAAAACAGCGCTAAATTTTCTTCAATCGTCCTGTTTCGGTTCGGGCTGTCAGTTCCAGGTTCGGTTGGCGTTCCTTTTTGCAAAGCCATTTGTTCTGAAGATTGGTTGTCAACATAGGCTTTTCCTTCTTTTATAAGTTGAATTGCCCAATCATATAATTGCTGAAAATAATCGGAAGAATACAATTCTTTGTCCCATTTAAAACCCAGCCATTGCACATCATATTTAATGGAAT